>Ga0123342_1004656_pt1 | contig 20688 bp, 11 predicted proteins | sample Turbeawhitnodule_FD_89960 | JGI IMG/M metagenome (GOLD analysis project Ga0123342, IMG submission 89960) | Root nodule microbial communities of legume samples collected from Mexico - Turtle bean Mexico white nodule | ecosystem: Host-associated > Plants > Roots > Nodule | place: Mexico: Nepantla...
AACAGTGCTGAAATAAATCTGTTCATTTTCACATAAATCGATTTATTTTCTGTAAAACTGGGTTAAACACTGTTTTTGCGAAGAAGTTTTAAAAGGTCAATTCACCCCCCCTCTTGAACTTTGACACTATTAAACCCAACAGTCTTGACTAGAACCAGGGCTGAATTGGCTCAACCTAGTCTCAAACTCATTTAGCTTAACTTATGCTCAGGTTGACTTAGAACGACCTGGACTCAAATTGACAAAACTTGATATGGATCATGGATTACTCAACTTAACTTGTGCCCATGCCCACTTAGCTTGATTTGGGCCCAAACCCACCCAACTTGACCTTGGTTAGGTTGACTTGACTAGACCTGGGCTTAGATGACTTGCTTAACCTAAGATGGCCCAACTCGATTTGACCTAAGCCTAGGTTAACTCAAATCAAATTGGGCTAAGGCCTACTCAACGTTATCTAGATCGAGGATGACTCTTCTCAACTTGGGTCGACCAACTTGAATCGACCAAGGGTTGGGTTGACTGAACTTATGGAGTATGGACCGACTTAACTCAACTTGGATCCGAGATGGACTTGAGTCTGGACTGACTCTTACTAGACTCGACCTAGGCCGACTCAATCTATGCATGAGCCTATTTGACTCGGTCTGAGTCCGACCCAGTGCCACCTTACTTGGGTTTGACTCAACCTACTATTTTATAGTTTGAAAGGATTTGGAGAAATCTTGATTTTAAATTTTTAAAATCCAACAAGTTATCTAATTATATTTATAATTCAAATTTAGTTAAATAGATTAGATTGAAAATCCAAAAATATAATTTTAAATTTAAGATAAATCCATTTAAGTATACTTAAATTATTATGTATTTGGATTTGATAATTTGAATTTTTTATTCACCTTAAACTTCGAGTAAAAGTGAATAACATATCTAAAATATCTAATTGGGTCAAACTGGTTCATTTTAATACTACTTAATAATTTCAAATTAGATTTCCATTTTATTTATACATAATCTTGAAAATTATAAATTTTGAATTTCCAATCTTAAAATTTATAAGATGGAGCACGAGAACCAAAAGCGTTAATCTCTCACGAAACTAGACAAATTGAGTCTAGTGAGTTTCCATTTTTGTTACCTTTATTTTCACTTCCCCTCCATTTTTCGTTTGTTTTGTTTTTAGGTTAAATCACAGTGTCACTACTCTTTAATTCACTATGAACAATTTTAATCAAATTTTTAATAACTTTTTATACTTAATCAATTAATTTGTTTTTTGTTAATCTTAAAGATACATGTTAGGATCTAAAATTCAATTAAATCAAAATAAAATAATAAAATATATGCCAAATTGAGAATAGGACAAAATTCATTAGTTTTTTTATATTATGAAGAAATGAAATCACTTGAAAATATAAATATCAAAATTATTATTTAACTATTTTTTGACAGATAAATGTATGTTACCCAGTTCCATCTGATTTTAAGAAATTCAAAGGAAAATATTTTATTAAAGATATCATTAATGCATCTGCAAAATTTAATGTATTTGGCATGTAAATTTGATGACTTTTTATTTATTTATGTTACTTTATTTGTTTTACCATGTGTGTTTTAATAAAAAAATACTTTTCTTTATCAAGAAACAAACACACGTACCTTTAAGAACAATGGTTATAATACATACCATGTCTTAGTCGGTTATAAGACTAGTTCTTTATATCGAATCTCTAGTAAATGTAGAAATGTAAAAAATATCCATATTAATTTTGTTTATAGTAGTGCATAACTTTGATGAGAGGAAGGTAGATTATATAGAAGAGTGTAGTTTTGAATGGTTTGTTCCAGTGGTGGAGACAAGGAAAAGAAAAAAAAAAAATGAATGTGTTTTTCTTTTTATGAAGAAGAATATTTTTTAATAATTTTTTCATATTAAATATTATTATAAAATTTGATATTTCAATTAAGGAAATGCGTTGAAAATTATATATCAATTAAAAATAAATATATTTAATAGTATATAAATCTTTTCTTATAAATTGGTTCTATAAGTTATCAGATTAAATTAATTTTTTTTTTTTTAATATTATAATTTTTTAATCTAAAAATATATACTGCATATATTTCAAATTTTATCATACTTGAAGAAATATGTTAACTTGTGTATTCTATAAATATATTTTAAATTACCAGATCTATAATAAATAAATAAAAAATATTACATACAGATAAAAATTTAATAATTTTGTAAATTAAATTTTTTATTACTTCAATGTTTAGATAATTCGAAACTTAAAAATTGAAATAATTTCAAAGAGCTTCATAAAATAAGGTTGAAACATTATAGAAATATATTTATTCTTTTGTCATGGATCTAATACAGTAGAATCCGTCGTCTCTAATAAAACACTGTCATATTTAAAAGGAATCTTTAAAAAAATATATTAAACAAAATCTTATATTTTTAACTAGCAAGCATCCGTTTTCATTCCTTGACCTTCAAGAAATAGGAGGTTGTAGGTAGATATTTGAGATTTTTTTAGTTACATTTTGTTAATAAAGTTTATTTAACATATTAATCATTTCTACTCAGTCGATTACTAATTATGTTACTTAAATGTGTGTTTTTTTTTTAGGAGTGATGGAGGTTAAAGATGGGTGAATGAATGTCACTCTTGTTTGCTTCTATGAAAGAGAGATGTTGAGGGTGAGAGTGAATGAAAAGTTGAAGGTATTTAGGATCCTCTCATAATTAAAGAGAAATGAGAGTAAAATGAGATGAAAAGACCATAATGCCCTTCATACAATTAGTATTAATAATAAAAATTATTAATAATAATAATTTTGTATATATATATATATATATATAACATAACATAATTTAAAGAATCATAAATAATATTAAAATTATCTAAATAAATTAACTTAAGTAACAAAATTAATTTAAACTAATAAAATAAAAAATAATAAAATTATACTATTTAATTATTTCTTTGAATTTAATATATGTTTTTCTTTTATTTATAAATAAAACTTTAAATTATTTTGATTAACTAAAATATGCACAAAATTAATAATAATTTATTATTTTTTTATATATAAGGGTAAAATTATAATCTTATAATTTATCCTATTCAAAATAATTTTAAATACTCTTACAACCATCACATCACTCACGTATCTTAATAAACTTTTTTTCACACATCCACTATAACATACCATACTTCAAATACACTCACTTTTTTTCACATTTTCTTCTCACACTCTCACTCTCCTACACCCTTAACTTTCCACTATCCAGTTCAAAAAAATATGAGCAACTAGTGTATCATATTTATCTTTTCTTATCCTCTTTTTTCTAATTATTCTTGTGTTAATTTTCAGATGATAGCAATGATTGGATGCAAGGTGATTTTCATGCAATTATCTGAAAAAAAACATCTTTTTCAAATTGAATTTGACCAGAACAACCAGTACAAACTCCATAGTTATTATATGACATCATTAGCATTATATAAAACTAGGGACATCCAAAAAAATAGAAATTCAAAGACCAATCTACCACCTCTTGAATATTTGTAAGAGAAAGTTTTATACTATTCCTTCTAATAAGATGAAAAGGGAAGAAAGCTTGAACGTGTATTTGTAGAAAGGGGCAGTGAGTTTGTGACATGTCCAAGTTGGCTTGTTGGAGGCAGAGAGAGTTACTTTCTATGCTGAGTTGCCAACTTTGACTACCTCTTTCTCTCTCTCCAATCGATTAAGTTCTTGATCACGCTTTACCCTTAGTTTTACTCATTTGAAAAAACAACACTCACTGTGTTTTGCTACGCTGTTTCTATTAACTCTTCTCCCTCACACGAACTCGCAAAACCCTAATCGCTTCCTCAAAACATTCGCTTCTTCAATCTTCCCGGTTCTGGCTCCCTCCTCTGCCGCCTCCGGACAGTTCCACCGCTTCTTTCATCGCTAGGGTACGTCCTCTCACCTTCCGCTGCGATCAATTTTGTGTTGATGATTTCTCACTATTTTCCTATAGACTCACACTGGTGATTCTTCAATTTCTTGACGTAGTTGCTGCAATTGCGAATTCTGTTACCTGCTTTGTTTGTGCAGATGACAGGGGCGGAGAATAGTGAGGGGAGCGGGAGTGAATGGGAATTAGCGGGAAATGGCGATAACGGTTTTTTGGAGTCTAGTGGTTCTGCTGGTTGTGAAGGGAACGACAGCGTTTCTTATGCGAACGTCTTGCGTTCGAGGAACAAGTTTGCTGATGCTCTTGCTATCTACGAGCGTGTCTTGGAGAACGACGGTGCAAATGTAGAGGCGCTCATCGGGAAAGGCATATGCCTCCAGATGCAGAATAAGGGAAGGCTCGCGTTTGAGAGTTTTTTTGAGGCTATCAAGCTGGATCCTCAAAATGCGCGTGCTCTCACACATTGCGGCATTTTGTACAAGGACGATGGTCGCCTAATGGAGGCGGCTGAGGTATGCCTATCTCTGTTTAATAACTTTGGTTGCTGAAATTGTTACTTCGCATTTTTCTTTTCTTTTGTATTGTTTCTTCAGAATGATTAACTGTTCGCGATGTGGATGATGTGTTTATCACAATAAAATTTTCCTTTTCTTTTTTGAGCCTGTATTTTTACTAGTCTGAAGTTGAGGTTGTAAAAGGTTTTATTTGTTGATTTCACGCCGTCTCTCTTCATATGTCGGGTTATTTATTGTAGTGGATTCACTGTGGCTTATAATATAGCTTTGTTTATGACCAGTCTTATTGTTTTCTGGATATGTGCTTGTTTCTCAAAGTCGTAGATGCCGCATATAAGTGTTATACTGAATGAAGTTCTCAATGAAGTTCTACTGAATGTAAGTGTTATATATATTGATGGAGATGCCCCATAAACTAGAGATATAACCAAATTGTAGTATATAAATGGGTGTAAACCTCATTTTATAAGTTAGTTTTGCAAGTTTGAATTAGACTTAAAAGTTCTTTTTCTAAATTAGTACTAAAGCGTATCCTAGTGAGGTTTGTTGAACTTATCTAGCCACCTTCTAAGAGGTTATTATTGGACCATTCATAAATATATATTCTCGTGAGACGAGATGTCCAATTTTTGGCATAAAAGAGTGTGTTGGAGATTTCTCGTTGACTAGAGACGTGACTAAATAATAATATACAAGTGAGTGTAAACCTCATTTGATAAACTAGTTTTGTGAGATTGAATTAGTCTTAAAGTTCATTTATTAAGATATACATACATACATATTAGTGGGAAGAAAATGTTGTGTTCTATGAACTAGGATAATTATGGCAGTTTATGCTAACATAACATAACTGAAATTATTGTCTGCTACTAGGCTGGGCTGTTATATACCTCAATTGCAAATGATTATTTTTCGAACTGTTAACTGTAGCAAATTATAATTTTCAATGACATGATCAAATATAGTTTGAACTATATCATATATGCATGATAATATATTGTTCAATGTCATAATTTCAAATTCCTTAATACAGTGCATAGAATAAGTTAGTAATGGAGTGAAATGAAACCCCTGTTGCAGAAGAATAAAAAAGGGCAGTGGAATATCAAATAGGGTGTGTATAGTAGTACTCTTCCAGTTCCTTTTTCATTTAATAATTTGTTTGTTGGGAATCCAAGGGTGAACGGGTAAAATACCGGGAATATCTCCACTAGCAAGCCCCTAGCAAACTACACGGGTGAACTTGATGCCACACTCAATCCAAAATCTTAAGGCATAGATTTGCAAGTTTTTCTTTTTCTCACTTTCATGTTACCCAAGTTGCTTACTTTTACCCAATTTTGTTTGTATTCTCACTTGCACTGCAACAATGTACTCATATGGCTTTCAATTATTTTAATGAAAATTAGAATTGATGAAAGAAAAAAAAAACTAATGAATTGCTGAATCATTTGATTCTCATGAAGGACACTGAACTACACTTATTCATCCATGTATCTCATGATTCAAAGTCAAATCTTCATCACAATATACAAATTGATCTTTACCATGCTAGTGTTCATACAAGTTGAAATTTATGTGGAATTTATTACTGTTAATGAAATTATTTACTTGGAACAGTCATATCAGAGGGCTTTACGAGTGGATCCTTCATACAGAGCAGCTGCTGAATGCCTTGCCATTGTGTTAACAGATATTGGCACCAACACAAAGCTTGCTGGATTCACTCAGGATGGAATTAAAAAATACTTTGAAGCGCTCAAAGTAGATCCGCACTATGCTGTAATTTTCTTGTATTCTGAATACTTTGCTTTTATCACTAAAGCTATCAATTTTGTATAGATTTCAGTTTGCAAGAAATATATTTTTATTCTATATGGACTTTGCAGCCTGCATACTACAATCTTGGTGTGGTGTATTCAGAAATGATGCAATACGACATGGCCCTCACTTTCTATGAAAAAGCTGCAGCAGAGAGGCCAGTTTATGCTGAGGCATATTGCAATATGGGTGTTATTTTTAAAAATCGCGGTGATTTGGATTCAGCTATTTCTTGTTATGATAGGTACTCTATATATATATATATATATTCAGTCATGTGTTCTTTTCTGAGCCAAGAACCTGTAATAATTTTAATTTAATTTGTTATTTTAATGACTTGACTTCTACTGTTGGGTCTTATAATCAGGTGATGTTTTGTGGCAGGTGTTTAACTGTTTCACCTAACTTTGAGATTGCAAAGAATAATATGGCTATAGCTTTGACAGATTTAGGAACGAAGGTGACACATCTGAAATTCTATATTATGATAATTATGCAATAGCTATTTTTTTACATCCTCTTTATTTTCCAACTATAAAAGGTAAAATACTTTAATCATCATCTTGCTTTTATAGAATTTGTATAGAGTCATTTTATTATCGATATCTTAATGCAATATTGGTAAATTTATAATGAAGATTGTCATATAAAAAAACGATTCCCATGCAATGTAAAGTTGTGTGTTTGGTAGGGTTGGAATGGAAACATTGGGTTTGTTGCTTAAGGGCTAGCACTTTTAACTTATTTCATCTTAATTTTAAAGGGGCTTTGAGGAACTACAAATAATTGTTTTGTTTGTTGTGGATTGAGAAACAATTTTGGTAAAATCCAAAGTTATGGCTTGAGACCATTAATTACTGCTTGCCAATTAATGTTCCCACTTCCTATTTTCCCTTGTGACTTGGTCTCTTAAACAGCCTCTTCACTTGCTTTTTTGTTTTTTTTTTTGGGGTGGGAGGCTGCAGTTTGGACCCTTGTAGAATCCTACAGTGGTCACATAATTGCAGCTCCATTCTGTTGTTCTCCTTGTTTCCCATCCTTAATACACTTTGGATCATTTCTATCTTGCTAAGATTATTATTTTGGTTTATAGGTTAAACTGGAGGGCGACATCAACCAAGGTGTGGCTTTGTATAAGAAAGCTTTGTATTACAACTGGCATTATGCTGATGCCATGTATAATCTTGGGGTTGCTTATGGTGAGATGCTTAAGTTTGATATGGTACGTTGAATACAGGCATGCCTATATTCTATCACACCTCTGATATGTTCATATTAGTCTAAACTAATTATATTGTTGGAAATTCAATCTACAAATTAGGCCATTGTATTCTATGAACTCGCCTTTCACTTCAATCCACATTGTGCGGAAGCATGTAACAATCTCGGTGTTATATATAAAGACCGTGAAAACCTTGATAAAGCTGTAGAATGCTACCAGGTAGCAATGATGACCCTCTCATTTTGTTTCGGCATTGGTGGATTGCATACATTTTTAACAATTTATTATTCTTGTTATGCAGCTTGCTTTGTCAATCAAACCTAATTTTTCACAGTCATTAAATAATCTTGGTGTTGTATACACTGTCCAGGTTAAGTATTTCACCATTCCTGAACTTTGTGAGTTGTCAAATATCTACAGTAAGTGATAATGTTTTCTTTCTTCTCCAGGGTAAAGTGGATGCTGCTGCAAGTATGATTGAGAAAGCTATTATGGCAAATCCGACATATGCTGAAGCATACAATAACCTAGGTTTTATTTTCTTTTCTGTAGTTATTATATGTTTGGTTATTGTGGTTGCACAGCATTTAGTAGGGATTGTCTTGGTCAAGGTTGTGCAAATTTATGAATGACAACATACCAGCATAATTTAGAGTAGGTTATTCTTTGATCAGATGTGAATTGTATTATTTGATTCATATTTTTCTATGTTTCCTGGTTGCTATGAGTGAGTTTAATGGTCATGTATCACTGAACGTTTTTATCTATTGTATTAAAAAATTTCACCATGTCTCCCAGCTTCAAATGAGAGGTGAGGGCAGTGACACTGATATTGTTGTTTGTTCACCTTGGACTAGTCAAAATGATAGTGCACAGCTAGCCTGCACGGGCATGGGAGCTGTGGATCATAGTGTGGTGTTAGGACCTATTGCATGGAATGGGACTAGAGCTCCACATTGGAATTGTGGGATTTAGATGCGCAGTTTATAAGGGCTCTTGCTTAACTAACTATTAGAATAGGCATTAAATAGAGGTAGGAAGTAGTTATATTGGAAAACTACTGTATACTGTACCTAGGAATCTAGTTTTAATCTTTGCTCTTCCGTTACTCACAGTATCAAAATTCTATCATTATAAATCTGAGAACATGAGGAGTGATCAAGCTCTCTCAAATATAGTCTCTTTTATTTATCTCAACTTGGTATTAGAGCGGGTTGATCCTGGTCTCAGTCCCAGGAAGAATATTCACAGTTCACCATCCGCCATCGACACGACTTTCTTGACAAGACAACATATATCTCTAAAACCAAAGTTGTTGAACCCAAATTTTCTAATGAAGAATATCAGTAATATCTAAGGTTAAAATCTCATAACTCTCAATTATCTGCAAATCCCAGTTTGTCAACAACTTGCATCTCACAATCCATGGAAAGTCAAAGCCCATGGATAATTTAAGGTGCTTCTGATCACATTTTTGGTAATACCTCTTTGCTCTCATCCCTTTCTATTTCGAAAAATCCTCATTTCATAACCTTACCAATGGTTCTAAAGTTTCCTCCGAGGGAGTTGGACAAGTTTCTCTTTCTCCTTCCTTAAATCTTCAATCTGTTCTTTTTTTTCCTGCTTGCCTTTCAATCTTATCTCTTTAAGTTAAACCAAGTCTTTAAATTGTTCGGTAACCTTTGATGCCAATTCCTTTGTTGTACTATATGCTGTACCTAGGACTCTAGTTTTGATCTTTGCTTTTCCCTGTACTCATTGTATCAGAATTCTATCAATCTAAATATGAGAACATATGAGAGGAGTGCTTCAGCTCTCTCAAATATAGTCTCTTTTATTTATCTCAACTCTTGTCATTTTTGTGGCGTGCTTCTTCCAGGATTTTAATAATGAAGTTCCATTTTGGACTTTTATCATGGTCGGAAAAGATGATGGCACATAGTGCTTGAATACTAGTAAATTATGCTTGTTTTCTCATTGGTTGGGTCTTCTCTGTTGTGGTTAAGCAGTTATTTAATTGATGTTGTTCCTAGAGATTAACCAAGTAGCTGGTTATAAATCTTATCTTGAATAATGTAAAGCAAAAGAATTCCTATATTGAAATGATATTAGTGCTGCTGAAGCTAGGGTAAGATAAGTAAAATTGCTTTGAAACATTATTTGGAGCAATATAAATGTCCTATGCAGTAGTTTTGGAAGATATAGTGTAACTGTGTTTGTATTCTTTGCATTGATTTATGGAGGTTTCTGCAAGTCTTCACCCTTCTGCTCTGTCCAAAAAAGCTTTAATTGGTTTTTGTTGGTACTGTCTTTTCCTTTATATTTAATTACAAAAAGGAGTTTTTGCAGAGGGAGTATGGCAGTCAAATTCTGAGCACATCTTTCATTATATGCTTATCTTCTCTATTTTTGTGCAGGAGTTCTTTATAGGGATGCTGGCGATATATCTCGAGCAATTGATGCTTATGAGCAATGTCTTAAGATTGACCCTGATTCTCGGAATGCTGGTCAGGTGTGGTGCATAATGGGTGATTATTTCGTCCTTTGTGTTCTATAAATTGTTTAGACGTGTGCAATCATGCATTAAATGCATAGCACCAAATCTTCTGTTAGGAGTTGGTTTATATATGAACTGGGGTTCAACATAAACTAGATATATTGTGGTGGTGCCTATTATGTATTATAGTTACCATGATGTAGGGTGTTGAGGTTAAGTTTTCTCGCGAGAGGGTGAGCTTCTAGTTTGTGACATTGGTTGTAAACTGATAGAATAAAATTGGTGTGTAAAAGGTGAACAAGTTTCTGGAATAGATGTGTAAAGTTGCTAAAATTTTGGGCGCACAACAAAAGTATTATGCTTTGTTTTGATGGTGTGATGGATAGTGAGAGTGGAAAAGGACAGGAACGGAGGAAAATTACAATGGAAAGTGAAATTGTTCCAATTAGTTGAAAGAGAAAGAAATGAGTTGAAAGTAAGATGGTTTTATTTGTTATTAATAATTTTACTTATTACTTTTATTGGGTCGTTCAGCAGCACCAGCTGGTTGTTATTAGTATGGAGAGTAACCTTTTTATTTGTTCAATTTCAAATATTTTGCCCATAATTTGATTTTTTTTACACATTCAAATCAGTTCTGATGCAATGGATGGATTTATGTATTTTGTCCTTTGCTAAAGTTATGTCTTGATTGTTGGAGCTTTTATGCTTTCTATTCAATGTCTCATTTTAATGTACCATATTATGCAGAACCGCTTACTTGCAATGAATTACATAGATGAAGGAATTGATGACACACTTTTTGAGGTTCACAGGTTACAGCTTTCTCGAATGAACTTCTTTTATACTTGAGTTTTTATCATTGGCAGTATTTAATCTACTTCATTGATTTCGCATAAATGTTCAATTGCATGTAACTTCCTTAGGTGTTGGAAAAAAATACATGTTATTGTCTGCTATCCATATGGTTTTTACTTTTTTATTAGCAGTGGTCCCTGCTTATATCTATGTTTGAAGCATGAAAGAGTAAACAAGTAACATGCTTTTCTAGATAGGTTCTGTTAGGAAAGAAACACAATATTATAAATTCAACGCTAGTTAAGTTTTTTGAAGACCAAAAATTTGGTGGTTATCAACTTCTAAGCTCAAAAAATACTTTGATCACAAATTTTTGAGGGAAATGTTTGTTATCCTTTCTAGAGTTGAATGCATTGTTTGAAGCGTGTTTGAAGCATGAACGAGTAAACAAGTAACATGCTTGTCTAGTTAGGTTCGGTTAGGAAAGAAGCACAGAATTATAAATTCAAAACTTTGTTAAGTTTTCTGAAGACCAAAAGTTTGGTGTTTATCAACTTCTAAGCTCAAAAATTCTTTGTTCGCAAATTTTTGAGGGAAATGTTTTTTATCCAATCTAAAAGTGAATGCACTGTTTGACACATGAGGTGTGATCACTTTGTCATTGTGATATAAGCTGTTTTCTGGGACTTCTCAAATATCTATTTGCACTGAAGGAATGTGCTAGTTTGATACCTAAAGAGTGGCAAGATAGGGTAATACTTGTGAGTTCAGAATAGTAATTTCCATTTTATGTTGAACATAAATCTTTAGGAAATATTTAATATTATTTAATTTATGATGAATTTGGACGCAATGCTTCCTATGTTATTGAATTGCTCCAGGGTTTCTTAATGAAGGATAATTTCAATTACCAATTCATCGATTGTAACATTTACAGTTCTTGTGTAGCAATATACATTATGTGCAAAAATTGGATTTGTAACATGTAAACTATAATGAATCAAATGTTTATATGCAGGAACTGGGGTAGTCGATTCATGAGACTATATCCACGTTACACATCGTGGGGTAACACAAAAGATCCTGACCGGCCCCTTGTGATAGGCTATGTTTCACCTGATTATTTTACTCATTCTGTGTCGTATTTCATAGAAGCACCTCTGGTCTATCATGACTACTCCAATTTCAAAGTGATCGTTTATTCTGCAGTTGTCAAGGTATCAATTGTGAACCCACACACACAAATTGCAATATAAACTATATTAATGCGGTTTCAAAGCTTTTCACATGACATATATTCTCATGCTCTCTTGAAATTCAAACATCAACAAAATTCATAGTTGGTTGGCTTACAGTGATGCATATTTTTCTATGTTTCACCTCCTTCATATTGGAAATGTAAAACTAATATTGGTAGAGGTTGCTTTTTCTTCTCCTTAACCAACAGTTTTTTTGTTCTGGGTGACCATTAAAATTATTAGGAGGAGAAAGATTCTCAATCTATGGTCTAGTAGATTGAAATAATTGCTTTTGGAACTGTTTACCTTGTTGGAAACCAAAGTGACCCAGTGGAAGGATTTTCTTTTGTTGTTCAGTTAGTTATTGATCCTTTCCAATAGGAAAACTGTTATGGATCCATAGATATTTATATTGAATATAAAATATAGTCAATTGAAAAGAAAATTGGTCTTAGGTTTCATTCCCCATTGTGGTTCTTTTTTGCAATCATAATTAATTTGTTAGGTTATATACAGTGCTAAAATATTCATAATTTTTACTGAGAAAATGTTTGTTGAGCAACAAGTGTCTGATATATTGGCTGCTTGCCAATCGAAATATAAAATGGAACCTTGAAACTTAATTTAGGATATTTCACAGTAAAAAAGCCTTCCATTGTGGTTATGTTCTAAGCGTAATTATTTTTGATAAGTTGTACGATGTTTAAATATTCAGAATTTAACTGAACAAATATTTGTTAAGCAACAGAGTCTGATAAACGTAAAATGGAACCTGAAACTTAATTTTGGATATTTTATAGGAGAAAAGCCTCCCCATTTTGGTTTCTGTTTCTCAATCATTATTGATTTGTTAGGTTATACAGTGTTAAAATATGCAGAACTTTAACTTGGCCAATATTCATTAAGAACAAGAGTCTGATATTGGCTGCTTGCCAAACAAAATATGAAATGGAAGCTTGAAACTTAATTATGGATATTCTACAGAAAAAAAAGTCTATTGCCATGGTTACGGCCTTCATACTCTAGGAAGCACTGACAATTCTATTGAACATGTTGGCGTGTCAGAGATTTTTTTGATATGACACTTGTTGGATATGTTTTCAACATATGTTGCACATGAATAACAGGGTTGCAATTCAAAAAAAGAAATTTCGGTTGAGACACTACATTGACATCTCTTCGATTTAGCTTAGCTGGAGCAAGAGTAGTGTGAATGAGCTGATATATATATATATATATATATATATATATATATTATATATATATAATCTTGGTTAATGCTATTCTTAGTTAAACACTTTCCAAACACTCCTATCATAAAAAGAAAAACTAAGTATATATTGTTAGAGATATGATTTGACTACATCAAATAGAAGATATGGTATGATTTGATAGGGAAATATCTTACCACATATTTCACATAATTAGATAGAGTATCTTTCTTATTATTGTACCTTTTTTTAAGAGTATTCATGTCGTAGCCAAGACTCGGAATTTATTATAATTCTTCTTGGGTTCTCTCTTTTCAACATGGCACTAGAGCTGTACCATCATCCATGACCTGTTTTCTCACTAGTTCTTTCAACTCAAATTTGTGTTTTTCCCTTTGGGCCCACGCGGAGTAAATATTTTTTAGAAATTGTGTTTTCCGGTTTCTGTTTTGATTTTCCTGCCGTCACTGTTCACACGGATACTCTAACAATTTTCCAGCGAGGTTATTTCCTGTCTGTGTTATTGTTTACCACCGACGAGTACTGTTTCACAGATCTTATTCACTTGCCTCTATATTTTCCTTTTGGGCTGATATGATTCCACTGACCAGCTGTTTGTATGCCTTTTCCCAAATTCACTCTTTCAACAGCTTTTTTTATTTGTCCCCCGTTCCTACTCTGTCCCTCCAAAATTAATTCTTCTTTTTTTTTCATGTGTGGGGGGGGCGTACAAGGAACAGAAGCGTAATGCTCATGCATCTAGTTCTTGTTATATATATGAATTATTGACCATGATAGTTATGTTTTTTTCATAAAACACATGTTGGGCATTACTATGAGACTCAAAATCCCAATTAGGTTGACACCCCAAAGCTCAACAATCATACATGAGAATCCATAATGAAAACAAAAAAAAGGAACACAAGAAACATGGGGGCACAACATCAAAACCTATGCAAAAGAAAATTCACCCAAAGACAAAACTCTAGCTCAACAAGAACTAACCCATTAAAACATGGTAACACATAGCACCCAACCCTTAGCCAAACCTAAACTCAGGAAGGCCATATCTAATCCTCAAAAACATCAAGACTCAAGACAAGAGGTAAAACATTAAACCAAGAAAACTCAATCCAGTTTTCCACCCCAAAGTAGTTAACCAATCAACACCCATGTTGCCTTCTCAGAAGATGTGAGAAACCCTGAGATCAAGAGATTTATGTAAATCTAAACACCTAAACCATTGCCCCAAGATTCCAAGGAATAATTTGGAAGTTTTGAAAGGCTTGACAAACCATAGAAGAATCACATTCCGAAAGTCACGGGCAACATATTTTCCACCGCCATGGTTGCAGTCATCTTGATATACGAATTTGGTTATGTTATTTTTATATAAGATCATACATTTTCTCAATTAAAGTATTTTTTAATGCTTACAGAAAAAGTTTTATTGTTGTTAAGGGTTTAGGGTTTTAATCTCTATTTAATTATTTTTATAATGAAAATTTTATACAAATTAATTCAACTTTCATTCCACCTAATATTAATTTTGAATAAACTAAATTTTATGGCTTTTAATTTTAAAAGAGTTAAGAAAAAGTGAAAGTTAACAACCAACTTTTACTTATTTTTAAGCTTTTATTTATCTATAAGGCAAAAATAAGTATGACCTAGCAGTTCAGGAATAGGATTTCATGGAATCAGCTGTTACGATTTACCAAACAACCAATTATCAAGATGGTTCAGCACTAATGTCTAGCATGGTTTAGAGTTTAGGGTTAACATTCTGACTTTGGTTACATTAACATAATTTGCTGGTCTTTTTAATTTGTAATAGCATAAATCTTTGTTTCCTTCACTTTTCATATATTTTGGATTTGATTTTCATGTTGTAGGCAGATGCAAAAACCATCAGATTTAGAGAGAAAGTTACAAAGAAGGGTGGTATCTGGAAAGACATTTATGGAATTGATGAAAAGAAGGTTGCTGACATGGTTAGAGAAGATGAAGTTGATATTTTGGTAGAACTTACAGGTCATACCGCAAACAATAAATTAGGAATGATGGCATGTCGACCTGCACCTGTTCAGGTGTGCTTAGGCTTTAGCATATTTATATATAACTTGCTCTTTTTGTTTTTCAGCATGTTTTTCCTTTGTTACTATATTCTTTTATCTATGTTTTCCTTTCAACCTTTGTTAAGTTGGATGTTTGATCTTGTGAAGCTGAACATTTGGATGCTGCAGCTGGATTGTTAACTAAAAACTTATCATTTTTCCTATGTTGTGAATTTATATGATTTTAATTTTTTCAAATTGAATGGTTTAGAGATGTGTTTATGTTAGAGATCCAAATGTACAAGAATAAACACATTGAGAAAATATATGTATTATTCCTGAAAATGAAATAGAAAATACAGCAGGATAATGATTCCTACTGCTGCAGAGCAGGCTTCTCTACAGAGCTTCATCTCTATCTATCAACTCCCTTTTCACAGCTTCCACTCTTATATCTCCTGGCAGAAATCGAAATATCAGAAGAGGTTTTCTGCCATAGACAACCTCAAAACACCTTTTGGAAGCATGACAATTGGTGATATACCAATATTCAGACCGTGAAAGCCAATGCACCCACTGGTATGGTTGGTCTGCCATGAAAAGTGCAAAAGGGTCTCCAAATAGAAATTGACCACTTTTGTGTGACCATTAGTTTGTTTGTGGTAAGCAGTGCTCATTTTGAGGGCTGTCCCTTGAAGCATGAACAAGTCTTTCCACAACCAGTCAATGTACTTAAATTTGTTAATATTTGATGAGCTGCAAGGCCAAAATCCTGAAGATGTCCTTGCATACATCCATACATTGCTCACACACACTCACACTTCTAGTAAATTAATTCTGAATATATACAAAGTATGTACGTCATTGTTTTTTTATTTCAATGAAACATAGGACAATGTCAATGTATGTATGCAGTACTAATGTTTTAGTTATCAAAGTTTGTGATATGATGTGGTATGTATCATTCATAGCAACATTCTTTATGCCATTTGCTATCATTTTATGTTGTGTATTTATTTAATCTCATGCAAAATTGTGACTTGTGTTGCTTTGCAAGTAGGTGACTTGGATTGGTTATCCCAATACAACAGGATTGCCTACAATTGATTATAGAATCACCGATTCTCTGGCAGACCCTCCTGAAACAAAGCAGAAGTAGATCTCTTCAAGAACTTCAGTACTTTCTTTTCATTGACCTATACTATAACACTTTTATAAAAGTCCTGTTATTGGTTATTGTCTTATAGTACTTTTCTTTAATTATAGACACGTCGAGGAGTTGGTTAGATTGCCCGAATGTTTCCTTTGTTACACCCCTTCCCCTGAGGCTGGTCCTGTTTCTTCAACTCCAGCACTTTCTAATGGCTTCATCACATTTGGTAGTTTCAACAATCTTGCCAAGGTACGATTATGTGTTGAAATATGTTATGTATTTGTTCTTTGTTTACCAAGAGCAAATTGTTAAAGATAATAAGTCATGTGTTTCTGATGTGTGTACTTCTATTTCTTCAGATTACACCAAAGGTATTGCAGGTCTGGGCAAGGATATTGTGTGCAATTCCGAATTCCCGCCTCGTGGTAAAATGCAAACCATTTTGTTGTGACAGTGTGCGACAAAGATTCCTTTCAACACTGGAGCAGTTGGGCTTAGAACCACTACGTGTTGATCTTTTGCCCCTTATTCTTCTTAACCATGATCATATGCATGCCTATTCTCTAATGGACATCAGGTAATATCTCTATTTTGTATTCCTTGAGTATTTTTATAATGCTGCTTTGACTCGGATTTTTTTAGGTTTGCATACATCTAGCATTGTTTTTGCTACATGTATTTTACTATATGGGCCTAGGTCCATTGTTGAATAATTCTATGCACACACACATACACATAATGTTCCTTTGCTTTGCTCTAGACACACAAGGATTCCTTCATATGACTCCATATCTTTTTATCTCTAGATGGTATCTAAAGCCTAATACGATTCCATGTTTTCTTAGTGGACCCAATGTCCATTGATGTCTATTTTTTTTCCAGAAATTGTCTCTTTCCAATTTTTGGCATCCCCCCTCTTCATTGTGCATTTTCCAGCCGTTTTCCACCATTTTCACTACTACCATTGACGTTTCGTTTGTTGCTGTAGTTGCTAGCTTTTTGAGTAGCCCTACCCAAGTGACCACTGCTGTTAATATTGTCTCTCGCTTTGTTGTAATCTGTCACATGTGGTAGTGCATTTGGCCACTGTTTCTGCTGTTCTTATTGGTTTTGGACTCACCTTAGTCTCCCCTCTCATGATCTGGTCCCGACTTTGTGATTGGGGCTTGTTATACGTATCTCCTCTCTTCTGGTGACATTTTTCTCATGCTTTAGTTTTTCTCTCTTTCATGCATGACTTCTGTTAGTGTTAGGTCTGAATCCTCTATCTTTATTACTTTAGTTAATGTCCCATTCACGTTGATAAGTTATATGACAGGAATTATGACACATGGGCCAATGATTTAAAGTTGACTTAAGGGACATGATTATGTTTACCATCTAACCTAGAGAATGACTTCTGTTGATGAAAAAGATTGTCCTCGTTGGTCTAAAGTTCATGTACATTCTTAAGTCGTTTACTTGTCTTTCCTTGAAGTAGACCTTTTGGAGCTTATGATACATGTGTTGGAATTTAGGAACTGATGTGGTTGTTATACACCAATGATACTCAACGTCTACATAGCGTTTGCCAAAATCTCTAACTATCATCATCCTAGATGCCTTGATGGCCGAGTACTTGGGAAAAGTTCATGGTCTTCTACATGACTTCAATGAAATGTTCCTCCTTTTGTAGCTCCTACCCAAGAACTAAAGTAACGACAAACCTTCTTTGTGTTGATCCCCTTGTATAGGCTTCCTAGCAAATATTTGTCAATTTCAGACCAGGTTATGGGTTCAATGACTGTGTCGACATTGAACTTTATTTGGTACTTGTTATGTCATGCAAGTTGTCCCTTTACATATCTTTTTTTTTCCCTCTATGACTCATTTGTTGAAGTTGCAGCGTGATTACCATAACCACACTATCCTAGCATTGCCAAACTTAAACACCTTGTACCATGTCTGTCTAAGTTGTCTTCTTTGTCATGTGATGTGAGTCATGTCAATTAGGAAAACATAGTTGTAGTCTTTTTCCTATGAGTCCAACAAATCTTTGTCTTTTTGCTTTAGTTCACTTAATAATTGATTATCCTGGATGTATTTGGTTGTTTTAATAAAAGTTGTTTTGTTTTTTTTTTTTCCATATTTGAATCCTTTTATAATGAAGTTAAAAATTAATTTGGGGTTTCTATTTGTATTTTCCGTTGTGATAATGCCTGTGAATACCTCTTATATTCTTTTCAGACTTTCATGGATTCCCACAGTATTCTTCATCAAACCTCCTATAGCCATATACCCCACAACAAAATGGGGTGGTGAAGTGCAATGATAGATGCCTTATTGAAACAACTCAAACTCTTTTACACTATGGTCATGTTTGGGTGATGTTGTTCTCAATGCATGCTATCTCGTCAATTGATGCCATCTTTTGTCCTCAACAACCAAATAGCTCAATCTATTTTTTTCTCTCATAAACCTTTCCATCCCTTGAATCCCCAAGTCTTTGGTTCGAATCTTCCTATTTTGTTCTCAATTGTAGTCTTTGCCATGACAAATTGTCATTTAAGATTGTGCTTAGGATTTTTTTATCATAGGTTTTCTACATGCAGTGGGTTTAATCTTTAGTGAATCATGATTAATATTCTATTATTTTGTTGTTGATTGTTTGTATTTCTAGAAAAAATGATAACTATGAAAGACATATCTCTGATTCTGGTAAAAGGATACCTTGCACTTTGTTTGATGTTGTGATACCTTGTAACAAATCTCATGCCTTGTTTCATGTAGTTTGGATACATTTCCATATGCTGGAACAACAACAACTTGTGAATCTTTATATATGGGAGTTCCATGTGTCACTATGGCTGGTTCAGCACACGCACACAATGTTGGTGTCAGTCTTCTTAGTAAAGTTGGTAAGAAGCTCTTCATAGTTTTTATTTATTGTCAATATATGCATATTCTTCTACAATTTTAGATTTTTGTATACCATAACCACCATTCTAATTCATGTGTGCTGCATTCATAGTAGTCAATATGGCAGATAGTGTTGAGGCTGCCCCCTAACTTCTATAGTGGGTTAGCAGTGGTGGAAACTGCTATTTGCTGAAAAATGGAGAAAACACCTACTATTTAAAATATTTTGTTTAAGTTTCATGACCAACCAAGTGATTTGACCGAGTAAAAGCTGCAAAAAGACAATCACCAGGTCCAAAACAGCAAAACAGACAAACATGATGTCCACAATAGCAAAGGAAATCAAATTAAAAAGTTCAAGCCTACTAGAGCCAGTTAGTAGACTAAATTATAAACATTTAAACATCATGGTTTTCAGCTGCAATGACATTGCACTTCCTCTCATCTTCATCACTTTCATAGTTAAAAAATTATTCATCCTTTTCACTAACCTCCTCTTCACTAAATTGGGTCACAAACCTCCTATAAATGGTATGATCTCTTGCATTTTTGGCTGGACTACGTGGTGCAATAAATGATGACCCATAGGTATGGCATGACTTGATCATCTATTGTGGGGAAGCCATTACGCTCCCCACCAGTGCGACAATAGCATGACAAAAAACTTTGAGTATTTCTAATTGGTCTGATCAACTGGAGATGGGGATAAAGGATACATAGACATCTGAGGGATTGTCTATTCTTTTCCTTTTGAGGGAAAGATAGATGAACGAGATCTCTTTTTCTATTTATCATTGATTCAATCTATGAACCAAGTCAAAAGACTTCTTTGGGTTCCCCAAATCTAGATGGATTTTGGATCATTTTTGCCAACAAAATGAACGTGGAGTCCATTTCGAATGCTTCTTTGACCTAGATGTTCATGCAATGAGAAAAAGATCTTGCTCTTCCTCCTTTTGTCTTTTCTCGCTTTGCTAAATGGAAAACAAGTAGAATACTACCTTTACAAAATGAACTTAAAAGTACTACTCTAGGAGGGTGGGCTTTTCTAACTAAAAAGAAAAACAAATAGACCAACAAAATCTACTAAAAAGAAAAGTGAATAGACCAACAAAATCTACTAAAAAATAAAAAGATAAAAGTTAGTAAACAAAAGTCTAAAAGATGAAGCATATTACAAAGTGGACTTTAAGCCTAACTCAACCCCATAAAACCGGCTCATAGGATTGAGGTTTGCACCCACTTATATACAATGAAAGGCTCTAATCTCTAGTCGATGTGGGATCTCCAACACACCCCCCT
>Ga0123342_1004657_pt1 | contig 20688 bp, 10 predicted proteins | sample Turbeawhitnodule_FD_89960 | JGI IMG/M metagenome (GOLD analysis project Ga0123342, IMG submission 89960) | Root nodule microbial communities of legume samples collected from Mexico - Turtle bean Mexico white nodule | ecosystem: Host-associated > Plants > Roots > Nodule | place: Mexico: Nepantla...
ATACCTCCACAAGTAGCAAGACCAGGATACCCCCTAGCAGCCCCATCAGTGTTAATTTTAACCCAGCCTGGTGAAGGAAATTCCCATCTAACTGGAAGAGGATGAAGAACTTTCCCACTACGAATCTTAAATTTAATGATTAAAAAACCAGAGTTAACTCAGTTGCACAAATCCTCAAATGCAAGATCTACTACGACGTTTTACTAGACAAATCTCATCCAAAACCAATATCTCTTCAACATATGAATTCATATATTATTTTGATGTTACAAAAATTGTATCATCTCAATTTTGGAAGATCTAACGACTTTCGAAATTCAAGAGACAAACCAAAACCAAAACCAAAACCTATTTGACTATAGATTATAACTAAAAGGATTATATTTCGGAAAGTCCTTTCACTTTATTAATTTAGGATTTAGAATTTATTTAATTACAAATTTACTCTTTATTATATATATTTAGATTTAAATCAATCAAATCAAGAGTCGTATACAAATTTCATGGTTGTCAAAATATTTATTGACAACCCTATTTTTTTTTACAACTCTCAATACTATTATTTTAATAATTTTTCATATTATTTAATTACAAATTTATCCTTTATTATATATATTTACATTTAAATCAATCACATCAAAGAATTATATAAAACTCTAAAGATTATGATCAATTATGACTTTACCAATTTTGTAAAATAAGCCCGGAAACTATTCTACCAATTTTGTGTAAACTTCAAAAGCATGTTTGTTCAGTTAGAATGATATTGTTCACCTCCACTCGGTCATTCAGCATTATTGTTAGACTTAAGGACTAAAAAATATTCAGACTGACACATCCTGTCCCGTAACTAGCCCGACGTGTGGACCATGAAACATGCGAGACAGACTACGTAAACCAATGGGTTAACATAGTTAGCCTGCCTCACATTGCCCTCCATACAGGGAAACATTTAAAACACCACTCATTCATTGAAAAATTCAAAGTGTTTTACACAAATTATTTGAAACTTAATGCTAACGTGTTTTTCCCTTTAAGGCAACATCACTATCACCAGTTTCAACTTTCAACCTTCCTTAATAATAAAAACAACTTCTGATCAACAGCAAACTTAACACAATGGGAAGCATGTCCTCTCAGCATCAACTGAAGCCCACCAAACGAAGCATATACCTCCCTGGAGCAAAACAAAGAACTCGATCAAGTAGGGGAATTGACCAATCTCAAGGACAAAATTAAATGCTTACAAGTTAGAATGTGAAAGACAAAAATCTCGTTGACATTAATATACAAGAATATATCGTCCGTATAATAAAAATTACACAAATATTTTTCTTGTCAGTGAGGATCCTTTAATGGGCATCCTATTGTGCTTGCAAAGATATGATTTCATAAAGCAAAAGGGAAATCATATTCTACTCAATTTCAAAGTTATACGCATAAAAACATAACGCTTGCAAATATGAAGTACCGCTACTGTCTGCTGACTCAATTAGTCTTGTAAAGCACGGTTAGACTAAACATCCTAGATTCCGAGGACATATTTATGAAGATATCAAAATGTAGTAAAACAGTAATATAATATGGGAAATGTTTACATACACTTCATGCTGAGGTTTTGAACATCCCTCGTTGGTAATGTTGTATAACCTTCCGTGCATGATGTATTCAAACTTGTCTTGAATTGACACTTGGCCATCCTGGAGAGAAATCAAATCACTAAAAAGGAAATATGCACTACTTTTGGGACAACTATATCATTACTACTTTAACAGATATCCTTATTGTATATAACACAAAATAAATATTATCCTACTTGTCGCATACTCATGGTAACAAACTATTACTTGAAACAACCTGCTAAATTATCACACCAAAAAAGCCTTAACCATCTATAATTTGTTTAATCATGTACAGGCATTAAAACTACTTATTCAGTTTCAAAATAAATGCATTTGCAGGAAGGTATTCTGAGAGACCACACTGTTTTTATTTTCCGCAGAGCTTACTGGATCTTATTAGATATAACCATTCACAATCGTTTTGTGGACTTTTCTATACATAGTCACTTCAGAATGGACTTATACTTCAATGTGGGGAAGACATAATTTGACTCATGCCTTGTCATTCTTAATTTACCTTAACCAGTATGTGCTGCTAAATATACAAAAACTACATTTGGATAAGAGTCACTGAAATTCTTTAGTTGGCACCATTGAAAAGCACCTCCACATAATATGAGTGCGTGGCAACGAAACAATTTTTGCCTACAATCACGTTCTAACAGACAATAAAGCCTATACTAGAGTTGGATTATGTAAGATGCATAATAACTTGTTCAATAAACAAGGGAACTATGTTGATATCATCTAATGTCTGTAACCACAGCAAAGCATGGAACATAAATGAATTAAGTTTACCTTAGTATTCAAAACAAGTGAAGGAGACAAAGCCATCAAGAATCTTTCTTTTTTCCTTATCGGATAAATTTCTGTATTTACATCTAGAAGCATGTACATGTCACGCTTCTCACTCTGTGCCACAATCCGAGAGACTGCAAGAAGATAGCCATGAAACTGTATAATTCATGCTCTCTGAAGGCTGAACACTTCATTATTTAAAGAAATGCAAAGAGGAGGAAAGCACACAGACAACACAGGATTGCAAACATATATAATGTCTAAAGGGACAACTGATAAATAACATTGTTGCAAATTGCATAACATGCCATTGCAAAAACTAAATTCAATTGTCACATGTCTCTATCATGACTATTCATTTCCACATCCTAAATAGCGAATGTTTTCATAAGCAAATACTCCATTTTCCCCCTAGGTTCATAATTATTAGTCAGTAATTATTAGTCAGTAAGTGCACATTACTATTGCAGCCAAAGCAAAACTTCATTTTCCTTAATTTCCTAATTGACTTGTGCTCAATAACTAGAACAACCTAGCCTTTTATTTAGCTATCTTCAAACCCATTACGATATCAGTTGAGAATAATGGATTAGGAGAACAATAAGGCTTGACAGATCTCTCTCAGCTGATCTACTAAATAGAAAAAAAAAACTAAGTCTGAAATACAAAAGGTTGATAACAAAGCTTACACCCTAGGACCCCCACAAGTTCGCATACGACTGAAGCCGTTGCCCATACTCAGTTTTAACACTAGATTGAGCAATTACATTCTGTGGGAGTTTCATGAAGGGAAAACACTGGTCCAGTATGGAGAACAAAGGAGAAAATACCCAAAAAGAAGAGAAATAAGAGCACATACCCTTGTCATACTTTTTACCATCAGGGTCTATATCGTCAACCTTGAAAATGTCATCAAAAAGAAGTTCACTCATCCTTCAAAGCCAATTAGGTGCAGTTAATCAAACTCCAGATCAGAGCAACACTGAGCATGATAAAATAAACACCAGAATTTAGTGGATGAACATTATACTTATTTATACCTTACAGACAATCTAAATTTATGAGCATTAAAGAGGTCACAATGACACCACTGCGATACCTAGCATTTTCAATCACAAAATGTTATCAGAATCTAGGTTAAGTGTCCAATTCTATTTCCATAATAAATAAATTAATTGTGGGGGCAATCACCAATTCAAATAGAGTGGAATGTTAAAGCAATTAAAAGATAATGCTATTTGGACAAAGCAGCAAGCTAGGTGCAGATACTCTCAAAGTCCCTAACTAACCCGAACCTGAATGTGTTGTTTAGGGAACATCAGTAGGAGGACAGTGGATTTAAAATGAAAGAAAAGAATTCAGGAAACGGTGTAACACATACACAAAGATAGCGCACAATAATAACACCACATGCTTACTTGACCAACTTTAGAACAACCAAAACTGCTTGTGTTTATTCCTTGACCACTGGGTCCAGAGAGCATCAAATAAAAAATTAAAAGCAACAAAAAGCATCAACACAAACAATAAGAAAAACAATAAGCCTCATCCAAACAACAATAGGACCTTAGCAGCCCAACAACTTTTTAAATTTAGCGAAACAAGAACAAGAACATGAGTAATAAAATCAGCAGCAGAAGCTCAGCAAGCAAACTTTGTGAGACCGACACCGTCATAAACATAGGACAGAATATAATTATTTCATTCAAACCTGGTACATAAAAGTATAAATGTTTCTTTGCCCCCACAAACAATGTGAAACCAAGAATCAGAACCAACGAAAATCAGAATCTAGTAACATACACGGTGCTTTGGGAGAAAAGTACTCACAATCGACGAGAATCAGCGACCAGTTTGAGTGGAGTTAGCCTCCTTCAGAGTAAAGAAGACGAAACTGGGCGGCGAAGCTTTAAAACGGTGCAGCTTTTACCCCATTTAAAAATGGGCCTGATACATTAAGTTGACATTTTCTACCCGCACCCAAAAAAATCAACTTACACCTCCTTCTCATTAAACTTTACGTCACACTTGCACAAAAATTGTTCTATATTTCAAGCATATTTATTTATATTTATAAGAGAACATTTATTATTAAATTTAGAAAAAAATTGTAATTGAAATTTTTTTTATTTTTTATTTTTAATTTTCGATTTTTAGATTCTAATTTTTTTTTAACATTTTAGATAATTTGTAATTTTGATTAAATCTTTAAAATTCAGTTGAATAAAAATAAATAAATATACTGTATATAAACTTGAAGATATAATAACAATTGTAAAACCTAAAATCGTAGAAAAATAAAAAGAAAAATAGATATTCAGTGGGGGCTGCGGTGACGGTTGTTGTTTAATCCAGTGGCGCCGACTTCCGGTTGGAGCATGGGTCAAAGAGAATAGAAGAAACCAGAAACGGGGCTGATCTCATCTCTTCTGGACCGATCCTCCAATTCCGATGGCTTCCACCGAGGGTCTGGTGCCCATAACTAGGGCCTTTCTCGCCTCTTATTACGACAAACACCCTTTCACTCCCCTTTCTGCTGATGTCACTCGACTTTCCTCTCAGATTCGTTCACTGGCTAATGATTTCCTCACTCAGCATCCTCCTACCCAAGGTTTTTTCCTCTTCCCCCTTCTCTACTGCGTGCTCTTCAACTGTAATGCAAACATTGCACTGTCTATTGCTCACATACTTTTTCGATCCTTATTTGGTCCTTGATTTCGCTCCAGGAGAAGCCGTCTTAATCGAAGAAGCTGATCGGTTACCTCCGCATAAAATTGACGAGAACATGTGGAAGAATCGAGAGTATATTGAAGAAACAATTTTTTTACTTGAAAGTTCTAATTGGCCAGAAGTGGTACTGTATATTTTCTTAAATCCATTTTCCCTTTCTTTATCTGAAGTTTATACAGGCACTGTTTGCAACATATGAATACAGGACAGAATAACTTCAGAGTTTCCCTTCAACATTTCATTTGTTTTACCTCATATTAAATTTTGTAAAGTTCATGTAAAATGATTTTGTTGAAGATTTATTCTATGCAAATAGGGGAATATGGAAAAATGTATAACTAGAAATTAGGGATTATCTTTCGTTATTTGTATCCATAATTGTAGCGTTGAATATTATGTGTTCCTAAAACACACACTTCACTGTTTACATTTGAAGTAAAAACAAGTATTTTATGGATACAGCTGAAGCAGCAGTCCGCACCTGACAGTGTTGAGTTTGCCCTTACATTTGGGCAGCTGAAAGATAAACTTTATAATGCATTGAAGGCTGTAGAATCTTTCCAAATAAAAAATGCTGAACATGTATTTAACACAGGTACTGCCTTGCCTTGCCTTGAATGCTTGTTTTCAATTGATGAAAAGCTTCTAATTTCCTTAGCATCAATTTCAATTAGCTGTAGTAAAGTTCATTTTGCTTGCTTTTTTTTGGCTTTTGTTTCTACACTGCAGTTATTTTATATAATTCATATTCGTGGAAATCATAAAGGAAACTCTAAGTCTATAAAATGTTGCAAATGCGAACTACATAAGAATAAACCTGTTCCACTTTCCAAGATGTCTAGATTCGTTGTAGCTTAGGTAATGAAGTTAGAATTATTAGCCTATAAGGAGATATTTCTTATATTTTAACACCCCCCCTCAAGCTAAAGCTTACTAAATTGTAAGCTTGTCAAAATAAAATTCTTTAAATAAACAAATCGAACTACATAGTCTTAGATCGTGGGAGGGTACTGTTACACCCCTGATTAGGAAGTCACAATACTTATACTAATATAAGATGATAGTCCAAACTAAATAATGAAAAAAACCATTAGATAGTAATATGTTCGCCAATCCTAGGAGATAATATGGAAACTGATCTTAAGATGTTCTAAAATATAATTGAAATACTATTGTATATTTTTCATATATTCCAATGTACCTCTTTATTCTCTAACTCAACAAAATTTATATGCAGTTATGACATATTTGCCTCAAGATTTTCGAGGAACACTACTTAGACAACAACGGGAACGCTCAGAGAGGAATAAGCAAGCAGAGGTTGATACATTGGTAAATTCTGGTGGTAGCATATGCGATCGATATGCTTTACTGTGGAAACAACAAATGGACAGGTGAGACTTGACCCTTTTTACAGGTTGGCTGTGCATGAATAGATACAAGAAATATATTAAACAACTTACCTATTACAGGAGAAGGCAATTAGCCCAGCTTGGGTCTGCAACAGGAGTCTATAAAACACTTGTGAAGTACCTTGTTGGGGTACCTCAGGTATGGCTATCATAAATTGTTTAATACAAGATTGTGCTTTTATGTTTTTGCTGTTTGGCATCCATTCATTCATTTTGTCTACTTAAATCAGTTTATGTGACTGGTTTTAGCTTATGCATTTTATTTCAATGTTTTAAAATAATGGGTCTAGCTCCTTCTTTCAGGTTTTTCTTATAATCTTAATTTGTTACTGATATCATCATCTGTATTTTTTTGATTTTGTTTGTGTTTGAACTAAATTCTATTTACTTGGATAGGTTTTGGTTATCTTAAACTCATTCTAAGACATTTTTCTGAGTTGTAGGTATTACTTGATTTTACTCGCCAGATAAATGATGACGATGGGTACAAAATTATTGTTTTCAATGTTGTTCAAGTTTTCTCTATTCCTATCTGTATATGATAATAATTAATAAGATTCATATGAGAACTCTTATCTACTGGCAGGCCCATGGAGGAACAACGTCAACGATATGGACCACCCTTGTACAGCCTCACCTCTATGATTCTTTCTGTTCGACTCTTCCTTTCAATATCATGGGCACGATATGATACTAAGAAGTTGTGAGATACCTCTCTTTTTGATAGTTTAGTCGTTGGGTTTTATGATTGATTTTGTCATATCACTCTTATTTCTATGTATATTGAGGACAAGCAATTATGTAAAGTCTAATATCTTGGAATACAACATGATTTACTGGGATCCTCTTCTAGGTTTGGAAATGACTACCAAATAGAAAAATGTGATTACACAACTTCTGAATTTTATTGTTTAGATTTGATTGCAAGTAACTTGGATAAACGTCAATTGGTTATTGAAAGGAAGAACTTCTCGGTTGACGATCATCTTTCCTATATATGATTGTTACGGCTTCAAACATCATGGTGTCTGCCACTTCTGGCTTTAGCCATGATAGTTTGCCTTGGGTTTTTGCAATTGTAAGACATTGTATGAGTTAAAGATATTTCTAATATAATAAGTTTGTTCAACGTAACAAACACTACTCATTTTTTAACCTGAGTTGAGTCATGTCATGGATTTGATATAAGCATGACTGTCTTGTGGATTTGTTCCCTGTTTTCTTTTATATGGTTTTTTTGCTTTAGTGATATTTTAGAACTTTTCTGAGTTTGAAGATTATTTTTATCACGATATAGATTTGGACATCATGCTTCCTTTTGGTGTCAGCTCACGGACTGTGTATAGGAATTCTTATAGTGTTCAGAGAGATTGATAGACTTTTTAATTTCTTACATGGACAATGTGTTTTGAATTCTTTTATAACGTGGAACACTTTTGTAATACCCTATCTTCTCTGACAGAAAAAGGGAACAGATTGCTATCTTGGAACAAGCTGTTGATGTCTACACCACAGAGTTAAAAAGGTTTTTGACATTTATCAGGTACAGTAATGCTCATCTTTGATATTTCTCATGATTTAACTTTTTGTATTCATTGTTAATAATCATGCAAAATTGTTGTCTACTTGGCCAGTATCTTTTATTACACAATATTGGTTTCCTCACAGGATGCAAGGAAATCCTCTACAGTTTATCATTGTTTATGCATTGATATTTTGAGACAGTGGCTTTCCAAATACAGCTGGTTATATGTTCTAAAAATGTTTAATTTTAAAATTTCATACACAGGCTCACACCATTCAATGACTTCTTAATAACCCTATGTTGTATTAGAAGTTTCTACCATATATATACTATTTACAGAGTTTTAGATTAATCCAACATCACTTAATATGTTATTCACTGCAAGGATGTAAGTTGGGAAAATCCATGAGAGGAACGGCAATAGCTACAAGTTACAACACTAATGATTCAGATCTGTAACTTTAATAAACTGCCTAATGATGCATCACATCAATCATAGTGTTTTCAACTGAGGTCTAAGCCATATGTGTTCAATTGTTCCCTTTCTCTATATTTTGCTCTGCATCTGGCTCCCCCTAACAACCTAAGCTTATAGGTTGAACTGGTTGTTAAGAATCTTCAATAAGAAATCTGTATTTGTTCTCACCTTGCTAGATTTCAAATTCTTGTTGATTAACCTGCTGTTGTCTTTTTTTATCAGCGAGGTATTTGCAAATGCACCATTCTTCATTTCAGCAGAGGTCGTTGGTGCATTGGAAGCAAGGTAAATATCAAATATTGCTTTATTGTACTATTTTCTCTATTTTCATGTCAATTTTCTAGTTTGTTCATTTCAGGAAAAATGATGACTACAAAGAGATCAATATTCCAGCTGGGAAAACTTACGAGGTATAAGACTTGTGAAAATTTGATTAACTTGTCTTTCTCTTTTGTTATTATGACATGTTATATCTGCAAGCACGGGTACAACTATAGTTGTCAATCCTGGATAGTGGCAAAAAAGACTCTATTGATGGGTAGTCAAGAGTGGGTCATTGCAATATTGACTTTATGCATACAAAAATAATATATTGAACACATACAATACAACTACTAAAAAAATTCAAAATTGAAGGTGTTTTCATCATTAGTAGTAAAAAGCCATAGTGACAGTCTAGATACACATTAACCATAAGACTAAATGTACAAATCAATAACATTGCTTTGTGAACTACAAAGTACACAGAAAAGATTTTAACATGTGAGGTCTTGAAGCAGAACAGAGGAAATCACAAGCCCGCAAACAGATTAGAGGCGGTACAACCATTAAATATAAGCTGAGCGTGTACATCTCTAAAAGAATCCAAAATTGAAGGTGTTTATATCATTAATAAAAAAAACTATATTGACATAGTTTATGTACACGAAATGAACAAATCAAAACATTATGCTGTGAACGGTATGGTACTCCCAAAATCAAAAGATTTTAAGAATGGAGGCCGTGAAGCAAAGCGGAGAAGATCACAAGCCTGCAGAAACAGATCAGAGGTGGTACAGCCAATAAATGGTGATAGATGGGACAGGAAGAACAACACCTTTCACAAATAGAGGGGAAATGGGGAGGGGGGCTTGGGATCAAACCAAGAGCTACGTGATGTATTGTACCTCTTAGCCTTTTCATTTTAAATTAGACTCGGGCTTTTAATGTTGTTTGGCTAAATATGCAGGGCGGACATTTTATAGGCTTATTTAAAACCTAGCAAATTTTTGTGTGAGGCTGATGCTTTCACTAGAAACATTCTGTTAGTTACAGTTAGGTCTGACTACAGTCAGTTGGCTGTATGTTAGCTTCTCTTAGAAGCCTTACGCTCTGTACATAATTTGGATATAATAGTCCTATCCTGAGCAAGCATTCTAACTAGTTACAGCACTTATAATTCACAATCACGTGAATATCTTTTTCCTGGTTTACTGGGAGAACTTTCACTTCTAAAAGATAATTTCCTCTAGAAAAACTGTTCCAAACATGCACATAGGCCTTTTTGTACACAACATTCTCATATAGGTCTATTAGTATAGCCACTAGCATGTTTGGGAATAATGCTTACCATTTTAATTAATTTATAAATTGTTTTCTTGCACAGAGCATGCTCTTTTTGTTATTTTGTGTATGATTTAGTGTTATTTTTATCTCATTTGAAATTCCTTATTGAATGAATCTGTGCCGTGTTTTTTATTTGTTATTATTACCTAAAGAAAGTGTTTGCTTTTTTATTTTTTTATGATGCTTTTATTTTCTACTTCAGGTTTTGCTCTCTGTTGATGTTGTAAACTCATACATTGCATGGGACTTTTCATTGGTACAAGGCAAAATAAATATGGTATTGCTGTTGTGCTGCTATACCTTGATTTCAAAATGTTAAGATATTTTCAACAGGCATCAATCTATATTGATCTTTCTGTTGTTTATTTGTCAGGATATTGGATTTAGTTTGGAGTTTGTAAGTCCTACTGGGGAAAAAACAGTAAGTTTGGATGGCGTTACACTTTTATTAACTGTATCATATTCTGTATAGGTTTCTTCAGAAGCATTTCCCTTATTGTTCTTCATCATCAGCCATTTTCGCCTTCAATTTCGTAGGCCCCAGCCAATTTTCACCTTTTTCTGTTTTATTGTGTTTTTTCTCTTTCCTGACCTGATGTCTGTATTTCCATTTCTTTTATGATGACTGATTCATTATCACACATGACACAGCTGATGTTACCGTCCCGCCGTTATGAGTCTGACCAAGTGAGTTTGTCACGTTTGTTGCAGCTTATACACTTAACTAGGCATTTTATATGTATTACTTAGCTTTTGTGCCTATAATGTTAGGGAAACTTCTGCACGTTAATGGCTGGAAGTTATAAACTGATTTGGGACAACACGTATTCAACCTTTTTCAAAAAGGTAATGTATATGGGCATGTTGACTGATTCAATGAGATGTAAACTGTATTAGTCATTGCTATCACATGATCTGTTCAGTGGTATTGTGCTATGGTTCTCCTTTAGTTATCACTCATGATCTGCTCATTGTTATTGTAGACTGATTTATTTCGTTTGTTGCTACATATTGGCTTCATAAGTCTTTTTTAAGTGTTGGGATTCCTTCACTTATTTCCTCCTATATATTGGCTTTCTGATGTGCGTTCTGATGTATGGACTGTAGGTTATACGGTACAAGATAGATTGTATACCTCCTGTGACAGAGCCAGTGCAGTCCGACTCAAGCAAGAATGAAGGAGAAGTTGAGACAGGATAGCTGATTCGTTTTCTATTGATTTTAATCTAAAGAGAAAAATGTTCCAATATACACCCTATTTATTTGTGAAGGGAAGAGGAATGGAACTGAAAAATTAATCTTCTGTATAGAATTGTTATACATTTAGTTATTCAGTGTGGTTGAAGGTTGTAGCCTGTAGCAAACTGTGATTGTGCTACATTGGGCACAAGTAACTTCAGTGAATTAATGTATATTCTACATTTATGCCAGTAACATAATCACAGTGGAAACAAGTGGTGATAGGTTAGAATCAACTGGTTATGGTTTCAAGTTCCAACTGTTAATTACAATTTCGAAACCGATTTGGCGAGTTTATTTTGCAAGCATTTAGCCGTGGTATGGCATTGAGATCCAAAATGCTATAATTAAAGCGCCAAAGATAATTCATTACTTCCATGTTTATCAGTTAGTGTAATATAGAAATTTTTTTATGTAAAGATAGGTGTAATGCCGCACTCAGGACCTCCGGCTGAACTTGCCAACAAGGAAACATTTAGATGTTTTATAGTGCATACGTCTATAACAACCTTTATAATCCGTAAAAAAGTTCATTTATAAAAGGATTCATACCAATAGATAATTTTCTTTAACTTTAATTTAAATTAAAGGTCTTCAATTGATACATTTTGGCTGAAAGAAATCCTATGGCCCTGACGAGTAAACAGTAAAACACCAGCTATCTTGCAATAATCCGAATCAAAGAAAATTCACATAACAGAATCTAAACTATCAGCTACGTAGTATGCATTACAAAATTGTTAAATTTTTTTTCCTGTTTTAAAACTCAATCCATGCTGAAAATGACCTTGAACGAAGTATAGCTCTTTGGAAACGGGTAGGGTCAATTAAAATTCAGCAGGCGTTTTGCAGAAAGTAGAGTGTTGTACAGTAGCATAGCAACGGTCATGGGCCCAACCCCGCCAGGCACAGGAGTAATAACAGATGCCACTTTTATGGCTTCTTCATGGCATACGTCACCTACGAGACGATAACCATCGTCGCAGCCAGAATCCTGCAACATTTTTTTTCTTATACTTAGTGAAAGCAAAATATGAAATTTTGTCTCAAGTCCTAATTAGCAGCTTACCTCCACAGGAGTAGTACCAACATCGATCACAGTTGCACCAGGTTTTATCCAGTTACCACGGACCAAATTAGGCACTCCAGCAGCTGAAACTATAATATCAGCTTCTGAGGTGATCTGTTCAGGGTTTTCTGTGAAGGCATGTATAACAGTGACTGTTGCATGGTGTCTCTGCCAATATACAAACGATATTACATATTCATGCAGAAGGAAACGAAAATGTAGATAAGCCATGATTTCGGGCTTTTAACAGAAATCACAACTTTACCTGCAATAACAAGGACGTTGGCAAACCAACTATGTTACTTCTTCCTATCACTACGGCTTTCTTCCCCATTATCTCGACTCCTGATCTGATCAATAACTCAATGCAGCCTTTTGGAGTACAAGGAGTAAACAGTGGCTCCCTTCCATTTATGGCAAGATTCCCCATATTAACGGGATGAAAACCATCAACGTCTTTCTCAATACTTAAAGCATCCAGAACCTTTTCCTCATCTAGATGCTGTCCCCAAACGTTTTGCATCCAGTCATAGACACTAAATCAGCTAATTAGAATGTGTGCTAATCCACAATTGAATGTACAGCTAGCATGAAAACTAGTTATTCAGAAAAAAAATAAATACATCTTTTGATAGTCTAACAATAATGAAACCAATTTCTAAGAGATTTCTATGCGTTATTTTAAAAAATGCTTTTAATTTTTTACTTTTTTACCGTTCACGTGATAAATTGTGCGTTTAGAGGCTAAACCCCTCCCTTCCAAAGACAATTGTAATTTTATGTCCCTCTTCAAGAAATATTTTATTTGCTGACCATTTTGAAAATAGCTTTAAAACATTTGTAATAGTATCCTTTTCCTAAATAAACACTCAAGCAAATAATAAAGCCCATGGAATTTATTGTAGGGCACAGATTAGGAAATTACTTCTGGTAGAGGGAGTTGCACAAGAATACCATGAATGGATGGATCTTTGTTAAATCTCATGATCGCATTTTGAACATCCATTTCTGCACAATCAGTGGGTAATTCAGTCACCACAGACTTTATTCCAACTTCTTCACAAGCCATTATCTTGTTACGAACATAAGTTCGAGAATCCCTTCTTTGGCCTACTAAAATTACGGCTAATCCAGGAATTTCTCCTAGGCTTTTCTTCATTTCTCTTACCTTAGCAGCTATTCTTGATCTGATTTCCATGGATATCAACTTTCCATCAAGCACTATAGTAGTGTGGTCATCAACTGAGACAAACATCAATCTCAACACAATATCTTACAGAATGAAATGAAAAATTAAGAATGCATAATTCAGGAAAATGGGAGTTGACCTATGGAAATCAAACAAAATAATGTGATTTGATTTGTATAGTTAATGTTAGGATTTAATGCAATATGAATATTGTTGCATTTCCTTCTATCAATTTTAGATATACCATTTGTAGAAAAGATTATTTCCAAATATTCAGATTAATGTACAAAATTAGTCTCCCCTTCCTGTTTCTATTTTCACATTGTATCAGCTTTAGATATGTGAAAGAATTTTCTTTTTCCGCATGTTATCAAAGCACGATCTGAACCATCTCTAGTTATTCTCACCAACCGAACCATGGAAGGCTCAATTGAAGAGTCTGCTATCCCATCACTGACCATAAGTTGAAGTCAATCCAAATCTTCCTTCAAAGAAAACGAAAGGAAGGCCACATTTATTGGAAACTCGTCCATAACAAGGAAAGCTATACGGCCTATAACCATCAGGATGTGAAGGTAAACCCTTATCCATCTCCATTCAGCAACAAATGGAAATTTGACAAAAAAAATTCTCTAACTGACTATGCTAATTGTAGTAAAAAGTAGTAGAGCACCAATAGCTCAAAAATATAATTACTTGCATGCTTTAAACATTAGCAAAAGAAAAGCAAACTCATGGATCATAGACTAAGAAACCTCCAATCTCATGACGGCAAACATAACTGTATGTTCCTAGCATTTCTCATAAATTAATCCAATGGTTTTTTGTAACGTTGTATTCTTCTTAAGCATTTGACTCTGACAAAACCGTGTGGCTTATATAGCTTTCTTTTCCTTCAAAGGTCTTAAGAATATCACTTCTAGTAATTGACATTCATTAAAGAAATGGAAATGGTTATTACACACTGATGAAATTGAATAAACCAAGAAATCAAATATAGACACTCTTGATCTGTCAATGATTAGAAAAAGAATGGCAAGGCAGTTTACATTGGAAAAGAATTTGAATGAATGACAGTAAAACCCAAGCTTTTACTCAATAAGTCAGAAACAAAAGTTTTGAACAGAAACCAAACATCTAAAATGATAAAAGGTGAGAGCCAAAAAATGTAAATATTACAGTCATTCCAAGGGAATAAGATACTCAGTTACTTACAGCTTTTATGTATTGCTGGAATAATCCGAGACGAAGGATTAGGACTCCAGATGTCAGGAAGGTCCAAAGATGCAAGAGGTGGAGACATTAAAATTTGGTCTAATTGATTACCTTTCAAGGTATGAAGAGACCTTATTGTTAGTGGAAGACGCTTTCTTAGATAATTTGTCCACATAACAGCCACCAATTATCATCTGCCTGTAGCAAGTTTATAGTGGAATCAATTCTCTGAACACGTGTGTGTGTGTATTTTACTCTTTTTCTATACAAGGTTTAAGAATTAACTGGGGTGGTTGAAGAAACAAATACATGCATAAGGGACTTTTACACTGTCATAATAACAGCCTCAAACTTCATAGCAAGGATAATTTCCAATTGGCTAACAGGTTTAAAATGTTTTAGACTAACCAGGCATACCCATTAACCTATATAACTTTAATTTAGGTTGTAGCTAAACTAATTTGACCTTCATGATGCATTTGATATATGAAACACAAGTAAAGTTCAGATGCATTTGTCGTTGCAACAGTAAAATGAATAGATTGTAGATTTCACTCCACTCTTTCAGTGATATCATAATTAAACTAGAAACACACAACACTAATTACAAAATTAACTGAATTTCAACATTGTAATTAAGAATTTGACGGCAAAGGAAAGCAATCAGAAAAGGTAGTAACGAAGGCACCTCACTGAGCAACTGTTCGGTGCTATTGTCGTGAGTTTCTGGTGATAAGCCCTTTGACAGCAATTTGATGCGCTAACTCACGAATCCTAGTGCTTTGGATTTTTACTTTAAAACAATTATAATTCTATTTTTTATATTCTTTTGGATATATTCAGTTTTCTCTTTTATATTTTAAAAGATTCATTTAATTTTTTTATTGAAAATGAGTCGAAATTATGACTCTAATATTTGATAAATAATTTAAACATATTCACAATTTAAAAATATTATTTGAATATTTCCATTATACAAGTGACGCTTAACTATAGTTAAATATTAACATTTTTGTAAAATTGTAAATTTATATAATGCTAAATATTTATTTCTATATTTTACATGTTAATTTTATAATTATTTTCATGCTATATATATATATATATTTATTTATTTAAATTCAAAATAACTTGTGTAAATGTTTATGTAAGTAGTTTTATATTTTTCACTGAAAAAAGAAAAGAAAAAATGTAGAATATGTAAGAAGATTGTTTGGATGGAGAAAAAAGAAAATAAAAAGTAAAAAAAAATAGAGACAACTAGTAATAGAGTTGATTAATGTGATAACAAAAGAATAATATAATAAACTATTAAAATAGTTTTTTTCTAATTTTAAAAAAATGAATATAAATTAAAATTGAAAAATGATAAAAAAAATTATTTTAACAAATTGAAAATTGTATTAATATTTTAAAAACTTCAAATAAAATATATGTAAATAATTATAAATGATCTTCAAATTGTTTTTCAAATACCAATCAGAAAAAAAAATTAACCACTAACCTTATTTAGAATTGTGAAAATATATCATAGCATTATGAAAGTGTTTGTCGCTATTCTGATTTTCAAAATGTAGAATCAAAATGAAAATTACACCAAATATATAGCTAAATGTAACAACATCACCTTAAAAGTCAATTTTATACGATTTTATAAGTTGAATAAAACTTAAAGTACTTTTAATATGATATAAGAATCTATCTTAACGATTGTTTGTTGGACTTATCATGTCACCTACTACCGAAGCGTTATTGGATCACTTATAATATATAATCTCATGCACGAGTTGGTAGTCTCGACGTGAGGGAGTGTGTTGGAGACTCCATATTAACTAAAGATTAAAACATTTCATAGTATATAAGTGGATACAAATTTCACCTTATAAGCCGATTTTATGAGATTGAGTTATACTTAAATTACCAAAGTCATATAATTCAATGAAACACACACATGTGAAACCACAAGCTGCAAGGCATATATTACCATAATTTTGCTTACTACAGACAACATTGATTAGGTAAGGCAAGTTTAATCCTTTATGACACAATCGACTTAGCAGTTCCTTTTATGGGACAAAAGAGTTTGCATCTTAACTTATTCAAAATCCCTTGCAACATCAACTCGCGATAATAGCCAATGATCTGCTCCGAAAAAATAAACTCAACTCTTTCTTTCCTCTTGGCTGCTTCCTCCCTTTCCTGCCCAACTGCCCTTGCTATTTCGTCAAGCTTGTCAGTTGCAAAGTCTGATCTAGTTTCTGCTCCCTAATTCCATGGTTCAACTTGTCAACAATTTGAAGCTGAGATTGTGAAGCCTCAAACTCCACCTTTTGCAATCTCGTTCTGTAGTCTGTCAACCTGATAAAATATTCTTGATAGGAGTTGACTGTTTGCAATTGACAGTGCAGCCAGAGACCTTCCAATATACCTTGTCACTTGTTCAACCTCCATGACTATGTATCTGCACCTCACCAGCCGGTATAAATGGCCACAGTTCTTGTACTTCTCAACCAAGCTATTCGCCTTTTTGACATCTGATTCAAGACTCCAGAGCAACTATTGCAGCTTGAGAGTCGTTCAAATTGTGAAGTTGTAGTTCTTGTAGGACTGATGCAATATCAAGCAGGTATTTTGAAAGGACTTTGAAACTTCTTTATCAATAAAACATCAATGTCTGCATTAGATGTTTTCACGACCTGGCTGCTTAGAGCAGCCAGATTTGTTCCTACCGGCATGAGTTCCAATCCAATCTTGGTAAATATTTGTACTGATTCTTTAATAAAACCAAATGATTTTGCCAGGAGGTTGAAAATTGAAACCAGAACACCAGAAAATTGCTTCTCTTTTTGCATACAATCAAATTTCTGTACAAGCTCACTAGGTAGACCAGTTAAACTGACAGATACACTGCCACGTATATTTGGAATATTTATGAGATCTGTAACGATATTTAGAATAATACTTATTGTAGCAATCAGATTGAAATTCCAAAAACAACTGTTAAATTCAGTTTAAACTTTCACAAGTATATTGAAAATTGCAATACGTAACAGAGATTCTAATGCTAAATGTAAATCACAGAAAAAGATTGGGTATGTAATTCAATACAGTGGGTATCATTTTTCTATCAATATTTCTACCTTTTCAAACACAGTTGTTGATTTCTATTTCATTTTTTGGGTAGGTTAGTTCTGCAAGCAATATAGCAGAAATCAACAGAAGTTGAGAATCAATCCCTAACAGAAAAAAAAAAAAAAGTACCTAAGCTGCACCTATTACGATCCTAACATGGAGAAGACAGTGGTGCTCACATGGCAAGGTGGTGCATAAAAAATTGGGAGAAGAAAGAAGAAAATAACAGCTAAATAGACTTGGAAATCATGAGAGATTAACAAAGTAATAAAAAAAAAAAGCACTGTTCATAATATAAAAGACTTTTCAAATAATGATCTAATTATTTCAGGCATAATCAATTTTTTTTTTTCAGCCATAATCAATGAACTGCAACATATGATATTTTCCCAGTAATCTGAGTCTGAAGTCTTTTGCACTCCCTTCAAAGACTGAAACACAAATTTCTTACCAATGATTCTTTGAAACCCGATACTATTTATACGCCAGGAGAGTAAACAAGCACTAACGTACACATACGTTCATTTTCATTGCAATACCATCCTCGTTCAACTCTAAATCTATAATCATTTCCCAACAAGGGGGTGAGGACGAGAAAGAACTAAAACACATGGACTTGTGAAGGTGCATGCATGATGAGGGTAGAAAACAACTTTGAGCTAGTCAATGTTTGCAAGGAAAATTATAGGAAAATCGTTTTTGAAAACTCTTATCTCTTAAAAAGGCTATTCTGGTTGGAAAAGCTAGGTTGAAAAAAAGGTTAGAGACGCTCCAGGGAAGTTAGGTGCAAATGATTTCAATGAGCTAACTGAACATACACTCTTCACGTGTCGTTTCAATGGGAGGCATCTAAAGTAGAGTCAATGCAAAATGTCTACAATTTATCTTTGTATTATAAAGAAATTGTTAATGTTGACTCGCCTTACTTACACTTGATTAATTTCTTGACAGGATGTTTCATTGAAGATAGTTGAAAGAAATCAATGTAATATAGGCAAGAATTTTTCATCATAAAGCAACTGAAAAAGAACAAAGAGAAAAAGGCAAGCCTTTGTTAAATTGGTTTCATTGTTAGATCTTCAAAGGATGACAAATCCCAGATGCACAAAATCAGTCCATGAATCTTAAAGGCTTGTTGCTGCATTTTCTACAATTGGGATGTTTTCATATCCTTGATTTTCCCAATAAATAACACCCACCACTCAACCAGAACATATGAATAACAATATAACAGAATCTCCAAAATATGGAATTATTTTTTAGATTTGAAGATAAGACAGTAGTTGTAGGCAGTACGTGCACCAAAACTATGTGAACTTTTGAAAAATAAAACATCTATTTTCATGAAGAGTATCTTGTAAATCCTGATTTAGTATTACACGTAGCAATAGCAATAAACATATTTACTGCATAACCAGTGTTTCTGTTACACAAACCCTGCAGTGCAACCAAACATAGAACATCATCAGACAAGGTTCCTTTTACGGGCCATCTCCCGAGCCAACTCCCTAATTTCCTCCGGTGATGGTGGCCTTTCTGCCTCCGGTGGATATTCAATGTATGACCTCTGTAACATGATAACAATGAAATATGATTTGGAGTACAGATACTAGTTTATAGTTAAAAACAATTTCAAAATTGCATTCATACTCATGAATGAATTCAAAGCCATCAAGATAAGACAATTGATCTGGAAAACATTCATTCATTCTCAAAGTGATTATATAATCTGATTTCAGGATGCTTGAATGTGCAAAATTGATAGATATATCTGATTATATATAAGATATGAGAAGATGATTTAGAAGAATACATTTCCCATGAACTTGCGGAGGTTGCCGGGATTGTTGGCAAAAGTGTACATAAGAATGATTGGTACGGTCACATACACACCGAACTTGGCAATTTCTAGAATCCCTTTGGATGTTCCCAGAGACGACATCGTATCTTTCCTATCACCAACAAATACCAATACCAACAGCAACAGAATCAAGCATTGTGTTTGAAACCAATTAATCAATAAATAAAGAGGAAAATTGATCTGAATCAATCATCATAACATAACCAAACACTAATAGAGATATGAAATAATTCATTTTTACCCAGAGAACCAAGATAACACAACACAACAGGACTGAAGTGGAAGAATGGAAGATACCCCAATGGCAATTGCTTCCTGCACAATATCACTGCACCCAATTCTAGGAAAAAGACGAAAATGCCCTTAAAAAATAGGTACATATAAAAATGTATTTTGAATTTTTTTTTGGAATGTATTATTTTTAATTCCAAATTTTCTTATTCGAAAAGGAATTTTGATTTTTCTTTTGGATTTTTATTTTTAAAATAAAAGACATTTTCTGAATTTGAAAATTTTGTTGGGTGCAGGTTAAAAAATGTTGGGTCTTTGCCTACACGGGTTGCCTCATATTTTTAAATTCTGAAATTTTTTATCCAGAATCTATTCTTAGTTTTGTGTTCATAATTTTTTGTCCAGCATGTATTTTTCTATTTCTCAATTATAATTATTATTTTGGATTTTTTAATTTGGAATAAGGGTAGTTTTGGAAATTTAAAAAATTGATATGGTGAAGGTTAAAATTTATATGGTGCAGGAGGGTAGTTTTGGAAATTTAAAAAATTGATGTGGTGGAAGTTAAAATTGATATGGTGC
>Ga0123342_1004658_pt1 | contig 20681 bp, 8 predicted proteins | sample Turbeawhitnodule_FD_89960 | JGI IMG/M metagenome (GOLD analysis project Ga0123342, IMG submission 89960) | Root nodule microbial communities of legume samples collected from Mexico - Turtle bean Mexico white nodule | ecosystem: Host-associated > Plants > Roots > Nodule | place: Mexico: Nepantla...
TAGAACATCAACAAGTAATTCCAACCGATTAAAACAAGAACCAATGACAAACTATTGATTAGAAACATTCAATAGCAACATTTGACCGATTGAAAATCAAGAACAAGAAACAAAACATGTTTTAGAGTTTTTGATATGGAATGAGTATGGAAGAAGAAGATGAAAGGTTGAGGAAGACTTATGTGGTTGATGATCCTTGGAATGTTCACACCACTTGAAGGGTGGAGAAGCTTCAAGATGAGTGGATGACGCCGCTTGAGAGTCCCAAGAACCACCCAAGATAAGACTAGGAAGAAAAGAAGAGAACAAGTCTCTCACCAATTTGGTATAACTTCTTTACTCAAAAATCCAACTTTCAACTTATGATACAAGGCACCATGTACCTCTATTTATACAAGGCAAGGGAGTTGGTAGAGTCACTCTTCTAGTTCTTTCTCTAAAATAGCGCCTAAGAGAGAAAGGAGTTGGAAGAGTCTTTCTAGTTCCTTCTCTAAAGTAGCGCCTAAGAGCCTTACATGAGAGGTGTCTTTTGGTTTTTCTCTTTGCCACTTTCCTAAGGCTACTCCTATATTATTTACAAAAGATATTAATTGGCTTGGACCTCATCTTTTGAGAAGACTAATAAGAAGAACTTCAAATGCTTTGGGCTTTCTCCATTTTTCCTATTAATGAGGTCTTTATTTGCCTGTTGAGATGACCCTTCAAGTATAACATCCTTGGTCATCTTCATGTATTTTTGGTTCATATCACCTTGTAGGATTGCTGGAAGAGAGTTAGGAGAACTCTCCCTGCCACTCCATTAAAGCTCAGCCATAGCCTCTTGTCGGGATTCTTCGCCTCGAAGAAATATAAGAAGACATCCACGGAGGGCGTGTGGCTGAGGTGATTGCACAAAATGTTGAAGGCCCTTACAAAGGCCCAGCTGTTGGGATGCAGCTGGGCAGGGGCCACATTAACCTCTGTGAGCAACGTGCGCTCGAACCCCGTCAGTGGCAAGCGGAGCTTGACCCGCTTGAAGATGGTGTAGTACATGAAGAAGAAAGGACCTCCAGTTGGTTCGTGCGATCATCGACACACACGGGTTCACCTTTCTCACAAGGCAGAACCGATACATACGCGTCGTGCTCCCTCCCAAAGACAACACACTTCTCATCAGCTTCACCCTCCCTGTACGTTATGACATCCTGGTTGGAGGTGTATTTGGAGGTTTCCGTTAAGAGGTCATTAGGGGCCCAGTGGTAGAGGGCTTTGTCGTTAACAAAAGGTGGAGGGTTCAGTGTTGTTTTAGTTCTGGCCATCTCGAGGAAAACTAAAAAGGAAGAAGAGAAAGGAAGAAAGCGAAGGTTTAGAAGAAGACGATGGTGTGACCCGAGAAACCCAGGAAAACAAAGACTCAAAGCGAAAAACAGAGGAAACGTAAAGTGCAAAAAACCTAAAATGCAGAAAACATAAATAGTCCCAGAATAGTTTTAGCATGTTATGGGCAACGAAATCATAAATCAAAAGCAGGCAACGAGTAAAAACCATACCTTTGATCGAGTAGGGTTTGAAGGTCTGAGTTTTGAAGAAGGAAGAGAGAGCGTTTCGAACGAGAGAAATTCTTGGAAATGATCTGCTTAAGTGAAAGTAATGGAACAGTGAAGAGAGTGTAAGGGTTTAAAGGTTTAAACAGTATACGAAGAAACGCAAGTGCCAACAAGTGATAGTTGTTGATCTTGCCACGTGTTCGCTGATTTAAAAAATGTGGTGAGACGTCACTTCAGTGTACTGTTCATATCTCGTCACCCAGTGCCACATAGGTCGCCTAAGGTGATCACTTAGTCTCTTCGCTGAAACAAGTTACAACTCGAGACTGGGGGCTTGTGTACCGACCAGTCCTCGGTCATCGACTCCAGTGACTGACCTTAGACATCGCGCACCGGTGCCTGATAGTAAAGATGGGCCACATAAGGTGGGCCCCAAATAGACATATTAGGGTGTTGGTCGGTCTCCGGACATCGGAACCATGGACCTCGATGTTGGAGATCGACATCAGACGTCGACCGTTTGAACATTTATATTGGGTCACGTAAGGTGGGCCCCAAAATTACACTAGTTACCAGTTAAACATCAGTAATGGGAAAAAGCCCTAAGATGTGAGGGATCCATGCAAGTTGTGTGTATAGCGCATTCAGGCGCGACACGAGTAAATAGTCCCTGGAGGCGCTAAGGCACGTTAGGGTTAGGGTTTCTAAGGGAAGTTGCATGCATGGCACGTGAATACTTAGGGCACCTGCGAAACAAATGGCCCCAGAGATTTGGTGCACGAGTTGGTACCCAGGCGACCATTCTGTTAGTCGTTGCACTCCAGTTAAGGGAAGTTTCATGTGTCAGATTATGCTAAGATTGTGTAATAGCGGCGCAGGGACATTCTCCAAGGAACCCTAGACATGGGTAACAGAACAAAAGGTAAACTCTAGTTTCAACCTATATAAAGGGTGCTAAAAACTTTAGCAATGTACACAGTTTCTAAGACTTAAACTAGTTTATACACTTGGTGTTTCTTTGCCCTAATACTGACTTGAACGTCGGAGTGCAAACGACCGTCAAGGTGTCCTTTGTCTTTGCAGGTGAGAGATTCTTCAACGAAGGAAGTTCGATTCTCAGGCGGAGATAGGAGGGCCAAAGGCTGCCGTTCAAGTCAACCGGCAAAGCGAGTCAACCGACGGGAACATATATTATTTTTATATTTTTATTATAAACAACTATATTTAATATTATTATTAATTATTTTTTATTAATAATATTAGTAATTATTTGTATTAGTAATATTATTAAATATTTTTATTACATAAATTTATTTAATTTAATTTAATTTATTATATTATATTATATAATCCATTATATCTCTAATTGTTTATGCATGTGGCAATTATATGTGTGGAAGATGTTATAAGAAATGAAGGGTAAATACGTAACTTCACCAGTGAACTTTTGGTGGATTTTTTTTATTTCTTTGTCTTTCCACACTTATTTTTCCTTAGTGGATATAAACAGGAAGTATTTTCACAAAACTATGCAGAAGAACAATACTCCACCCAAACTTAAATACAACGTTAAGGTCAACCCTTGAAAAAACATATGCAAACTCAATAGAAATAAATAAGTTGGACATACATACATAGGACAACCAAAAACTCACTTAAATATAAAAAAGAAATCCCTAAATGCGTATTAGATAGGTTGGTCAACTAATAAAAAAAATCATATGGAAATGCCTCACTCGATAGACTAAGGCATACACAAAATGTTCGAGGTAAGCTTTGTTATTTCTCATCAACATGGTCCAAACAAAATTCTTTTGATATTTGTCGTGAAAATATTTATTTATTGTATTTTTGAAGTTTATTTTAATGAAAACTCTTTAGTATTTTTTTTTCTTTTATGAAGCTGCTTGTTTGCTTTTGTTTCTTGTGTTGAGTTTAGGTTGAGAGAAGCTTGAGAATAGCAAACATAAATCCATTTGAAGTGATTCTAGATATTTTGAGGAAAAATATGCTCATTCAAGTTGAGAGAGATTTGAACTTGTGTGACAAATTATAGAATGATAAGAGAAAGCGTGTAAGTAAAAGTTATGAGTTGAATAGTTCAATGTTTTAGAAAGTATGCATTACACAATCTATATATTGTAATGTATGAATATATTTTAATTATACATTCTTAAATATATTAATACATTTTGAATTATATATTTTAGAAAGTATAATCTCAAATGTATGAATACATTTTAAAATGTATAATTGATAATGTATTTCTATATAATTTAAAAATTCATTTCGAAATACACATATGAAAATATCTTAATACATTATGGAACTCAAAATATTAAATCTATTTTTAAATTCAAATACATTTCAAATTATACATTCTAAAATATAATATAAGAATAATTTTATTATTTCCACTGATGGAGGTAGGGAGAAACAATGAAACACTCTACATAATGGTGGATTTTCTTTCTAAACATGTTTCCAACTAAAAAAAAGAGCAAAGAGGAGTGGAGAAGAAATAAGGAGAGATAGAGAACATACAATATAATATGTTAAATATTCCTTTTTAGAATATATTTATGAATTGTAGAGTATTTTTTTTCATAAAAATAACCTTTGTAGATCTAAATTCTTACATTTTTTTTTATATTTTACTAACTTAAAAAATAAATATATGTTGAATTAGGGTTTTTTATTTTGTTTATATAAAAATGTAAGTAAGAAAATTTTGTTGAGTTCGTTTAATTTAGGAATAAGTGTTTTAAAATGGTATATGAATAAAAAATCATAAAATTAATTATAATTTTTTAAATATATATATATATATATATATATAAGTTTTGCCTTAAATAATGGTTTTATAATCAGTAAAAATATAAATTATAATATTTTAAAATCAATTTCATTTCATATCAATTATAGCAACAGTCATCCAAAAATTTGTATAAAAACCTTACAAAAAATGTCAAATTTGTGCAGGGAACCATCTAAGAAATTTCTCAATAGGTTGAACCTTGTGTTCTTTGTTCTATAGGGTAACTACACTATTCCAATATATCAGTGTTGTCGTTAACTTTTTCTTCCAATTATATCGGGTACTTGAAAAGCTAACTCTACACATTTGATCGTAACAAAACAAACATACACACAGGTACAGAATGAAAAACTAGGTTTCAATCTAGCATGTTATGAAGTCCTATGAAGCTCTTGGCTGTGTTTTTGTCCAATTAAAAGAACCTTCGGGGAAGGTTCCCACTACAAGTAAAATGTTAGGAAGTTTCCGATGTAGTTGTTACACTACAAAGTTCATTCACGTTGTATATAAGAACATCTTAACATAGCCAATGGCATTCACTACAAAGTTGAGAGGTGAATTCACAAGAGAAAAAAAGCTCTTAAGGTTAGTGCATTGAGAAGAAGAGATGAAAATGGAGATTGAGGAAGTTGGCAACTGTCAAGCACAACACCTTCCCCTGCTCTCGCTCAACCACGTGTCCCTCTTGTGCAGATCGGTGTGGGAGTCTATGAGGTTTTATGAGGATGTTTTGGGCTTTGTTCCCATCAAACGCCCTTCTTCTTTCAATTTTACAGGAGCCTGGTTAGCTTCATTATTCACTATCACTACCTCTTCATTCCATACCCTATGTCTTGTTAATTACAAAGGATGTTCATGTGTTACATCATTCTTTTTGTAGGTTTTACAATTATGGTGTTGGAATACACTTGATTGAAAATCCTCACATTGATGAATTTGATACCTGTGTCAATGAATTTAGGCCCATTAATCCCAAGGACAACCATATCTCATTCCAGGTAACAAGGCTTATGAGAGAGCCTTTGAGCAGTTTATAAGAAACTCAGTTTACTTCATCATAAAAGGGGCTTATGACTTTCTTTTAGTAACTTTTAACTTGTTCTAATATATATTTTAGTTTAATCTCTAAATTGTACAGTGCTAAAAAATCATTTCTGATATAATTATAGTTTCAGTAGAAGTAAATTAAATGTTAATGTTTTTTTTTATGTTGGGCAGTGTACTGATGTTGAACTTGTTAAGAAGAGGTTAGAAGAGAAGGGGATGAGGTATGTGACAGCTGTGGTGGAGGAAGGAGGAGCCAAGGTGGATCAAGTGTTCTTCCATGACCCTGATGGCTACATGATTGAGCTCTGCAACTGTGAGAATATCCCAATCATTCCTATTTCTTCATGCTCTCTCAAGCCTCGAGGCAACAGCTTCAAGAAGACAGCTCCTTACAAGTGTGGATTCATGGAGAATGTGATGATGGAAAGCTTGAGCACCGACATGATCAATTTCTCCTTTTAAAACAACTAAGTGAAGAACCTTATATCCTTCTTTCTTTTTCTTTGTAAGATAAAAAAAAAAGGGTTTGCTCTAGCTTATCAAAAAACGATAGGTTGGGAGATATTAAGATAAGTCTGTCATTAATTTATGCTAAAACCTATACAAATGAGGTCTAGAAGTCTTCATTTGTAAGGGAATATGGTGGACCAAAGTAAATCTGTATTGCTATTGTATCATGTTTTGTTTGAAATAATAATAAGAAGACTAAGAAATTATGAGTTGCTCATCAGTTGTACAGTTCACCAGCGGTTTTGTCTTTATCTTTGATTCTCTTCCACAGGAGGCAACCTACCAAAATTGTGTTGCCTCCACAAAAAGGCACAAAGTAGAGCTGGCAATGGCCTGAGGTTATCAAATGGATGGTTCAAATTCAATGCAAAAAAGTAGAAAGAGTTTATTCATGAACATGAAATAATAATAGTTTTCTCCTAATAAAACCAATGTATTATAAATAGAGTTGGTTGGTGTGTAGATTCATGAAAACACTATTTTTTTTTTCTCTCGCAATTGTGGTAATGTGTTGTGGCCTTGTCAGAATGACTATCCCAACAAAAACAAAAAAAGGTAGAATAATCACTACAAGCCGAAGTCACACATTTATCTATTTTTGTCTCGTGATTTGTGGTCATACATTTGTTTTGAACTCGTTACATTTTCATGGAGGAGAGTCCCATTCAAATGATCAGTATCTTTCAAATTATATTTTTTATATACAAGAATTTAGCAATTAAATCTCTACCACAGACTTAAAAACAGTCATGTTATATCATGCTAGTGAAAGCCATGTATGTTATGAATCGCTCTTGATATAAGACACGATGACTCTTTGATGTCAATCAAATCCTGTTTCATATGTGTATATATTTTTTGTTATTATCAATATTTGATTTAAAAGTTGCCCTGTTCTACATTAGTGTTTCATGCATTTGTACACATCCACAACAACTCTCTTTATTCGACTTAGAAAAAAAAAAAGATTATTATTGATGGGGAGTTCTGAATTTTTATAAGAGTATTGGCTAAAATGTCAGCTTCTAAAAATGAGAGGCTAATTTGACAGAACTTCCGAAACATGTGATGATGTAAAGCAATGATAGAGGTGACAAGCTGTAAACAAATGTTGAGTCTTCTTTTATTTTTGTTTGGGAAGTTATTCTAGGAACAATGAAAATTACTAATTGATTAGTGTCCTGTGTGCTTTTAATTCTAGATTGCAAACAGTGTCTAAAGTGTTTCTTTTTCTCGCCCAACTACTCATGCAAAGATGTTAAAACCTGTTTCATGAGCCGTCCATTTATTCACTATTCACCATTATAGATATTAACGAATCCACTCAAATCCACCACCCCTCAAATGCAAAAAAGTTTGTCACACAACAAATCTTAGCAATATTATGTGTCTCTTTAAAAGGAAGTTGGGAGATAAGATCCGCAACTTCTTTCATTCAAAAGTCTTTCTTTTTCTAAATCCAATTAAACTCTAAGTAAGCACAAGTCATCATCTCATGCATGTGCTGATATAGACAACATTAGATTATAATTGGGGAGAAATAAAGTCTTTTTAAAATGAATAAATTTTAAAACTATATTGTGTAAAAAGTAACATTTTCTGTCATGTATAGCTTTGTAATAATTGTGTGCATTAGCATTTGTGAAGAGTAGAGAAAAAAGAAAAATGGAATTAGAGTGCAAACAGGTAGAGAAGAAGAAGAAGAGGGAAGATTCGTGGGTTTGGTTGTTGTGGCTGAAAAGGAAGGAGAAGTTTAGGCAGAGGGTAGGAAGGAAGAAAGAAAGAAGAAACATGAAACATGAGAAGGAAGTGGGTCCCATGTCAGATAATTAATTGGTGGGTGAGAATGAAGCGTTAGTTGCTGTCAACCCCACATTGGCTTTGAACTTGTGGCTAAGAAGTAATGTTTGAGGCCAACAGAGTTGACAAACACTCATTTATTGTGTCTTTGCCAAGTTCTGGAATCAACCCCAAGGTCCCCCCACTCCTTCAAAATCCTTTCTTTTATCCCACAAACTCTAATCATAGTCCTTCCCCATCATCATCGTCATCAACCACCACCTCCACCCTCCCTCACAAACAACATAACATTCACTGAAAAACAAAACTATCATACCCACATGGATTTGGTGAACACCTGTCCTCTTCTCTTCCTCCCTTCTCTTTTTCTGTTCATATTATATTCATCATAATATAACATATATATGTATGTATTTATCTATACATATATTATGTTTTGTGCCTCATTTTAACTTTCTTTCTGTTTGTTGGCTGAAGCAATGAAAGTGAGAGAGTCCAACTATGCGAACGCTTTGTGATGCTTGTGAGAGTGCGGCGGCTATAGTTTTCTGCGCCGCTGATGAGGCTGCACTTTGTCGTGCCTGCGATGAGAAGGTGGTATTTTTTTATCAATATTTTCTAAGATCTTCTTTGTGATATATATGTTGTGCTCATTTCGATTTTGATTTGTGTTTTGTAGTTGTTTTTTGGTGTTTCGTTTAGATCACTGACTTGAATGTTATGATCTGGTGTTTGTTGAAAAGTGTGGCAAAGTTACTATATTTCATTGGTAATTAAGAATATTGAAATCCTGTGAAAAACTGGAAGAAGTCAATATATGTATGGGGTAACGAATTGAAGGGCTTGAAGGTTGACCCTTCAGCTTTATTGTAGCTTCATAGATATGCTTCGATCCGAATTGATCTTGTTGCGGTGTTGTGTGAATTGGATATCCGAGTTTTTATTTTACTTTTATTGTTGTTATGGTCAACACCTTTCAACCAATGGGTAGAAGATTAATCTTTTTGAGCTGACAGGTTCACATGTGCAATAAGCTTGCTAGTAGACATGTGAGAGTTGGTCTTGCAAGTCCAAGTGATGTGCCACGGTGTGACATATGTGAGAATGCACCTGGTAGGTAGTTTCCTCTTTCTATCCTTATGGTGTTCCTATGATGCTTATTGTTTTTATGTGTTTACCCTTTCAATCTGGATGTAGCTTTCTTCTATTGTGAGACAGATGGAAGTTCCCTTTGTTTGCAGTGTGATATGATAGTTCATGTTGGAGGTAAAAGAACGCATGGAAGATATCTTCTGTTCAGGCAAAGAGTTGAGGTTAGTCACCCTTTCAATCTTAATATGTTTATTGAGATTGTGAGTGTTGGCTGTTTTAATCTCTAGTTTTACAAAAGGCTCACTTCAGTCCCTAACTTTATAAAGTGTTATTCATTTTAATCCTCTGTGTTAGTGAAAAATGCAGTGAAGAAAAACTAAAGTGAATAATGTTTTACAAAGTCAAGGATTAAAGTGACCAATGCTTACAATCTTTTGGATTTCCTTAAAATGTGTAATGTCTCCTTGTTCCATAGTTTCCAGGAGACAAATCTAGTCATGCTGAAAATCCGGGTTCACAACCATTGGAACCTGGTGAGAGTAAAAGAGGACAAAATCCACTTCCCAAACTAAAAATGGGAGAGAAGCCGCAAAATCATGGGATGCCTCTGCTTCCAACACCAGGACCTGATGCTGATGGGCATACCAAGATGGAAACTAAAATGATTGATTTGAACATGAAGCCTAACAGATTGCATGAACAGGCATCAAATAATCAGGTTAGAGTGCGTGGGAAGTAACCCTTTTAGTGCAAATCCATCTCATTAAAATATGGATAATTTCTTCTCAGTGGTATTAAATATAGTAAACTTGTTCAAATAGTTTTGATTGGGATATGGAACTAATTGAAATGTCATGTGATGGGATTGTCAAATTAATTTATCTTGTGGGATCAATTTCCAGCTTTATTTGAAGGTTACATATTGCTTCCTTCTGAAGCAGGTATTTTCAATAAGCTGTCATAAAACTTATATACTATGTGTGGTTGAAGAGTTGATCTGAACTATAATATCGATCACAATTGAACACCACCTCCCCTTTTTCACTCAACTTCAAAACCACATGGTTCCACTTGCAGTCATCTAATGGCTGGATGAAAGTAGAACCTTGTAAGTTAAGTTGTAACATTTGTACTAATCACATCTTTGTCTTGATGTGCAATGATTATAATTCTGAGGAATGCTTTCTCTCTATCTTTGCAGCCATAAATGGTGCAACTAGGCAATGCAGTTCTGACAGGATCCTACACCAAAAATCTACCACTGGCAAAGGCTTCATTTTGTTGTCATGCAGGCTAATCAGAAGGATGACATAGATGTTCATCCTATTCTGGAAAATGAGGCACCCAAATCTTTGCAGGGGTTTATTCGTCTATGTAGGAACTTAATTTGGTAGTTCAATACACAATATCTGTATTTTGCAAAGCATTGTATTGTATATCTATGATCGCTTCCAATGAATTGCGTGTTGTTGATTTTTTCCCCCCCGAATAAAATTAGTGAATTAGCCAACCACATGAATTGGTTGAAACTCTAGCGACAATGAGGCTTGGTGTTTGCAAATCATGATGACTCTTGGTTTGCTTAATAAGTTTTTGCGTTAATAAATATTGTCACTGTTCAACACTTGTTCATGATCCCAAATCGGTGTCATTATCAGTGTAACTTGTTGGAATACAAACCACAGGCACTTCATATGCAAATACAATTTTCTTGTCTCTATCAAGTTGATTACTCAAGGATTCTCCACCTATATCTTTACACCACATTTCTTATCAAAGATAAGATACTTATTGTCTTATCCCAAGGTGTTGAAGTTTCAACAAATTTGATGTAAAGGCAATTATGTGCCCACAAACCTGCCAAAATAGGTGATAGTTCAAAACCTTATTGGAAGATTATCCATTTGCATCAATGTCTTGTGTCATGGTAATGTCATTGACACTTTTACAACCTAAGTATATGAAGTATATTTTAATTTTGAACCATTTTTTTCTTCACCAATTAACAACTCTTAATATTATTATTTTAAAAAAAATCATATAATTTTATTACAAATTTATCTTTTATATTTTTTATTAAACTATACCATATTTTATTTTTTGGATTGACAGTGTATAATTTTTTTTTATATTTTGATAATTATATATTAAAAAAATCAATTTACAAATATTATTATTTTTTATACAATCACATTATAACTATTAATATTATTATTTTAATATTTTTTATTATTTTATATCATTTAGTTACCAATTTATTTTTATTAAATATATTTATTTTTAAAATCATCGCATCAAGATTTATCAAGATCTGTAAAGTTGTCAAAAGAATCATTTTCCTTAACCAATATAATTAATTATTTTATTTCAATAAAAAATTAATTTTCTTTTCATAAGTTGTAATATATGTTAACCAACAAAGTTAGAGATAATAAATATTTAGGTCATCAAATAGGTTGATTAAGATATATAATTCTTAATTGAGAAATTAATTTTTTTTGACAGTCACAAATTTCACTTTAATGATATCATATATTAGTTTTAACATGTGATGATGGGTAATACTCAATTCCTGAAAAAGAGCAAAAAATTTTGTGATAGATGAGAAATTAAAAACTGGTTTTTTATATAAAATTGCAGAGTCCTTGAGCACAGTCAAGAAAAATCAATACTCCATTTATTTAGTGGCTTTTGGTTGGAATGCATTTTACTCGCGTGCTATGCTTCCAACATTTCTCTCCAGATTAGATATCTTTATCCATTTTGTGATGACGTGGTTGTGGGCTTGTGTTCAAAATCCACTTAAATGGTTTAAAATATAAGTCAATGCTTGATATTAAATATATTTATAAATGTCTAATCATTTAAAATTTTATATGTGCTTAATAAGATATGTAATATATATAACACAATTTGATTGTTGAGTCCATGTTAAAAATATGGTTTTAAAAATTTAATTTTAATCGTATTGGAGGCTGTTGGACTTCTCGTTTAAGAAAACTACAGAAAAATTAGGGTATGCTTTATTTTCTATTGAAAAATAACACTTTGACAAGCATATTTTTCTAAACAATCAGATATGATACTTCTTTTTAATTACAAAATATTGTATTTAGATGATTCATTAGAAAGAATAACGCAATTAAGAATAAAATACTTTTAAAGACAGTTCTATAATGGTGATATGAAATAAGAGGTTTACTCTTCTCTATTTTCTAAATTTTGCATTGACAATGATATTTTTTATGATTATATTCATAGTATAAAATTGTTTTATACAAAAAAAAAAATGTCATAGTCTCTTCTAATTACGAATCATTGTTATGATTTTTATGATAATTATTATAAAAAATAGAAAACTTATGATAATTTATAATTAGATAACCCTTTATAATAACTATTTTATATTATTAGTGTATAATGTTGTTGATTTTATGACTTATTGTTTTCTTCAACCTTAAAGTATGATCCCTTAGAAAAAATCTGGAAATAGACATTTCTCTAGTCAAATCAAGTGTTTAATGAAACACATTTAATTAAATTTTAATCAATCAAAACCATTAATATGATTTTCAAGAAAATTATCATAAAAGTATCTAACCTATCATTATAATTTTGTGATTTAATAATAGTTACAATACTTTACTCGTGAATACATAACCTTTCTTTAATTAAAGGGTAAAACAAATAACCCTTCGTTGTCAAAACTGAATGGCCCATCGTTATCGTTGTTCAAGTGTTTGGAAAGCATTGGTGTGTAAAATTTTAAGACTTGCATGCAGGTACAAAGGTTATTGCTGAAGATGGCAATAAGGAGACCTCTTTCAGAATTACGCCAACACTTTTTTATAATATATTGTAATTTTGTAAACGTCGCATTGGATCATTAAATTATTGTAATTTAATCATTTCGTGAAGGAAGAGGTTAAAATAAGGTAAAATAAAAAAGCAAATAACTTAAACAAAATAGTTATTAGAATTAAAATGAAGTGAAAAAAAAACAAAATTAATTTGAAAAAACACTCAGTGTTGGAAGAAAGCACAAATCAACAATGTATGATAATTCTAGTTTAAAAAGACTTCTAATTTATTTTATCCCATCATATGACTATAAAAACCTATTTATACTTTGTTTATCCGCTTATTTTTAACATAATAATGTTTGTAAACCTTTTTATAAAACAAGACTACTCAACAGAGTAGACCAAACTTTCAAATAAATCAAACTAATAGATAAATAGATTACGCTTAAACTTAATAATAGTAATAATAATACAGATTAGGATTAAATAATAATAATAATAATAATAATAATAATGCAGGTCGGGATTAGAAATGCAAAAGCCTGATGCGTTTCTACCCTTATTTCTAATGGAGAAGCTCATACATCTCTTAATTATTTCCTCCAAACAAACCATAAAACTAACCAATTTAACATTGGTTCTGTTCATAGAAAACCGACCCTAAAAGCTTTCTAATCAACTTGCACGATTGATTCTATCTAGAATAGATTGGAATCCATGAAATCAAATTCAAAATCGATATCAGTCTAATCGATTAAAAATTTTCAAAAGGAAAGATGCCTCATCAATGCTGTTTTCTTTTCAATGATCACGCAACGTCGTTTTTATATATTATAGCAACTAACTGAATCTCGTTATACTGAAAGGCAAAGCAAAAGAAATATTTTACATTAGCTATGTGAAAGATGTCAATGTTAGAAAATTACATGACAGAATTTTAACATGTACAAATGTAATATAGCTGTACAATTGCCATAGATAGCACCGTGAAACGAAAATGATGGTGGAATGCTGCACCATATATACGAAATGTCCGACCTGCAGTAATGAAAAGGCTAAACCGTATTTGTTTTCAATGTTTTCAAACAACCAAAACTGACTAAAAAAGACGCTTATGATGGTGGAGAAAAGAGAAAGTGAAAAAAAAAAAATAGAAACAGATAAAGAGTAAAATGAAAAATTAAATTAAAGGTCTTTAGTTGAAGAAAATAGAAATAAATGAAACATGAGAAGGAAAAATAAATGTGAAATCTAATTTTATCTATCACATGAAAATGTTAAAGGCTAATGATACTTGAACACCTACTTTTTTTCCACTTTCAATTGACAACTAAATATATTATTATATTTTAAAACTTTGTATATATTAATTTTTATTAACAAAATATAATATTTTATTATTAAATGGAGTTGTGAAGTGGAAGTGAGAGAAAAACCATGGTGTTAAATAAACTTTTTCCAATGTTAAAACAGCGCGGGAGGGGGATCGTCTGATTTGATCCCTTTGGATTCACGAAAACCAAATGGTACGAGTAAACGCATGATCTCTCCATTTGCCACATCATCACTAAGTTTATAGATATGATGGTTGCAATATGGACCCAATTAGAAAAAAATTAAAACTAGAGACTAGGAAGAAAAATGGGTGAGACCCAGGACAAACAGAGTACATAAATCAAACAGACAAAGTTTAGCGAGACAAATGAAGACGTGATCTATTACTGGCTGCTAGGACTTGGAGTTGATTAAAGATTGAACTAATAGATGAGATTTAAGAAAAAAATACCAAGGTTATTACTTGCTAAGTGAATAAGGTATAAAATAGAAGAATGCACATTAAAAGAAATGTACCATCATCATGATTGGAAGAGAGTTATTGTTGCAATATAACCATTCTTCATCACCTGCTAACATCACCAGAATATTAGTGGTCTCTTCAAAGAATCATTGTGGACTAAACTATAAAATAGAAGGACAGTATAAATACAAAGGACACACCTCAAAGGCAATATTTTGATAACCATACACAAACGTAGAACCGAAAGGGTTACTTGCAGAGCCTTGCGTTTGAATAGCAGCTCGTCCACAATCCCCAAGTATTTCCTAGAAGAAACAATCGCAAAAATATTATATGATATAAACTTTGATTAATCATTATAAGAAAACCACTTCAAATGCCAGTCCCAATTCTCTTCTACAAATTGCTTCATATATTTCAAGAAAAAATATTCCATAACTCCATAAGATATAATCCAATAAAAGGGATAGAAGACCACCTTCACTTGTTCCCATTTGGTGCTAGGTGTAATAACCCTCTGTTTGCTATTATTTACTTCCTCGAATGATCCCCCAACTGCTGGAAAGGTCAAAAATAGATTTTTTTTCTTAATTCACAACAAAAACTTACAATCACACTTACATCAAGACCAAACTAAACACTATGGCAAATAAAAAAAATTGCTTACAATCTGCACCATAGATAACAAAGTTGCACTTAATGTAAGAATTGAAATCCGCATGACCGGGGAAGTTGGTGTGTAACACAAACTTCTTGATTTTGTGAGTCTGAAAATACAACAGACATGTAGGAGTTCCCATTATCAGTCATGTCACCATGTAAAAAAGAAAAAGCACGATGTAATATACAAACCTTTCCATCAAATAATATGTCCAGACCACGAGTGAAGTAATTATAAAAGTAATCTCCACAGAGAGTTGTCCTTGGTCGCAGATCAGAGGCAGAATGAATACCCATTTGATCCACCTAAAGTGTTGGAATTAAGAATCCAACTTCATAAACTCATTCAGGAAGTTTACTAGCTCAAATATTATGAAGTTGTTTAATGCTCAAGTTAGACTTCAGACCTACTTAAATAAATATATATATATATATATATATATATATATATATATATATATATATATATAGTGAATACTAATACTTCTCCATTTCGAGATTAACTAACAAGATTAGAAGAAAAAATTAGTAATTCATGGTATGAGCACCTGCTTTTGATGAATTCCACAAGGACGGCCAAGCTCAGTCCACACATCCTGCATAAAACATTAAGCTTTGCTTAAACTTCCCTTCAGATAAAGAATATGAAACACATGGAGGATGACAAAAGAAGTAACAAAAAGCATAGGAAATTCATCCACTAAAAGCAGACCTCAAATGGTTTCAATTGTATGTAGCAGTACATAATGTTTACCTGAGGAGATGCACCAAATGGAATGTGTTGAGAGCCAACTGTGAAATACAATTCTTCTCGCAGCTATAACCAATAAAAACTGAATTAGATGTCAATACTACAAACCACCTAGCCAAATCAGGAAAAATGTTTCTCTAAAATGAAGCCAACTAAATGTGTCATTCTAAAAAATATAAAACCCAAACTGATATAGGGTTTAAAGGAACCAAACCTTCACATGAACCTCTTCCATATAAATGCTTCCAGCAGGTAATGGTGGAGCAGAAGCCTTATCCATTAAAGACCCCACGCCAACCTTCTTACCAGAGGAGCTGTCATATACTGAAACACGGCAAGTCACCGGTGTGGTCCCATCAGGAAACTCCAATGGCAATTCCACTGTCATAATTAAAAGAGAAAGTGCCAATGTTAAAATAAGAAAATTAGGTACAACATTTCAATTTCAAGATGATATAGTAAATACCTCCACCATCATGACAGCAGTCTGTAAATTGACTTGGAATAGGAAAGGCAAAAGAAAGACCCTAAAGAGCAATCCAGAAATATAAAGCAGAAAGTATTATTAACAAAGAATCGTAAAAAAACAAGTCAATAGTAGATAAGCATTTGATATCCAAAAATATGTACCGGATAGAATAGGGTGTAAATGCCTCTATCCTTGTCAAATATTCCAGGATATGTAGGCCCAAACAGTGCATATACAGCAACAAAAGTAGCTAAAGTTGACGGTCCCCTATAAGTGGAAAAATCATCAATAGTTTTACAATAAGTATATACTAAAATTACAAGTCCAAATACTCACCCAATTAAGGAGGTTGAATAGCGCATCTGAAGTCGCTTTACATCAAATATTTCAATAAGCCGCAGTCTCTAAAATAGAAATGAAATGTTTCATCATGACAGAGTCTTTCAGTCATGCATGGATTCCAGTGTATTAAAGCACTATACAACAGTTTAGAATGATTGAAAGCATAAGAAATTATGCATACAACAGTGCTAGTGCTTGAGATCTTCGAGAAGAAAAAAAAGATACTAGGTAATGTGCCATCACTTTTGAACAAAGTAGCAATATCAGGCATTCATGTTAAAAAAAGTCAATTCTCAAGCATGGTATCATCTTGAGGGGAAGGAGCACATCACTATAACAAAAGAAACAGAAACAGTGTAGAAAAGCCAAAAAGTTCAAACAATTCAACCCAACTAAGTTGCACAAAAAATAAAGATAGCCAAATTTTAAACATGCATAATTTACATTGGCTCAACAGTTTCCATTTGCAACCAAGACATACTTATACAATTCCATTCTCATTATTCTCTTGTCAATTTGTACTATGCAAGCAGAATGAGCTTCAATGATAATACAACTATAAACTACAGAGTCTTCTAAGATAATCCAATAACATTCAGAACTGATACCTTTTTGCAGGAATTCTTAACAGACTTGTTGAGTTTGAATTTTCAAATGCGTCAGACTAATTTAGTTCTTTTGTTAGTCATTGTTCATGATACCATAGAGCTACCAAAGCATTAGTGATGGCCCCATCATATCATTTCTAAACTTGCAATAATAGCTAGTCACGCACTCACGTTTCCAATTAAAGACATAAGAAACAAAAACTCACTAACTGATTCACATCATTTCATGTTTTCCAAATAAGGACTCTGCACAAAAGAATAAATCAACCACTAGAGCAAGATGAAGGACTAAAAATATATGTAGACCTGAGACCACGGATCGAATCGAAGATGGAATCCATGATCCGGAAAGCTAATAACAATATCCAACTTCAGTGGTTCCTGCATGTGCATTAGAAGAACTTAAGATAAATAAAATTGATCTCTTAAAAAATAAAAACAACAGGTGTCTCACAAAGGCGATGCCACCAAAAGTAGCCTGCCCGAAGCAGACACTAAAATTACTGGAACAAGTTCACACAATCATAGCCAAGACAAATGACAATAACAAAAGCCATAACCATTTGTGACAAACCTCATCAAGATACTTGACATGTACCACGTCATATATATTTGGCTGCTGCTCTATCTGAGCAAATGCTTCGCAAACAGGCATCCCTAAACAGCACAAGGAATCGGCAACAAGCCAAGTCAGTAAACACATTAACAAAACATAAACCATAAACAAAACGCCAATAACACCATCTTCAATCGCCGAATAAAGTTAGCTGTATTAAAATATTGAATAGAACCGCATAGCGTGAGTTTGAATATGTGTGATAACCTCAACAGTCAAAAGACAAAAGGCAAATTAAATTGCCATGTCTTAGACCTAAATTTACATTAAGAGAAGTGAAACTCGGAAACGGACTGGATTAGTGTTGAATTGAAAAGAATGTGAGAGAATAATTACCTAGAGAGAATGGTCCGATACCGAGACCGGGTCGGAGATCGAGAACAATAGCTCCCATGGCAGTGCCCTCGCAACGGCGTCGGGGTCTCTGCAACATAGTGGTTTGTGACAGAGGGTATTGGGGTTGGGAGATTGCGGATGAAGGAAATCCCACCGTTACTTTCTGTGAAGAAAGCAAACGACAACAGGGAGGGGTAGAATGTTTATGTAGGGTTGTAGAGGATCCGATTCGATTTCGTTAGACGGAAAAACGACCTTCTGTTTCCTTTTTCAACACCCCAAACGCAAAAAATGCTCCTCTCGCACGCCACGGAAACCCACCTCACATATATTTTTGGGGGTATTTTTTCTTAATTGGTTAGGTATTGTTTCGATAGATACCCACGCTGTAATGTCAAGCCCTCACTTGAAAAAATAAAAAAGTTTTGTTGGGGGAGTGTTGTTCAGAGTGGACACGCTAAATAATTTAGGGTCTGTTTGTTTTTTTATGAACTCTTTATTAAAAAAATAGGAATTTTAGTTATTTGGATTTAGATTTTAGTAAAAAGTAATGAGAGAATATACTGTAATAGTAAATATTATCGTTCCTTAAAATTAATAGATTTGGATAAAAAGTCGTTAGTAAGTATGTTTTATTTCTGAATTTATTTTTATTATTCTATTATTTATTTTTTATTATTGTAAGGTTTTTTAATATTAAAAAATAATATTTTTTATTTATATAAGATCTGATTTATTTTACAATTTTAAAATATATGTTTAATATTTTAAGAAATTATTTAAAATTTTTGTTTTTATTAAATTTTGTTGTTTTTATTTTTTTATTGTTAATTGTGTTATATTTTTGTTGTAGTATTTTTTAATGTTTATTATTACAGGATTTTTAATATTACAAAATAATATTTTTATTTATTTATATAATATCTAATTTATTTTTTAATTTTATAATACATGTTTAATATTTATTTTAATAAATTATGTGAAATCCTGTTTTTATTTAATTTGTTGAATACATATTTTTTAATTATAAATTATATTTATTTATATTTAATACATATTTCTTTAATTATAATTTTTAAAATTATGAATATGTAAAAGTTATTTATTTTTAAACAAAAAATACTCATTTCATTATTAGATTTTTTTAATAGACAAGGGTAAATTTGTAAAGTAAAATTTTACACCTTTAAAAAAAATCAAAATTCCTTCACAACCATCACATTACTCACAAACTCCCATAAACTTTTATCACACATCCCTCCTAATATGTTCTAATCCAAACATCATCATTTTCTTCACATTTTTCTCTCACATCCTTATATATTAACTCCTTCAAATCCCCACACATCCCCAAGATCCAAACACACCCTTAAAGTTTTTATGTGTTTCAATTATTTTAAATTATTTGATCTATACCTATATATAAAAGAGATAAGGTGTAATAAGTCTCAGATTGAGAGCAAACAAAACTGGAAACATATGACTGTGTTTTCTTTTTGGACGTGCCTCCTTGGGATAAAAACGACATATAAAAGTACTTTTGTAAGTGTTTTCAGAACTTTTCAGCGTGATATGAACTCAAAATAAAATTGAAGTAACTAAGGCGAAATTTCGCATATTTGGAAAGAGGAGCGCCATTAAGTGCAAGAAGTTTCTGGACCATTTTCCAAAAAGAAATTATTGTTGTAATCTTATGGAAGAATCCCAACAAAATTTGGGACGAAACGCGACAAATTTCAGCTCAAACGGACGAGTATTTAGTTAGACAATGATCAAACAGTTTCAAACAGAAACGAACATTCCTTTCAGTCGTGGCAATGATAAATAAAAAATTATTGCAAATCTTGTGTAACGAATTTGAGGCTCAAATCTCAGTGACAACTCAATACACAAAATAAGAAAAGTCTGGTAAAAATTTCAAATCAAAACACCCAAGGAATAAGGCATAATAAGTCCGCGACCGAGAGCAAATACAACTAGAAAACGTGTTTTTCCAAAATAGAACGACTTGACTTTTCTTCCTTATATCTTTTTCTACGTTTGTGTTTTGGACGTGCCTCTTTGACTGGATACAAACAACATATGAAAGTGCTTGTGTAAGTGTTTTCAGAACTTTTCAGCGTAATATGAACTTAGAATAAAATTCCAAACCTTAGGACAAAATTTCGAAAATCTGGAAAGTGGAGCGCCTTGGACTGGAAGAAGTTTCTGGAACATTTTCCAAAAAGAAAATCTTGTTGTAATCTTATGCAAGAATCCCAACAGAATTTGTAACTAAACGCGACAAATTGCAACTCAAACGAACGAGTATTTAGTTAGACAATGCACAAACAGTTTCAAACAGAAACGAACATTCCTTTCAGTCGTAGCAATGATAAATTCAAAAATATTTCAAATCTTGTGTAACGAATTTGAGGCTCAAATCTCACCCACAACTCAATACACGGAATATGAAAAGTATGGAAAAATTTCAAATCAAAACACCCAAGGAATAAGGCGTAATAA
>Ga0123342_1004659_pt1 | contig 20676 bp, 16 predicted proteins | sample Turbeawhitnodule_FD_89960 | JGI IMG/M metagenome (GOLD analysis project Ga0123342, IMG submission 89960) | Root nodule microbial communities of legume samples collected from Mexico - Turtle bean Mexico white nodule | ecosystem: Host-associated > Plants > Roots > Nodule | place: Mexico: Nepantla...
AGCAATTTATAACTATATAAAAATATTTTATTTTCTTTCTCTCTCTACATACATATATATATATATATATATATATATATATATATATATATATATATATCACTCCTATTTTACCTAATTTTTTACAATTTTAGCACCTAGTTCATTTAGTACCCTGTTTAATTATATATAATTTTTTTAATTATACGATTCATGGTAAATAAAAAATATTATTATTATTTTGAGAAAAAACATTTTCCATTTGTGGTCAACAAGTAATGTAGAATGTAGAAAGTTTTTTTCATGCTTATTTGAATCAAGTGTGAAATATACAACATCAATTTAAAAAATGTGACATCTTTACTTTCAACACCTTTTTTTTTCTATGTTTACTTTCTACACCATTTTTTTCTATATAAGACATCCAACTGATATAGAATATTTAAAATAATTTATAATGTAAATAATATTTTTTTTCTATTAATATCACGTGGAGATAACTTATTTATCCAATGCTTGTTAAATTGTTGTATATATAAACTTTATTCTTCATAAGAATTTGTACATATATTTTTACAATTTATTTATTATTTACGGTACAATTGTAGTCGAAATAAGATAAAAGAGAAGAGAACATGTTTAAAATTATAGGAAATGTTCATTTTTTTTCTTCCGGAATTTAGTAGGTATGTAAAACGATAAACTCCTCCTTTATTCCATACTTATAATCACTTAGATTAGTGAGAGTTACATTATGTTTTTCCATTAGATATTCAACGTTTAGGGTTTAGGGTTATCCCAGTTGCCACCACCAACAAACACCAGATTTTTGCGACATCACCTAATATAAGTTCCACATTCAAACGATTTTGAAAATTAAAATGGTTTATAAATGTTTGTCAGATATGAATAGTTACGACCTTGAACAGAATGTGTTTCATAGGATTATATTTCGTTATCCCATTGTTTTAAACAAAGTTTGTTAAATAAATTGTGACTTTGTAATTTGAGTTTCCTCTTAATGATGTTTATAGATGATTTTTTATAATTAAGTATACGATCAACCACATGGGTAAACCTTTTGATAACAACAGCATGTTCTTGTTCTTCTATATAAAGATTTAGAACTCTATCTTTATCTTGTAATTATTATACTTTCTGCACCATTTTTTCTACGTTTATTTTTTACACACAATTGATATAAAATATTTAAAATAATTTATTATGTTACAAATAATGTTTTTATTGAATGCCATCTAAATTGTTGTATATACATAATATTCTTTATTTTTCATAAGAAATTATACATATTTTGACATTTTATTTCTTATAAGCGGTAAAGTTGTTGTAGACAAGGGTGGGAAAAAAATCTGATTGAACCAAACTCCTCTATTTTTTTGCATTGTTTTGCTCCACTAAAAATTCATTTATCTAAAATCTGGTTTTTATTTTAATCCAAATTTTATAACATTCCTGATCAGATTTCCATTTTAGTTATACAGATTTAAAAAACGAAAATCTAAATTCCAATCCAAATTTTATTTGTTTGAATTAATCACGTTCTGATTTACTCTTCGTCTCTCGGCACAGATTACTTCTTACTCAGATTCTATAACAAAGCAATGCCCGTCATTTATTTTCTTTTTCCACGACATCACAGTGCCATTTCTATTTTTTTAGTACAGTACATGTTTTTATATAAGTTTAATATATATATATATATATATATAAGGCAATTACAACCATTTTCAAAATTTCAAGTCAACTAAAGAAAGTAATTCAACTGAAATTTTTTGTTAAAATTAATCAAATTTAAATGAACATTTAAAGGTTCTAATTTTTTTAAAAATAAATTCAAGATTAATTAAAGTATTATAGGTAGATATAGTTAAGAATTTATGGAATATGTTATCTTTAAATTTTGGTATTATTAAATTATAATTTTATTAGATTTATTTAATGTTTTTATAATATTAAAGTTTTTTACATATAACTATATTAATATTATGTTAATTTTTTTTTTAAAATATGAATTTGAATTTAAAATCTAATTTAATTTTTTTTTATAAAAATATGGATTTGGATTTTAAATCCATTCCAAATATTTAGATTTGGATTTATAAAAATCCAAATTAGTTTTATAAAAAGATATAGATTTGGATTTAAAATCTGATCCAAATATTTAGATTTAGATGACCACCTTAGTTGTAGAAATGAGATAAAAGGGGTGAAAATATTTAAAATTTTAGAATATAGTGATGTTTGATAAAAAATTTAATAAGAATTTTCAAATTTTGTTACTGTATAAACCTTTTTTTATTAAAAATTGTACCGAAACTCAACAACATAATGTTCTTATATAATATTTAACCTTAGACGAAACAACGTTATATCTAAGTTCTGTCTGAGGATATAAAGCTCTATTTTTATAGGTAATTATTTTACTTTCTGCACCATTTTTTCTACGTTTATTCTATACACCATTTTTTTCTATACAAGACACAAAATTGCTATAGAATATCTAAAATAATTTATAAAGTAAACAATAATGTCTTTTTCTATTAATATCCAATGTAGATAACTTGATTTATCAAATGCCATCTAAATTGTTTGTATATGCATAATATTCTTTACTTTTCATAAGAACTTATACATATTTTAACATTTTATTTATCATATGCGGTAAAGTGGTAGAAGTTACATAAAAGAGGGGAGAAAATGTTTAAAATTTTAGGATATATTGATGTTTGGTAAAAAAATTAATAAGAATTTTCATTTCAATAACTTGATATTGGAACTATGCTTCCATTTTTTATATACACTTAAAAAAATTAAATGTTTGCAAAATATTGATATGATGTAATATAAATTAAATAGGTGAAACATATAATATAAATAAAACATGGAAAAAGATAATATAATATAAATAAAACATGGGAAAAGATAATATAATATAAAGAAAACATTGAAAAAGTATAATTTAATTGAATATAATATAATGTGTAGTGTAAAAGTAAATTAAAAAACAAATAATATATAAAATGTATGCAAAATCTAAGGATATGTGGAACTAATATAAGTATCACAAAAGATTTTGAAAACAAAAAGAGTTTATAAAGGCTTGTGAGATATCATTGGTTACGACCCTGAACATGATGTATTTCATAGGGTTGTACCCCGTTGTCCCATTGTTCTAAACAGAGTTTGTGGGATGAATTGTGACTTTGTGATCTGAGCTTCTACTAGTCTACATGTTCAATCGGATATAGAGCTTTATCTTTATTTGTAATTATTTCTATACACCATTTTTTTCTATACAAGGCACATAATTGCTATAGAATATCTAAAATAATTTATAAAGTAAACAATAATGTCTTTTTCTATTAATATTCGATGTAGATAACTTGATTTATCAAATGTCATCTAAATTGTTTGTATATGCATAATATTCTTTAATTTTCATAAGAATTTATACATATTTTAACATTTTATTTATTATATGCGGTAAAGTGGTAGAAGTTACATAAAAGAGGGGAGAAAATGTTTAAAATTTTAGGATATATTGATGTTTGGTAAAAAAATTAATAAGAAATTTCATATCAAGAACTCGACATTGAAACTATGCATCCGATTTTTTATATACACTTAAAAAAATTAAATGTTTGCAAAATATTGATATGATGTAATATAAATTAGATAGGTGAAACGTATAAAATAAATAAAACATGGAAAAATATAATATAATACAAATAAAACATGGAAAAACATAATACAATATAAATAAAACATTGAAAAAGTATAATTTAATTAAATGTAATATAATGTATGGTTTTAAAATAAAATAAAAAACAAATAATATAGAATTTATATGCAAAATCTATCTAAGGATATGTAGAACTAATATAAGTCTAACATCGAAAAGATTTTGAAAACAAAAAGGGTTTATAAAGGCTTGTGAGATATCATTGGTTATGACCCTGAACATGGTTACGACTCTGAACAGGATGTGTTCCATAGAGTTGTACCCCAATGTTTTAAACATAGTTTGTTGGATGAACTGTGACTTGGTGATCTGAGCTTCCTCATAGTGACATCTGTATCTGACAGACTCTGTAATTCTTTTTGTAAAACTTTTCAAGTTTTGTTACTTACGGTCAAATACATGGATAAACCTTTTGATAAAAAATTGTACCGAAACACACAACATGTTCTTAAATAATATGTATCCTTAGATTGGTAGAACACAATAATGTTTGTTTCTCTTAATATCCGGTGGAGATAACTTGATTTATCCAATGTCATCTAAATTGTTGTATATACATAATATTCTTCATTTTTTATAAGAATTTATACATATTTTGACATTTTATTTATTGTTTTTGCTCTCATGCTTGCTCTCTTCTTTTGTGACCCTTCATTATCTTCTTCGTGCCATTGTAAGTTCATTTCGAGCTCTCTTTCTTTTTCACCATTGGTTTATATATTTGTTTTGTTTCCCTTATTTGTTTGTTTTCTTGTATTGGCGAATGTCACCATTGCTCTGTCGTTGTTGCCTCCGTCATTGTTGCCTTAGGGTTTAGGGTTTAGAGTTTTAAGTTTTTTTTTTAAATAAAAAATTATATAAGAATGTGGCTATTTACCATAACAGCATTTATAAATGGCATTTAAGAATGCGGCTAAATAGTCATCTTCTTATCTCTTGTATTTACGACTACGTGTACAAAAAATGCGACTATAAAGTCGTCATTTTAAATAAAAAAAATAGTCGTCTTTTAATATTTTTGCACCAGTGATAATAAATAAAACATTAAAAACAGTATAGTTTAATTAAATATAATATAATGTATGGCGTAAAACTAAATTAAAAAACAAATAATATATAATATGTACACAAAATCTATCTAACGGTATGTGGAGCTAATATAAGTTTCACATCGAAAAGATTTTGAAAACGAAAAGGGTTTATAAAGACTTGTGAGATACTATTGGTTACGATCCTGAACAGAATGTGTTCCATAGGGTTGTACCCAATATTCTGTACGAGGATATAGAGCTTTATCTTTATGTGTAATTATTTTACTTTCTGCACCATTTTTTCTATGTTTATTCTCTATACCATTTTTTTTCTATACAAGGCACACAACTGATATAGAATATCTAAAATAATTTATAATGTAAACAATAATATTTTTTTCTCTTAATATCCGGTGGAGATAACTTAATTCATCCAATGCCATCTAAACTGTTGTATATGCATAATATTCTTCATGTTTCATAAGAATTTATACATGTTTAGACATTTTATTTATTATATGCGGTAGAGTGGTAAAGGTGATGTAAAAGAGGGGAAAAATGTTTAAAACTTTAGGATATATTGATGTTTGGTAACAAAATTAATAAAAATTTTCATTTCAAGAACTTGATATTGGAACTATGCTTCCGATTTTTTATTTACTTTAAATTAAATGTTTGTAAAATATTGATATGATGTAATATAAATTAAATATGTGAAACATATAATATAAATAAAACATAGAAAAAGATAATAATATAAATAAAACATGGAAAAAGATAATATAATATAAATAGAACATTGAAAAAATATAATTTAATATAATATAATATAATATAATATAATATAAGAGGAATCTATATTGCACATATTTGGGGGATTTATCGAATGTCATCTATATTGTACATAAATTATACTTTTTTCCTTGTTTGATTTATATTATTTAGTTTAATATTTTTTTTTCACTTTTTAAAGTTAATATATATTTTTCTTAAATTTAGCGTCAATAAATTTTATTGACATTTTTCAACTGAATTACAAAGAATACATTATTTAATGTTTTTAAAAAAAAAATATTTAGGTTAATTTTAAAGGAAAAGAAGATGGTAGATGTGTTTTGGTACAAATTTTTATCCAACAAATTCTCTCGGTTTAGAATTCTGGAAAACATGGGTACAATCCCATGAATGGTAACCAATTATATCTAACAAACATTTATAAACTCTTTTTATTTTCAAAATCTTTTCAATGTGGGACATACATTAGGTGTTGTCATTGGGAAAATCTTATGTTTGTTTGTGGTGGCAAGTGGGATGACCTCTTATACGCAGGGGTATGTTGAACAGAATGAACCTCAGAATGTAAGTGATTAGAAGTATGGAAGAAATGAGAAGTTTATCGTTTTGCATAATATAGGTTCAATTTGTGAGCTGTATAACAAAAGCAGTAATTGTTAAAGTAACTCTATACCTGCTGTACCGGACGATCATGACGTGCACATTAAATAAATAAACATAGTTACACGTGGAAAATAAACAGTTATAACTTCCATTGAATGAGTCAAACACATTTTGTATAGCACTCCCTTGATATCAGGAAGCCACCAGGCATGACCCAGAGGCCACTAAGCATGTCTTTAGCATTCGGTTACTTGGCCCACACAGCCAAGGTCCATGTCAACCTACTAAAGGATCTTCTGAAAGGAGGAAAAAGTACGTTTTTCATACTATTAGAGAAACCTAACAAAACACTAGCACTGACTTGAGCGTTGGAGTGCAATCGAAGGTACCCCCGCCGACCGGTCGAAGCACACGAGAAGAAAGAAAGATTTGAAGAATTGGACAGCTAAGGACACGAAACCCATTGCGTATCGACGTGGATCAATATTACTCAGCCCCTGACATCCATACAGGTACAATGGGCGCCCACCGTGGGGTCAAGTAATCACTTTTCCCAGGCCTAAGGATTCCAACAAGTGAAGATGGTTTCAACAGCAAACAATACCAACAATGACAACGCAGCGGAAGAACATAAGATGATGCTCCAAACACAGATGCAGGAGTTGCTTCAGAAAGGAGTTACTGACCAGTTGCGTCAGGAGGAGGAGAAGAAAAGACAGGAAGAAGAACGCCAACGGCATGCAGAAGAAATGGCTCAGTTAAAGGAGCAAAACAAAAGATTAATGGAAAGACTCGAACAGTCTGAACGTGAAGGACATTCACGTGCACCCACACCACCGCCACATCAATCTGGGGCAAGGGCAATAGCCTAGACAGTGCCTCACACATCACTCGTCCAACAAACCCACCAAAGTGTGAAGCAGGTAATCCCAAACAGAGTAGCAAACCCAAGGGGCCATCCGTTTACGGATGATATCATAGCCACACCTCTCACTAACAAATGGAGAGGTCTAACCATGAACCTCTATGATGGTTCCACGGATCCGGACGAGCACCTGAATATCTTCAAAACACAGATGACCCTCTACACGATTGATCGGACGGTGTGGTGCAAAGTCTTTCCTACATCTCTCAGGGAAGGGCCTCTCGGATGGTTTTTTGACCTTCCCCCTAATTCCATTGCCAGCGGTATGCCACAAATAGACCTCATCAGACGTCCTCCATGTCCCTTCTTAACGTCAAACAAGAAAGAGGAGAATCCCTAAGAGCTTTTATGGACAGGTTTAGTAAAGTTTGTATGGGCATACGCAATCTGAATCCAGATATAGCTATGCATCACTTAGTTTTCGGCCATGCTGCCCGGAAGGTTCATAGAAAGCCTTATCAAGCGACCATCGTACAATATGGACGAATTGAGAACAAGAGCGACAAAATTCATGCAAATTGAAGAGCATGTCGATTATCATCGAAAACGCATGTCGAGAACACAGACAGAAACAAGGGAGTTCGTCCTCCAATAGTACCGGCCGACTGAGACCGATATCACCCCAATAGGGGTCCCCACGTCCACAATTATACACCGTTGGTCGTACCCAGTGGAAAGATTTTGGATGAAGCACTACAAACTGAACTGATCCCAGCACTGAAACAGTCACAGACTCCTCCCAATGCCGATACGGGTAAACACTGTCAATACCATCGCAACTACGGTCATACGACCGAAGGTTGCCAAGCATTAAAAGATAAAATAGAAGAACTTGTCCAGGCCGATCATCTTCGCAAGTTTGTGAAGACAACAATAACCACACCTAGATCGCCCCAGCGCGATCCTGATTCCCGATAACGTTCGGGACGAAGTGAAACAGTCACCTACTACTCCCAATGCCGATACGGGTAAACACTGTCAATACCATCGCAACTACGGTCATACGATTGAAGGTTGCCAAGCATTAAAAGATAAAATAGAAGAACTTGTCCAGGCCGGTCATCTTCGCAAGTTTGTGAAGACAACAATAACCACACCCAGATCGCTTCAACGCGATCCTGATTCCCGAGAACGTTCGGGACGAAGAGACGGCCGAACCCGCGACGATCATCGACGCTCAAACATAAGGAAACGAAGTGAAAGTCCAGTCAGACGGACAAGACCCAAAAGTGAAAGTCCCGAGCGTAGAAGTCGAACTAAGCAGAAAGTTCGTGAAGTTATCAATACAATCGCCGGACCAGTGTCTCTCGGCGTACCTCCTCAAGAGGTTAGTTACATTGCAGGTGGTTTTGCAGGTGGAGGATGTTCCAATTCAGCAAGGAAGAAGCACTTAAGAGTGATCCAATCCGTCCATTTGGCCTCCACACATCGCCGACCGCACATACCGCCGATCACATTTACTGATGGCGATTTCACAGCAATTGATCCCGCTCAGGACGACCCCATGGTCATAACAGTGGAGATAGACAAGTTCGCAATCGCTAAGGTCTTGGTGGACCAAGGTAGCTCGGTCGACATCCTTTATTGGGAAACATTCAAGAAAATGCAGATTTCGGAGGCAGAGATACTGATGACATTGAGCTCTTCTCTTTTACGGTTTTTGTGGTGGTTTGCGGAAGCTTCAATGGGTTGTAGGTGGATCAAGGCTCTCCTAGGAGTATCCTCTCTGATAGAGGTCTTGGTCAATGAGTATGTATCGGGCGGCCTACTGTTTCATCGTTTTCTCCAAGTGCGGGTCACATACTCCTTCGGTTAGGTATTGCTTGATAGGGGTCATCCAGTTAGGCTAAGTATCGGTTGCCATGCATTCTTCGGCACCAACACTTGGTTTAACCAGGATCACGTGTATGACCGGCCGATGGACTCCTTTCTGTTTGACAGTAGCCAATCTTGATAGAGCGTCCGCCCGAGTGTTATTTTCCCTCCGGACTTGTTGGAACGAGATTTATTTGAACCTGCTTAAGAGATTTTTTACAAAGTGAAAATATTGTTGAAGCAAAGTCTCCCTTACCTCATATTCTTCAGTGAGTTGTCCGACGACTAGGCAGGAGTCGCTTTTGCAAATTAGAGTAGTTATCTCTAACTCGATTGTCAGGTGTAAACTTGCAATTATTGCTTCATACTCGGCCTGATTATTTGAAGTTTTAAATTCAAACTTCATGGCTTGTTCAATAACGATCTCTCGTGGTCTTTCGAGTACAACTCCCGCTCCGCACGAACGACTGTTTGAAGATCCATCTACGTACTATGTTCATCGAGATGTCTTCTCTTCGGTCGGATAAGGAGTGAGTTCTGCTGTGAAATCAACAAGTGCTTGGGACTTAATGGCCCCCCTAGGTTGGTATTCGATATGGAACTCTGACAATTCGACTGCCCAACCTATCATTCGTCCGGCTAGGTCAGGTTTTGTGAGGATCTTCATAATGGGATAGTTAGTTTTAACTATGACCCTATGATTCTGGAAATACATCCGCATCCGCGGTAATGACCAAAGCTAGTGCGACTTTCTCTACCATTTGGTATCGGACTTCCGCGCCGTGCAAGACTTGGCTAACGAAGTATACCGGCCGTTCCTCCATTTTGATTTCCTGCACTAGAACAGAACTTACCGCTTCGTTGGAAATAGCTAGGTATACTATGATAGGCTCGCGTGTGTTGGGTTTCTAGATGATCGGTGGTGATGCCAGGAATGTCTTAAGCTGGAGGAAATTCTGCTCGCATTCATCTGTCCATTCAAACTTAGTTGTTTTCTTCAATAGTTTTATAATAGGTCTCGTTCGTTCGACAAACTTAGGTACGAACCGAGACAATGACGTAAGACGACCAACCAACCGCTGAATCTCTTTAAGTCCACTGGGACTTCTCATTTCTGTGATTGCCTTGCATTTTTCTAGATTAACTTCTATGCCCCGATGGGTGAGCATGAAGCCTAGGAATTTTCCACCTTCTACGCTGAATGCGCACTTTCCCGGATTTAAGCGCATGCGATATTTGCGCAAGGCCTGGAAAACTTCTTTCTGATCGGAAATATGTTGTTCGCATGAATCTGATTTAACGACAATGTCGTCAACGTATACCTCCACGTTCTGTCCGATCATATCGTGGAAAACGTGATCCATTAATCGCCGGTATGTGGCTCCGACATTTTTGAGGCCGAACGACATGACTTCATAGAAAAAATTGTCGGAATCTGTTCTGAATGGTGTCTTCTCCCGGTCGCGATGGTACATTTGTATTTGATTATACCCTAAGTAAGCATCAAGGAAGCTTGAGATTTGGTGTCCGGCCACGCCGTCGACCAGTCGGTCGATAGTAGGTAGAGGATATGAGTCCTTCGGGCATGCCTTGTTAAGGTCTGTATAGTCTACACACATTCTCCATTTACCATTCGCCTTCTTGACCATTACAACATTGGCCAACCACGTTGTGTAATGGGCCTTCTGAATGAAACCAACTTGTACTAGTTTATCAGTTTCCTCTCGTGCGGCCTTACGCCGCTCTTCACCTAATTTTCTTTTCTTTTGGGCGATCGGCCTAGCTTCTTTGTAGACAGATAATCGGTGGGTGATAACATCTGATTTTACCCCTGGCATATCTGCAACGGTCCAAGCAAAAAGTTCAGCATTTTTGGTTAATGTCTTACCAATTGCTTCTCGATCGTCCGGCTTGAGGGACGTTCCCATGTGCGTTTTGCGGTCTTTGTCACGGAGGAATATGGGTTGAAGATCTTCCCCTGGTTCCATCCGAGGATCATCCAGCCGGGGGTATAGGTCGACCAGAGCAACCAAGTGCCTTCTAGATCCTCTTCCTTTAGAACGTCTTTCCGACGATTGACCTCTCCGTTATGGGGATCGGTCGGTCGATGTGGTATAAAGCCTTCAGATTGGCTCTAGTTTCAGGCTAGCTACATAGCATTCTCGCGCTATCTTCTTATCTACATGCACTATGGCTATATTCCCATTGACCGAGGGGAATTTCATGGCTAAGTAAGAGGTTGAAACAATGGCTTTTAACCTGTTGATGGATGGACGACCGAGCAAGATATTGTAGGATGTATTAGCATTGACTAGCAGGTATCGTATGTTAATAGTCTTGCTGAGGTAGTCATCGTCGAATGTAGTGAATAGGTCAATGAATCATCTTGTATCTACCCTTTCTCCTGAAAACCCAACTATATGTTCGTTGTAAGGCTGTATCTCTGCCTCCGAAATCTGCATTTTCTTGAATGTTTCCCAATAAAGGATGTCGACCGAGCTACCTTGGTCCACCAGGACCTTAGCGATTGCGAACTTGTCTATCTCCACTGTTATGACCATGGGGTCGTCCTGAGCGGGATCAATTGCTGTGAAATCATCATCAGTAAATGTGATCGGCGGTACGTGCGGTCGGCGATGTGTGGAGGCCGAATGGACGAATTGGATCGCTATTAAGTGCTTCTTCCTTGTCGAATTGGAACATCCTCCACCTGCAATGTAACTAACCTCTTGAGGAGGTACGCCGAGTGACATTGGTCCGACGATTGTATTGATAACTTCACGAATTTTCTGCTTAGTTCGACTTCTACGTTCAGGACTTTCACTTTTGGGTCTCGTCCGTCTGACTGGACTTTCACTTCGTTTCCTTATGTTTGAGCGACGATGATCGTCGCGGGTTCGGTTGTCTCTTCGTCCCGAACGTTCTCGGGAATCAGGATCGCGCTGGGGCGATCTGGGTGTGGTTATTGTTGTCTTCACAAACTTGCGAAGATGACCGGCCTGGACAAGTTCTTCTATTTTATCTTTTAATGCTTGGCAACCTTCGGTCGTATGACCGTAGTTGCGATGGTACTGACAGCGTTTACCCGTATCGGCATTGGGAGGAGTCTGTGACTGTTTCAGTGCTGGGATCAGTTCAGTTTGCTGTGCTTCATCCAAAATCTTTCTCCTGGGTACGACCAACGGTGTATAATTGTGGAAGCGGGGACCCCTATTGGGGCAATATCGGTCTCGGTCGGTCGGTACTATTGGAGGACAAACTCCCTTGTTTTTGTCTGTGTTCTCGACATGCGTTTTTCGATGATAATCGACATGCTCTTCAATTTGCATGAATTTTGTCGCTCTTGTTCTCAATTCGTCCATACTATATGGTGGCCGCTTGATAAGGCTTTCTGTGAAACTTCCTGGCAGCATGACCGAAGCCAAGTGATGCATAGCTATATCTGGATTCAAATTGTGTATGCCCATACAAACTTTACTAAACCTGTCCATAAAAGCTCTTAGGGATTCTCCTCTTTCTTGTCTAACGTTAAGAAGGGACATGGAGGACGTCCGATGAGGTCTACTTGTGGCATACTGAGTAGTAAACTTTAATTCCAAAGCATCAAAGCTGGCAATGGAATTAGGGGGAAGGTCAGAAAACCATCCGAGAGACCCTTCCTTGAGAGATGTAGGAAAGACTTTGCACCACACCGTCCGATCAATCGTGTAGAGGGTCATCTGTGTTTTGAAGATATTCAGGTGCTCATCCGGATCCGTGGAACCATCATAGAGGTTCATGGTTAAACCTCTCCATTTGTTAGTAAGAGGTGTGGCTATGATACCATCCGTAAACGGATGGCCCCTTGGGTTTGCTACTCTGTTTGTGATTACCTGCTTCACACTTTGGTGGGTTTGTTGGACGAGTGATGTGTGAGGCACTGTCTGTGCTATTGCTCTTGTCCCAGATTGATGTGGCGGTGGTGTGGGTGCACGTGAATGTCCTTCACGTTCAGACAATTAGAGTCTTTCCATTAATCTTTTGTTTTGCTCCTTTAACTGAGCCATTTCTTCAACGTGCAGTTGGCGTTCGTCTTCCTGTCTTTTCTTCTCCTCCTCCTGACGCAACTGGTCAGTAACTGCTTTCTGAAGCAACTCCTGCATCTGGGCTTGGAGAGTTTGGAGCATCATCCTCTGTTCTTTCGCTGCGTTGTCATTGTTGGTATTGTTTGCTGTTGAAACCATCTTCACTTGTTGGAATCCTTAGGCCTGGGAAAAGTGATTACTCGGTCCCACGGTGGGCGCCAATTGTACCTGTATGGATGTTAGGGGCTGAGTAATATTGATCCACGTCGATACGCAATGGGTTCCGTGTATTTAGCTGTCCAATTCTTAAAATCTTTCTTCCTTCTCGCGTGCTTCGGCCGATCGGCGGAGTACCTGCGATTGCACTCCGACGCTCAAGTCAGTACTAGTGTTTTGTTAGATTTCTCTAATAGTATGAAAAACGTATCTTTTCCCCCTTTCAGAAGTTCCTTTAGTAGGTTGACTTGGGTCTTGGCTGTGTGAGGCAAGTAACCGATTGCTAGAGACATGCTTAGTGGTCTCTGGGTCGTGCCAGGTGGCTTCCTAAGGGAGTACTATACAAAATGTGTTTGACTCATTCAATGGATTTATTTATTTATTTAAGTTATTTAATGTGCATGTCCCAGTGCCCGACCGGTACAATGAAGAAAAGGAATTTTGCTCTACATTATATATTAACTTATCTAACCATGACAAATGATTAAGGCTTTCACTCATCATGGTTATATAGGGCACGGTTAAAACTTTTAGAAATTTAAATGTTTACCACATAAATAGCAGGACAGGGAACATGCTAGAAGGAGAAAGAAAGATTACATTCAAAGCATTAGTTGCTTTGTCCATTCATTAAATCAAGCTTTGTTTGTCAGCACTCCAAATGTCCTCTCACCTGGATTTATTTACATTCAAGGATTTCAGTGACAAATAATGACAAGAGCAAAGGTATAAACAAGTCATTATTCTACAGAAAAATTATATACCTGTGGGATCCACCTCCTTTGAAAGCTTAATAGTATTAGAAGTTGCTATGTCTTGGTTGAATTAGGCTGTCAAAGAATCAAGTATAGCAACAGTTAAAGTCCATATGTATCTTAACACCATCACCACTTGCTGACTAATATATAAATAAACATTTCAACAAGGTAATCAATTACCCATATCACCATAGAAACAGAGAAAGGAGAGGTAAAAGTACAAAACAAAAGAGTGCACTAAATGAAATAATAATGCAGCATCCAATCAAGTTATTCAATAGGAAGAGTGAGAAGAAATTAAGCAAACACAGAAAATTTCTTTTACCTTCTCAACAACGTAAGATCGAACCATATTTTCAATGTCTTCGACAATATCCTGGTGATCCATCTACATCACGACTGAGAACTTCCATACCTCTTTAATTGTGAATGATCATCTACAATATTATTAAGAGGAAACTTAGTTTCAGATCACAAATTCGCATTTCATCTAACAGATTTTGTTTAAAACTCTTGGATCACTGGAAGATGTTTCATTCGTCGTATACTTCTCGACTCCACCCTCCACACTCCTCAGCTTCCTCTAACTCTTCCCACATTCACCAAATTCACCAAAACCTACCCGAATACTTTTTTAACCCAAATCACACACCCGCCAGGCCCACCAACGATACAACAACGCCCAATTCAACAATGTGTATTTTCTTTTTGTATAGTCCAGAGCATCACCTATTTAATTTATATTACTTTATATCAATGTTTTCCAAACATTTAATATTTTAAGATTATATAAAAAATCAATATTCCCTAAATTTTTAAACATCTTCTCCCCTCTTTTATCTCACTTCCACCACAACTATACCGTAAATAATAAATCAATTGTAAAAATATGTACAAATTCTTATGAAAAATAAAGAATATTATATATATATATATATATAAAACATTTTAGTAAGCATGGGTTAAATCAAGTTAACTCCACGGACATTAATAAAAAAAAATTATTGTTTACATTATTAATTATTTTAGATATTTTATATCAAGGTATGCCTTATATAGAAACAAAAGAATGGTGTAGAAAGTAAATATATCATATTTTTTAAATTGATGTTCTATATTTCACACTTGATTCAAATAAGCATGTAAACAACTTTCTACATTCAATATTACTTGTTGACCAGATATAGAATTTTTTTTTCTTCAATAATAATAATAATATTTTTTATTTACCTTTAATCCTATTTATACAATTAAAAAATTATATATAATTAAACAGGGTACCAAATGAAATAAGTGCTAAAATTGTAAAACAAAATAGGTAAAATAAGAGCTTTATATATATATATATATATATATATATATATATATAATATGACATTTTTCTAAAGTTCTAAGTTCCTTCAATCTACTTTGTGACATCGTTTCCTTTAATTTTTGTACACAATAAAATAAATAATAATAGTTTTTTTTATTTTTCTGTAAAAAATTATGATGCTTTTAAGGTGAGACAATACCAATCTTTTTCGTTGTGTTTTATATAAATCAAATTATTTTAGAGCATATTCTCTTTTATTTGAAAAAAAAAAACAACATGGAGCCAATATATTAACTTAAAATTGTTCAAAATTCTAACTTTTTTACAATTACTAAAACTATAATTACAATATACAACCTAATTACCTGAAAGTGATAATGGATCGCACAATGACAACAACTTGTAGTTCATGGCATAAGATCTTATCGGATTAGCGGAAGGATTGAAGATGGACGAGGAAGAATAAAAATAGACAAAGAAAAAGATGAACAAAGAATAATGAAAATAGACAAAGAAGAATAAAGGAGAAGGAGTTCATAAAAAGGTGAAGAAATTAAAAAGAGTGATTCATTAGTGTCCTAGAATTATAACAGTCATAATATTTATATTAATTAAAATCAATATGGTTTATGTGATAGTTAACATATGAGAGATAAGGCCATGTTGTTGAGGGGGAACTAAAGATGAAGTAGGTTATAAATGATAACAAAGAACGTTATCAAATAAATGACAACCTTAATTAAGTGTTGCTGGAATTATAGAAATTCACAGGGTTTAAATGAATTAAAAAAAGGGGTAAATATTATATATTAAATAGAATCTGATTAAAATTGATAAAAACCTTTAGATTTAGACAACAGGAATTGTATTATTGTATAAGAATTTGAACATCTCTAAAATACTTCATTTTAATTTATTTTATTCTTTGCTGACAAAAAAAATAGTATCTAATGTAATAAAAATTTATAATTAAACACATGTTTAGTCTTGTGTTTGCTAAAAGAAAAAGTAACATTAATACATCAATGTGCAATTAACCTCATGTCTTTGCTAAAAAAAATAACATTAATACATTAATGTGCAATTAACCTTGAATGAGACATTTTATCCTTTATTTTATTTTTTTCTTTGTAAACTTTAAATGATTAATATTATTTTTAAGAGTTGATGGTTAAAGACATGAAAAGACACATGGGAAGAGTAACTTCCTCCAACATGTCACTTTCAAACCTATGTGATAGTTGCAACTACTTTCATATATCACTTTCAAGTGCATGTGAAAGTTGTAACTATTTCACATAGGGTTCCACTATGGGTCATAAGACATAAGTTTTGAAATTTATGTCAAATCCTATGTGGTTCGACATAAAACTTTTTGTTTTATTTTCAAATTTGTCAACACACTTTTTTTTTTATGTTACGACTAAGGATGTCTGACATAAACACTATGACGTAAATTACCCATTTCAACCAATGATAAGAATATTGTTGTATTCATTTAACAATCTTGAAAAATGTTTATACTTCATATACCTTGAAAAACGTTGATTCTCTTTATAGTGAACGAACCTTATGATAATTTAGATCACACCTTACAAACCTTGTTTGTTTAGTCGAAAGTCATTATATTCCAAAGAATACTCAGTTTTAACCACGAGTGGTTGTTGTAAAAAAATACTCTTGGTTTTTAATCAAGAGTGGTTGAGTTCCAATAAATAATCAAGTTATTAGTTAGGAGTGACTAAGTTCCAAATAATACTTAGGTTATTTTTAGTCAATAATAATTGAGTTCTAAATAATACTCGTGTTGTAACTTGCAGCGATAGTTTGCATAATGAAATTCAATCATTTGATTAGGAACTAAACATAGTTTGCACTATCAAACTAACTAGTATAAGATTTCCAGCATAAATTTTTCTTTCCTTTATATAATGTTCATTACATATTATCATATTGCACTAACGAAAGAATGAGAGTTTAACAAACTAAGTTTTTCAACAAAATTTGATAGATCATATGCCATATAAAATTATTTTTTGAATATGCAACATACGACGATACATTGTGAAAAAATTAAATTTAAAATACACAATTCAACCCTCCCTTCTTGTGTATTTGATTAGTTTTCATAGCCAAACATCGAGGTTGGCATCATCAATATTGGGTTTGGGTGATTAACAAATCCTTCATCATCTTCCAAGGTCATCTACTCCTCATTTGGATATCCTTGACTATTACTAAGTCACCTTCACAACTGAATTTCATCAAATTTTCCTTAATCTAAAAGGTATTTGATGTAGAAGAATCACCTACCTAAGATCCTTGTTGAAGCTTACCTCATGTTGACCAAGACAAAACCTTTTGAACTTGTCAAGATTTTAGTTAGCCTTCTCTAAAGCCAACAACTCCTTATGATGAGCCAATTTCATTCAATTTTTTCTTTGCTCTAAATCGTTTAACTTGACTTTGTTGTCCTTTTATTTATCTTCTGATTGCAGGAATCCAATCTTTCATAAGGACATCTCAGTAAACAACTCAATGTTCTTTGTTTAGAGGTCTTTTATTGAAGTGTCCGTATATAAAAAAGTTAGCCTCCAAGCTCCATGAACCGAACAATTCTTTCTTCATATTTTTTAGTTTAGTCAAGGTTCCACCTCACACCAACTTAGAACCCATTGAATGGTTGAGTATTAGCACTTGAGTTTGTATCCTGGCACAACCACATCATAGTTGGCAATATATCGGTACTCAATGTATAAGAGTGCCAATATATTCACTTACAAATTATAGGCATATCACGTCTTTATTGTGCTTTTGGGTGTACCTGCATGTGTGTCTCAGTGGTAAGTCTTGAAATCACACCCTCCTTACTGCACTGCCATTGTTATTTGGTCTTAGTTAAGCTGTGGTCAGTATGTAGTTGGTTATATTAGTTTACAAGTATAAATTTTGAAATTCATGTTTTTTTAGGATAATGGAGGGACATGCAAGTGAAGTTGATGATTTAGTTATGGAGCATAAGGTCTAATGGAACAAAATCATAATTTGTTCACTACACATCATGATTTTTGTTTTTCATGACTTTTTATTTCCATTTCATATGTAGGTGTTTAGGCATTATTGTAGGACAAGTTTTTTGGGTGTAGTGAATAAGAGTTTAACTCATGAACATAAGAGTTTAATTCAATCAACTCAATTTGCATGGCTAACGTTGTTGGGTGACAAGGTAAAACTGAGTCAAACACTACTTAGGGAGTTGTGTTCTAGGTGGGTGGAGAGGAGACAAAGTTTTGTCATAAGGTTTGAAGTTGTGTCATTGTCCTTGTTAGATGTTTGTTTAGGTTTGGGGTTGATAGGTGTGGGAGAAAAATAGACATGCACAAAATAGTAGACGAAACTCATACTATGACTTTATTTGAAACTAATAATGTAATTGTGAAGATGATTTTTGATGAAATTATAAAGTTTGACAATGATGGTTGCGTTGAGGACTTATTTAGCTTGTACATATTGTTAAGGCTTTCAAAGTTTTTACTACCAAATAGAATGGGTATTGTTCATTCTGGGTTGTTTAGCGTTTTGGAAGATTTAAGGAAACTAAATAGGTTTAATTGGGGGATTGTAGTTTATGAGTACTTGGTAGATAGTTTGTGTTCAACTTCTATGTCTATTAGGAACGAATCAAGTCAATCACATATCCCACATTGCTGGATGTGTGTACTTATTACAGGTACTTTGAAATGTTTATGGTTATATAATTTAGTTGATATGTGTAATATAATTCATATTTTATTGACCATGATTGAAATTTATAATATTCATGGTATATAGATATGGACATTGGAGCATTTGTTCTCATACAAGACAAAAGTGCATCCCACAACAATTAAATTTCCTAAAAGTTTGAATTGGATGGACTTTAGACTCATGACCATGAAATTGCATATGCTTTGAAAAACAATTTGGTAAGGCATTCATTTCAATTAAAATATGTAGTCAAATATTGTTGTTGTTAATGTAGTATGCATTGATTTACTTTTGTCATTGTTATTTGCATAACCAGGTAATTATTCATTTGTATGTGTCTCAGGAAGTGTGTAATGAAAGAAATTGTGTGCCTTACCTTGTCTTTGCCTTTTCAATCAAATCATGGTACTTTAAAACAATTAATGTTAATGTGATGCACTGATATGTCCAGATCCTCCAGCAAGAAAGTAACCCATTGAACTTCACAACAAGTTGCAGCTAATGCACGGTATTCTGCCTCAAAGGAAGACCTTGATACGGTGTTCTGTTTCTTGGTTTTCCATGATATTAGAGATTCTCCAAGGAAAATACAGAAACCAGTGATTGATCGACGCGTCAAGATGCAAGATGCCCAATCAGAGTCACTGAACGCTTTGATTTGGATATCTGTGTCTTTCGGGTCAAAAATGCCTTGAGCAGGGGAGGATTTGATATACCGGAGAATTCCCTGTGCAGCTTGATGGTGTTGTTTTGTGGGTGCTTGAACAAATTGACTTAAGCATTGAACAATAAAACTGATGTCAGGTCTTGTGTTCACTAAGTAAAGCAAGCGGCCAATGATCCTTCGATATGCGGAGACATCATGCACAACAACTTGTTCAAACAACTTTTCATTTTTCTTGACCATAGGTGTAGAAACTGGTTTCGCACCAGCCATCCCTGCATCAGCTAGTATTTCAAGAGCATATTTCCTCTGGCAGACGTGGATCCCTTTCTTTGTTTTAGCAATCTCTAAACCTAAAGAAAAATGTAATTGCCCAAGGTCTTTGATGGCAAAAACTGCATTCAAAGAACTCTTAACAGCTTGTATCTCTTTCATGTTATTCCCAATAATTAGTATATCATCAACATATATGAGAAGTGTTGTAAAAGTGTTCTCAGTTTTTCTAATGAACAAAGAGCTGACAGCTTTTGAATGAGTGAAATTAATTGAGTAAAGAAAGGTAGTAAGTTTATCATACCATTGCTTGCTTCAAACCATATAAGGATTTAGTCAAGCGACAAACCTGGTTTTCTTTTTCAGTGGTGATCTCGGGAGGAATGTCCATGTAGACTTCCTCTTGTAAATCCCCATGCAGAAAAGCGTTATCCACGTCTAGCTATTCAAGATGTCAGTCCATAATGGAAGCAACTGCAAGGATGCATCGCAAAGTGGTGAGTCTCGCGACTGGTGAATAGGTCTCCATGTAGTCTATTCCTTCCCATTGTGTATATTCCTTCGCAACAAGACGTGCCTTGTACCTCTCAATCTTCCCATAACTCTTCTCTTTATTTTGTATACCCATTTACATCCAATGGGAGTTTTGTTTGGAGGAAGATCTGTGATTTCCCAGGTTCTGTTGAATTCGAGCGCTTTTATTTCAGATTCCATAGCCTTCAACGACT
>Ga0123342_1004660_pt1 | contig 20673 bp, 6 predicted proteins | sample Turbeawhitnodule_FD_89960 | JGI IMG/M metagenome (GOLD analysis project Ga0123342, IMG submission 89960) | Root nodule microbial communities of legume samples collected from Mexico - Turtle bean Mexico white nodule | ecosystem: Host-associated > Plants > Roots > Nodule | place: Mexico: Nepantla...
AAACAACCGGTTGATTCGACAAAACAACAGGTTGTTTTTCACTTAGTTGGAAAAACACTTGATTTCAAAAAGGTTTTAAATCACATCAGTTTTAGATTCAACAAAGGAGTGGATCACATTCTAATCTACCCAGATCCCACCCAGAAACAACAACAACACCAACCTTTCATCAAACACTTGGATTTGGATTCTTCAAAGAACTTGATCACTCTCGATCAACACAACTCGCCTAGACGAGCCCAATCCCGCCCATGCGAGAAGTCACTTAGCCCAAGTCCAACTAGTTTAAATATGAGGCGTGAGACACAACCCTGGACATGATTAGGAGAATAGAAGGTGATAGAAAACCCTAGAGGAGACAATCGTCAAGGAGAAACATCGTCGATCTTTTTTTCTTGTTTTTCATGCTTGTAATGCCCAACATGAGAATAATTTGTTCAAACTCTTTTGTATTGAGGTGATATTTAAATATAATATTCTGTTCTTGATTGATGATTGGTATTGTCATTTTATGTGTAAGGCTTGTTTACCATGATTTTGATCCTTAGATTTGATTGAAAAGTAATTATAAGTTTTTGACCTAAATGATAATGTTTAACATATTTAAATGCTAGGAATAAATTTGAAATGTTAATTGCTATCAACATCTAATCGCAAGGATGATGAGTTTATAAATATGCGAGGAATCGATATTTAGGAGACTATATTAATAATTTTATATGCGAGAAATCAATATAAATGAATTTTACATGGGCATCAATATCAATCAAAGGATAAATTATTATTATGTTTTTCAAAATACAAAAGAGTGAGAAGGATGAACCCAATCCCAATTTTCTCAATTGAATCAACAACTCTTTACTTTGGTTTCTTTACAATTCTTGCAATCATACACAACAAATTTCCAACAAACTTTATTTTTTTTTTCAATTTAGTCAATCTTATATTTAATAATTCAATTGTTCCTTGTGGGTTCAATATCCGTCCGTAAGGATAAATTATTACTTTTGACACGGTACATTTGTCGTAAAATAGTCATCATAACCCCGTAACTGAAAAAGGTCAACCCTTCACCTCATTTATTCCAAAATTTGATAACACCATGTAATAGCTAAGGATTCAAGGTACATTTCTACACATCAGATTTTTAAATAGAGTAAGTTCATATTTACTCTAAAATATCCTTTGTTCTCTATTTTCCTTAGGATCTGGTTATCAATCTTTGAAGGGCTAGTTTAGAAAAGTGTTCCTCTCAACTGGTTTTACCACATACTGAAACTTGGTGAAATTTGGATAACATGTTTTAAGTCCTCAGATTCTAGAGTGGTTTTCCTGTTTGAACTGACATTTCCACTCAAATGAAGGCAAGGGGAGTTATTTATATTTTAGATGGAATATTAGGATATTTTATTTAGATAATAAGTTAATCAAGTAATAAGATTGTGTATGTTAGAGTATAAAGTTAGTTAAACTAAATTTGATTGTGGTTTGATTAGTTTATATTGCATCGAAATGATTGAAGAATGATGTTTGAACGAATTTTAGTCTAGATTGATCTTTTTGAGCTGTTTAGAAGTTGGATTGTTGGCTTGAAAAGATATTTGAAAATGTATTTAAATCAATTATTGAGGCCAATTTTTTCGATATTTTCGCTCATGCGAGACAATTCTTGCTCAAGCAAAAATATCCCTGAAGTTGAATTGTTCTTTTGCTTTGTTCTCACTCAAGCAAGCTTATTCTCACTCAAGTGAAAATACCACTGAAAAATCAGCCTTCTCGACCTCATTTTTGCTCAAGCAAGAATATTTTTGCTCAAACAAGCCCATTGACGCTTAAGCTAAAAATGCTCGCTCAAGCTAAAAGTTCATTCTCGCTTAAGCTAGAAATTTTTGCTTGAGCTAAAAAAAGTTTATTCTTTTATTTTATTTTCTCTTGTCTTTTAAATTATTTGAATTATGAATGAATATATCTTTTTAAAAGAAAATTGGATATTAATTTGTATGTTAAATTGTATTGTGAAATTTAAATGTTATGTGATCAAAAGGTGTATAAAATTGAGATGCGTGTGTAATTGATTTGAGAAATCTTAAATAAGGTATGCGAGATGAGTATGCATTGTGTGTGAATGATATATACTATATGTAATGAAAACTTGTATGAACTTGATGCCACACATTTAGGATAATATATGAGATGTTGTATATCTCTAAAATAGTCTGTAATTTAGTCACTATAGCAACTAATTATTTTTTGTCTCTAAAATTGGTTTCTATTTCATGATTTTTTTGTAGTGAATACATTATGATCCAAGTCATTTATAAAACTATCATCTTGAAAAAATTTGTTTTCTAAATCTACTGTATTTTTTAATCAGCTGATTAAAGTTATAATCGGTTAAAATTATTCTATTAAAGTCTTCTGACTAAGTATACTTAAGAAAATGATTTATCGTATGAACAAGTTTTAAATACATAAATTTTTAAAGATTTGAAAATGTTTTGTTTTCTATTTTGTCATGTTGATTTCTTCTGATAAAAGAAAATAATTAGTTATTTCAAAAAATCAATTAAATATTTTTAATAGATTTATGATACTATAACTAATCAGATTTAATTTGCTACAATTGTTTTCATTAAATGATCAAATCGTATTTGCAATCATTAATACCTTATATAAGGAGATATCTAATAATTTAAAAATAAGAATTTCATAAGAAAGAAAAAAAAAAGTTTTGAAATCATTCTTGGAGATTAATTTTTGCTTATTGGATTATTCTTGTCTTGTGAAGACGATTTTTTAGATTTGAATTTTTTCTATCTTCATCTGTTAAATCCCAAGTGTTCTCAAACCTTATTTATTTCTTTGTATTATGTTGTAGCATATTCATATATGGTTTATGAACTTCTGCTGAGTGGTTAAGAATGTGTGTTCTTCTAGGGTTCAAGATCTATACTCTTAATTGTATCTTTTTGTAAACTTTGTGTTTGGTTTAGTGAATTATCAGTGGTTTTGTTGAGGATTAGATATAGTTCTTGGTGTAAGAGTGAACCAGTATAAATCATATGTGTTATTTTTCCTCTCTCTCATAATTGTTTTATCTGCTATTTTATAGTTTTCTGCCTTTATTTCAATCAGTTAAATAAACATACAAATTGGTTTATATTTTGTGTATATGCTTGTTGTTCTTTTTATAATTGGTTAAACAAAAAAAATCAATCAGTCGATTTTATTAAGTTTTCAATCTGACTCCATCTTTTATAAAAATATTTTGAAAATTAATTCATCCCATCTTGTTTTAGGCCAACAATTCTAACAATTACATCATGCAACTACTCTACATGATACAATCCAAAATTGGGAGACTCCACCCCAACATGGCTTTTTCCTTGTTTTTCTCATGATTCTTACACATCATAGAAGTATTCATCCAATGTGACATCATTGCTTATGAAGCATCTAGTTTCTCATGAAGATAATTTTCTTTACCCATTCTTCCAACATATCCCACTTGACAATTGAAAATGCCAAGGCCATGATGTGATCTATTTTGTTGGATATGTATATGAATAGGAATAGCCCAAGTACTTCATATAATTTTATTTTTTATTACTAATAAAAAAAAACACCTTTATGGGAGTCTTTAAATTCGGAAAAATGATGAACACATATTTATCGAATAAATGAAAATGTTTGTAGTTTCTCCCTAGAAGAACTTTGAAAAAAAACCCTTGAAAACATACACCTCACTCACTCGAAAATTGTTCAATTCGTTCTTTTTGCAAAATTTGGTTGTGATGTATGTGCAACCCTTTTATGCATTTTTAGACTTTCTTTCCTACAAAACTCAATAAATTGTTTTGATATAAACTCCAGTCCATTGTCAATTTTAAGTATTTTAAGTTTGGTTACATGTTGATTCCTAATCATGGTGTGTTGTACGTTTAGCCAATGTATCAATTGTTACTTGTAATAATAAAAATATCATTCACGAAGATTGAAATTGTTGAATACCCAGTTTATTCATAAACATTAATTTTAAGATATTTAAAATTTAGGATAACAAATAAAATTATAAAATAACTACAATTATAAAGAACAAATTCAATTACTATAAGGGACATTGGAGAATTGATTTTGTATTATTTTTTATATGTTTGTATTATTTTTAGTTGATGCAAGTATTCCAAATACCCTTTGAATTAATTAAGAGTTGTTCATAACTTATTAGATAGTAAAGTTGTTTATTAAACCCTAAATCATCAATCCCTTAGGTAATTTTAAAAATTCAATAGAATGGTTAAAAGCAATAATAAGCTCAAATGAAAACTATTTAAGTGTGCCCAATTTCTCATTTATGAAAAAAATTCATTTGTTCTATCTCTAATCACAAACAATTTCCAATTTTTTAATTGAAACGCACCTAGGTGAAGAACATAGTGAAGAAAAATAGGTGAAAGCTAGAAGAAAAATAGGTGAAAGTTCGATGGAAGCGTACACAAGACAAAGTTGTAGAGAAAAAAAAAATCAAAATGCATAAAACTGTAGTAGTTGTTGTAGTTGTATCATTCTCTTTTTCTTTTCACTACCAATTGTATAGCATTCGGTTACAGTTACAAGTATAAAATTTACAAGGTCCCAAATGGGAAGTGCAGATAATAGCTATGTCCCTAGTAACTTCCTACTTTTACCATCTATCAAAATCATGGTACAAAAAATATTATAATTACATTTTTCAGAATATGTGAAGGAGAATGGCACAGTACAGCATCAGCGAGGAACAATGGTGGGAATGACATCACTGACAAGATCGCTTCCTGACACATATGAGGACATGTTTTGCTCCTCCCTTATTACATGAGAACCTGTTGTTGATGCTGATGATGAGGGTGGTGCTATGTTGCCAGAACTGTCTAAGCTAACATCTGAGAAAATAGTTTCAGCTTCGGGCAACATTGCAATGATATCTTCCAGTGTCCTCACCACATCTACCATTGATGGTCTTTCCTCTGGATTGTCTTGGCAACAACTGAGGGCCAGAGTTAAGAATTTGTCCAAGCATTCAGATGTGTACAACCCAATTGTGCTGTCTATGATGGAATATACTGTGCCAGATTGAAGAGCCATGTTAACCTGCCATAAAATTGTGTATGGTTTGTGAATAAATCAGATATATGAGAATTCAAATGTGCAGGCAGAAGAATAAAGTTGTATGATTAGTTTACTATTCAGTGTTTTTGATGATTTAATGATCAGATATGAGATAGAAAAGTGGTGGGGTGATGAAAAAGAAAGGTACCTCGCGGACAATGTTTTTCCCATGAGATATTGGTTGCATGCCTGTTAAAAGCTCTAGATACACAATTCCCAGGCTATAGACATCACATTTGTCTGTCAGCTTATGAGTCAACAAATATTCTGGGTCCAGGTAACCCTGCAGCCAAATTACAAAGTAATCATTATATTCTGACTCTATTGCTTTTCAGTACTACAGAAAAAATGTACAAAAATATGAACCACCAACAATATGAATTGATAACAACATTGCAGTATCTAAAAATGAAGACTAATAAGTGCCTAAGGACATGGTTAAGAAAATAGAAATATAAATCTTTTATTCAAGAAAACCATTTATTATAAATAATATAAAAGTGATTTAATACCTTTTTAAGGGCTTATTTGAAAACAAAAAATAGATGTATGTAGCTCCCTTGGTGCTACTTTATAAATAGAATTGCTGTTTCACCTCAGTAATTCATATCGATCTTTATTTCAAACTTTCATTTCTAATAGGAGAACAATACCAAAAGTATATAAGAAACTATATCAAGGTTATACTATACTTACTGCTCCTTGATCAGCAAGACCAAACAACTAAAAGGAAAATGACAGTGGCACAAGGTTAATGACACTGTGTCTAGCTGAAGCTAATCAGGAAAAGGTGGTCTAAGAACTATGAAGAGGCTCACAAAAAAGCTTACAACAATTAGGGTGTGAGGAATGTTACAAGGGTAAGATATGACAAGCCTGAAAAACTTTCATAATTATATTGCCAAATTTGAGTAAAAGGTATTGGTTGAATAATCCATGCAATCAGAAACTTCAATATAACTTCAGATCTTAAATATAAGAATTGGAATTATTCCTTAATTCTTTTGACAAACTTACTGGAGTTCCTCTCACAACTGTTGACACATATTTAGGAGCAGTTCCTTCTTCATCTAAGTCTGGTACAAGCCGTGACAGTCCAAAATCGGCCACTTTAGCTGTGAACTTGGAGTCCAGAAGAATGTTACTGGCTTTAATATCTCTGTGGAATATAGGAGGGTTAGCCTCTGTATGCAGATACAGTATGCCTTTGGCTGCTCCCATTGCAATTCTCAACCTCATACTAAAATTTAGGCTGCCCCTGGTTTTTCTTCTTCTACCTGCCACACCACAGTATCCATTAACTTATAACATATCTTTATTACCTCATTGAGAACTTCAACAATCTCATATTACAGTACTGTATTAACATTGCTTTTCCTTTCTTTCATGAAATTTTCTTCCTTTTTAACTTCTAATTTGTTCTCTACTTACAAGGATGAAAATGAAAAAACAGTGATGAATTATACCAAGTACTTCCATCATGATCATGATTTCTTTAAATTAAGATGACAGCCTCCACAACAGAGTATTCATGGAGAATGAATTTATAACTTTTTGAAAGGAGATTTCCTCAATAATTCAGCAGAAGCGTATCAACCATAAAAAAATCTCACCAAAAGCTATTAAACTTGCCATACAAATCCTAAACGTTTACCAAGAGATATTCTAAATTTGCATATAAAATACTTTTATAACTGAAGTCCAAAACTGGAAAGCAGAAAACATGTACGAGGAAAACAGTTATTATGCACAAGTTCATACCAGAAATCCAGTCCCTTAGAGTGCCATTGGGCATGAAATCATAAACCAGTATCTGAGTCAACAGAAAGAATATATATGAGAATACTATTGAAGCCAGTGTCAAGTGCAAAGCTAATATGGCAAAATTTATCGTACTCAGATTATATTTGTGTTCCAAAGATAACCTTTCTTGAATATATTAAAAACCATATACAAAATCAAGAAAAGAACTACGATTTCAAATTGGAATAACATATATATCTAGTGACAGATTCAACACAAGAAATCTGCTAGCATTCAATTTGTTTGCTCCTTATTAGTGTTAAGCCCATCTTACATGTGAGCTTAACACAGCAAACAAATCAAACCAGATCAACAAAAAGAACCAACATAAGAAAAGGATAAAATGAACTAAAGAAGACAAACAAACAAATATTATACCATGTTATTGTTTAATCGTTATTCAGATTCATGCAGAACAAATTCTTTTCTCATTTACACTATAAGCTAGATACCTGCTCCCCTTCTTCGTTACAGTATCCAATCAGCGAGACAAGATTTCGATGGTGTAACCTTGACAAAAGCTCAATCTCAGTCAAGAACTCCCTTTCTCCTTGTAAGGAACTTGCTTCTGCTCGCTTAACGGCCACAAAGCTTTCATCAGATAAAATGCCTTTATAGACATTCCCATAACCTCCTTGACCAACTCTAGTCGAGATATTAAATTTGTTAGTAGCAACAGCCAGTTCTTTGTAAGTAAATGCTTTCATGTCATCTATTTTGATAGATATACTAGTAGCTGCAAAATAAATAAGCATTTTAAACCTCTTGCTTAAAAACTAATCCAAAATGATATAATCAGCAGAAAGCTTTAGAATTCTCGCACATACGTTTCCTGGAAACCTTCTTCTGGTATTTCATCTTTCTTCTAGTAATCAGGAGAATGATTATTGCAGATATTGCTAAAGCACAAGCAGCAGCTGCTATTACAACAGCAACTTTTATGCCAACACTAACTTTTGCCTTCTCCGAATGAATAATTACTATAACAATAAAATGAAAGTTAAATTAGAGAAACTCGGCAGATGTACCCAATTTGAGTTGCCAAAAATTAACATCAGTTATGAGATGTACCCTTTGCAGTCAGCATATTAAATTGACAATCACTTCTACCAGCAGAAAATAATATTTCTTGTAGAATTGTTGTGTTAAACAGTATACACATTTGGTGGGATGCAATGATAATAATATGGCCAAGTTCATGAATTTATTATGCATTTTATTCTATAACAAAAAGTTATAACATGTTGAGTTTAAGAAACTTACAATTTTCATAAGGTCCAAGAAGAGTGAAGTTCAGGAGTTCATATGGTCCAAAAAAATCAGTGCGAGGAAATCGCCATGATGTGAATATGCTGCTAATGCGAAGGACCTCACTTACGTTGAACACATTAGAACGGGAATCATTATAGGAAGGGAAGAGTTTCAGATACATTCTAAGACGAGGTCCCTTTTCCCAGGCAACCGAATCTACTGATAGTTGATAGAGGTGTAACTTTAAGGAGTCAGTTATGTAGTGTTCAAATCTAGATCTATAGGGATCAAAGTAAGAAAAACTTGGACTTTTCAGCCTGTATCCAATTCTCAGAGGTGCCGCACAAAAGCAAGGAACTGGGGAAGAAGGGGCGTATTCATAAAACTCATTCACTGGACAAGATTGAACAGGACAGAGAGTAGAGTTTGTTAAGTCTTGGGCTGCCTTATCTCCTTCAGGTCCACAATATTGACCAACATTTTGTGTGTTAGAATTCTTGCATATAGGATTACCAGAAAGCCTTCAAGGAAAAGAGAAAGAAATGATAAGAAATGTATGCCACAGAAAGGAAAAGCCTAGCTTTGACACTGTTTTTCGTAGTAAAAATGAATCATAGAATAAAAATTAAGCAGAAATGTACGTATGAAATATCATGATCATGATATGAGCCAGAGCCAAAGAGAGAGAGAGATAATCAGATAATGTGTTTACATTCCATGTAACCAAACATATGTAACAAGAATACCTCAAGGTAACATTTGCCGGGGGGTTCAGACTTCCCAAAACATCCTCAAACGAGTTGTTATGGAGATCACTGAAAGGATAAGACAAACAAATAAGTTCACATTGAAAAGAACGCAATCAATATACTAGTCTGATGCAAAAAAGTCAACATTCCTTGAGACTGAAGTAGTAATCCAGATAAAGAAGTTACATTAGAAGTTTATCCTTCACACTGAAGGACATATTCTGCCATATGCTAGCAGGGATGGACCCCGACAGTAAATTGTTTGCAAGTGACCTGTGTTTGGCAATGAAAACAAAAAATCAACCCAAGTGAAAAGAATTGAACTTGTATAAAAGTCTGTCTAGATTTTGGAAGACTTCTTCATGTTGTTATGTAACAATTGGATAAATATTATGTGAAATAAATGTTGATATTCTCACAATTTTTGAAGATGAGGATAAGAGTAGCTTCGAGGAATAGATCCGTTGAGATGATTATTGGACAGATCACTGCAATTAGTAAATATTAGCACATCTCTCAATTTTATTTTACCTTGCATTAAGTTAAATAAACATTGTGAAATACATTAGGAAATCAAGAGCATTATAAATACAAAGTACATAGAAAAGTTGGGCTGTTTACATACATAGTATTCATATTGTCTGCCAGTTTATTTGACGGTAAGTGTCCAGTGAACTGATTCCAGCTAAGATCTCTAGAAAACATGAACCAGTCACAAATGAGCTGGTAGCCAAAATAGGAAAAAAATGATTTCAGAATCATTGGGCACAATATAAAGCAAGGCCACTAGATATCATCAAACATACAAATAGGCAAGATTGGAAATTGAACTGAAATCAGGAACAGCTCCTTGTAGACTGCAGTTTCTTAGACTTCTGTGAAATCAAAGGGGAAATATTAGCTAAAATAATCAGTCATTTAATATCTGTAACATCCTACTAGTAAAAGAAATAAAAACAAAAGGACAAGTGGCTATTGCTAAAAATACTTACAATTTCACTAGCCTGGTTAAGTTTGCATAGGTAGAAGGAATTCCATTCCCGCTGAAGTTGTTGTTATCAAGCTGGCTGCAAGGGAAACAAGTAAATATTAAAATCAGAGACTGTATCTAAAACCCTTTTTCTGGCCAAGGTAAAGTATACATGAGGACATATATATGCAAAATGTACAACAGAGAATTAATTTCAGAGATAATGACGATAAGTGAAAGGAATATGCTTTCCAAAAAGTAAAGGAAGAGATCATTAAAGAAAAAAATAATCATTTACAAGACCATTATAGGTCAATGAGCTAAAACAACAGAAACTATTATTGGAGGGAGTCCACATGCAGAACCAAATTACCTTGGGGATTATGAAGTGTATGAGGAAGATGACATAAGTTAATGATAAATTACTAGTTGGTCAAAGTTTATAAGGTACGACCAAGCATAAAATCAATTATACTAATAATTAATGCTTTATATACTTAGCACCCTTTTAAGAAGCAAATAAAAAACAGGGGTCCATGCTAAACACCAGCTATAACTATGAGATTAACATTATCAGCTTACATTTCTACAATTTTTTTAACTTAAGTGCATTTGCAAGTGTCATGAACTTGTGGCAACAATAAGGAAACTCCTTTCTCCTAAACTCTGAAATCAGCCTAAAGTCCTTCAGAAAACGATACAATATTATACTCTCTTTTTTCCTTTAATCCTCCATGGATCATCCAGAACTCTATACTCCTATATTATTATAACCTCCATAGTAAACATGTATACCTATATGTTCATGAATCATTTGTTTAAATATCATGAGAAATCTGGCTTGTCATAGCAGAGCATGATTTTAACATTTCACTAATCCTCTACCACAATTTAACCACAGCGTATCAATTGCAGTGATATATAAAAATATAAAATGAAGCTGATAAATGAAACAAATCTAAAAGTTGGGAAGGAGAACATACAGTATTGCCAATCCATTTAACATGGAGTATTCTGGTGGAAGATTGCCAGATAAGTTATTGTTGTCCACAAGCCTGTAAAGTCATTCCAACAAGAAAACTCAGTACAAACTTGTAAAAAGGGTCAATCCGGAGATGCACCCCAAGATGCAATTGAGTTGAAACACTGTAAATGTAAAAAAAAAAAAATGACTTCAATACTCACAAATGCATCAGATTTGACAGCTTTGAAAGTGTGGATGGAAGTTGACCACTAAATGAGTTGTTGTTCAGGTGACTGAAAATATACGAAGCGAGAAGGATAAATTACATGTAAGAAATCAATCTCCAATCTGAGTTGATAGTTATTTGGCTAAGAGATCCACTCACAGGTGTTTAACATTAATCATGTTGGCAAGTGACTCTGGTATAGAACCAGACAATTGGTTTTCGTCTACTTGGAATCTATTTATATTTAGAAGGTTGCCAAGCTCGTCTGGTAAACTCCCAGATAACATATTGCCATTCAGGAGCCTGCATAGAAAATACATCAGAATAACTCTTCCTGTTATAGCAGAAAAGAAAAACCATACATATGTTGGAAACAGTATTTGCTCTGTTGTATGGTTGCATCATAAACTTTCATTAGTTGCAGCATTAATGTTCCTTGTATTGTATATTTCAGACAATTAGACTCCTGAACTGAACTTCAAACTTAAGTTATAAAGACATACAATATGTTTATTTATAACAAATAAGGCTAAGCAAAAGTCCAAATTTATTTCCCAATAATACATGGATGACCAATTAAGATCCACCCTTTGAAAGAAATACACAATATCAAGCAGGACAAACAAGGCCACCTTAAAATAAAAACTTGACGAGGATCAAACTAATAATCCATCTTCTTTGTTAAAGTTCTTACAAGAGTTTCAATGTTTTGATATTTCCAATCTCCTTTGGTATCGGTCCTGTCAGATTGTTCCACATGAAATCCCTTCAAGCATAAAACAATGAAAATATTAGCATGCCATAAATATTATCACTGTTTCTTCTGATATATAATTTGTTTCCAGAGAACAAAAAAAATTACGCAACTCACATTATCTCAAGATGGGATAGCTGACCAAGCTGAGGTGATAGACTTCCCGAAAGATTCATTGTCATTAAGTAGCTTCAGTAAAATTAGATAACACAAAACAATCAAAATTTAGCAACCCCTCGAATGTAAATTTACTGTATCTAAATAATAACATTGAAATTAAGAACAAAAAGAAAATAGAAGGAAAAAAAAATTCATACATCTCACGAATATGGAAATACCCATCCTCTCCCTTCTTATCAAAACACCAAACTCCAGTCCAGTTTCTTGCACATGGATCTCCTTTATTCCAGTTCTTAAGATTGTTCTTAGGATCAATCAAACTTTTCTTGATGTCTATCAGCGCATTAACTGCAAATAGGAAAAAATATAGGTCGATCATTAAGGTTAAAATTTCAAAAGAGGAAAGTGAAATGGTATACACTCAGAACACTTTCTTTATAGCCTAATCGTGTTACAAAAATAACAAATTCATTTCTATCAGAAGGGGGGAAAAGGGTAACATAGACTGAAATTTCTAAGCGATCTCTCTTGTATAGTGTCTAAAATCACAAGCCAGAAAGAACAAAGTGAAAAAGAAATATTCAAAAATTTGAAGGTGTAAAGCATATTCACCTTCTGAAGGGTCTGTTCGTTGTGATGCTGCTATGAAGGTGATAAGACAAAACGAAACAGCCAAGGCATATCCATGAATTCTCAGAGCAGGCATCACAGTATATCCTGAAAAGCAACCAAATGGAAGAGATAATGAATAAAGGGGGGTATTGAAATTGAAACATTGCAAGGAATAAGATTCATTCACAACACACATTCGGAACATAAAATGATTACTTTATTGTTCTAAAATCACACAAAAACAAGATAAAGTTAGAACTTCAAAAATACTGGAAGTTGAAAACCTGTCATGTATGAATGTCATTTTCCCAAGAAACATCAATGAAATGCAAAGATAGAAAATAAAAGCATCATACAATAGCTTAGACTGATTTCTCTGGTTGGAAAGTGGGAGGAAGTTCAAAGTTGGCAAACTTGTGAGACTTAACTTTCCCAAATAATTAAAACACAAAACTACAACATTGATCAAGCTTATGGCTGCTAGAGAATCATATACCACAACAGTCAATTATTGCAGTGAATTCCTTATCCAAAACTTAAAAAAATGAATGACAGAGAGAAAGAGAGAAAAAGAATCTCACTTGAGAAGGTGGGGTGTTTGAAATGTCAAAACTTGCAAGAGTGAATAGGTTTGAAATCTGAAAAGTGAAGTGAAAGGCTTTCAACAATGAATGAAAATCTGAAGTCAAAAAGAGAGATCCCGTGGGGAACTTATTAGCTAGATCATTCTGTCACCGTGAGATAATAATGATAATACTCAATCATTCATTGAAAACTTAATTTTGTGCTTTCATGTTTCATGAATTTGCTTATTAAATTAAGGTGAAAAAACATCTGCATCAGTTTCTGAGATGGCACTGTCGTCGTGGTTGGTGCATCCACTGTCCAATAGTCAAACACACCAAAGCGGAACACGCTAATATCATATCATATTCATATATTCATATAATAATCAAACACTTTGCATCTTTTTTTATTCCAAAATATTATGGCTGCCAACTCCTCCACCACCTTTTCAAAAACATCACAATAATATTTTATATCAACAATTACTCTCAACATAACATGTTTCATATGTAATATCTTTCACTTCTTTTTAGCAGGATCGATATATAATAAGCTTTGTTTCATATTTAGTTCATTCAGTAAAAAACATGCACTGTTAATGTTTCCTCCTACATATATTTCACTGTTAAGAAAAACTGGGTTAACACTGAGAGCAATAGTATATGGTCAACGTAAAAGATTTTACACTGTTAACTAATTCAAAATACTATGATTATACATAACAATTTATATAATAATCATAAGAGTTTGTTATTAAATATGAAGTAATTATTATAAAATTTAATACTATTATGGTAGTATTTATATAATACATATTTTATTCTTTCCATTGTATTGACTTTTGTACTTTTGTATCTATTAAATATAATGTATTCATTAAATAAAAAGTAATTATAAGTGTTATTATAGAATTTAATGATATAAAATAAATATTCAAATAAAAAAAATTGTATGTTCTACTCAATTTGTATTAATTAAATATATATATATATATATGTGTGTGTGTGTATGAGAATAAGATGTGATTATTATCACTTTTCAAATATTAATAATTATATTTATTAAATAAAATATGTTTAATACTTTGATAAATGTAGTCTACAATTGTTCAATTTTAAAATTTAAAATTCATGTATTTATATTATTAAATAAAAAAATTCTCCATTGGTCTGGAGTATTTAATAAAAAAAGTTAAGTTTGAATTTATGAAAAATTCTATTAAATTTGATAGATTAGTCTACTTATATATTTAAATATAATAAGTTAATATATATTGAAATTTTATATTTAATATTTTCATAAATTAAAAAAATAAATATCATAAATAAAATAAATATTTAAAATAAAAATATATTATTATTGAAATAAATTTTATTAGAATTTATTGAGCTCGCATTTTAAGACTATTATCTTAACATATTCGAGTATTTAAAATTGCAAGATTAAAAGTGTTCCGTTTTAAGTCATTAAAACATACAAATTCCATATGATTGTTTCAGTTGAATATTTAATATATATGATTATATTATTTATTCCAATGTAAACAACTAAAATAAAATCCAAACATATAAAAAATAAAGATGTTTATTTATTATTTTAATTACCTCTTGTAACATATTGTTTTGTAGATTTATCAATTCACGTGATAATACGTAATCATACTAAAATTAAAAAATATAAGGAGAAATTAATTATTTAATTAAATATATAATAATCAATATTTAAATAACTACATGTTAAGCATACCAATGGTTATACACCTCATCAACAAAAGATATAAAATGATTAAATATTAAATTCAAATTCAAATGCTAACATGTATTACAAATGGTTTGTTTGAAATATATCTTATTTGGTAAATATAATCTAACAACCTCTTATAACATATAATTTCTTATATATTGCATTGAGTATCAATGATTTTTTACCCTCAACTATAAGATTAATCTCCATCAGTTTTCATGATATCATGTTAAACATTTGCATTTGTCTATGTAACTCAACATACTTAAAACCTGAATATTGCATCAAATTCTTTAATTAACACTACAAGAAAATCATGAAATAGAAACTAATTTTTTTTAAAAAAAATAATTAGTTGTTATTGGTTTCTAAATTAGTTTCTATTATTGTTAAATATTTTCTAAATTGGTATCTAATTAGCAATCATACCAAATTTAGAAACTAAATAATTGGTAGTTAAAACCTGAGTAGCTAATTAGATGTCAATTTAAAAATCATTTAACAGTAATAGAAACTAATTTAGAAACCAATTTTTTTTTAGTTTCTAAAATAGTATCTAATTTAGTTACTATAACAACTAATTATTTTTTGTCTATAAAATTGGTTTCTATTTCATATTTTTCTTGTTGTAGTGTAAATACTCACAACACACATCAACAACTCACTACTACCTCCCCAGCTACTACCTGCTATGCGTATGTGTGTTCATCACACTAATATCATTTTAATTATTACTTAAACATCATTAATCATTTATTGAATAATAAATTCATCAACCACATTATGTGACTTCATAGTTTAATTCTCAATAAACATACATCATATCAAATAAAACAATTAATATTCAATTGGAAATAGCCAAACACGAATAAATAATTGGTAAATTACTAAATTGTACACAATTAGGAAAATGTCACTTGAGTTGTGAGATCATTGCTTGGGTGAAAATTTAAATTTTGTCATTCTTGGATGATGTAACACATGGTTTGAGTGTCGTATCAACGGTTGAATGATATATCGAGGAGACATGACAAACTAATTTTTAGTGTCCAACCTTCTAGTGGAGAGAGAATCAACATTGATTCTCTTGTCACTCGAGCACCAAACCAACACTTGAGTAACCTGACTTAATGCAACTGACTTGGTGCAACCATCAACTAAGTTCTAGAATCTATTGTAAAACTTGGTCTCATAATCACTTGAACAGTAACACATATCTTAAGCCATTAGAGATCTTGATGAGAGAATTAATGCAATGTCTCTATTATTCAATCCTTTGCGAGAAAGTATATTGCTTGAGCGATCACATGGACACTAGAGTGATCACAACATGATGAACAAATCAAATCTATCCATCTTAACCCTTTTAACATGTTTCTAACACCTAATTTAACATTTTTATCCTCTAACTAGTCAATATATCATCCCAATCCAAATATGATTATACTATATATAATACAAGTTTAATCATTCACAACAACACAACCTATAACTCCTTACCAAATTACTAGAAATCAAACTTAATAAATAATATACACCAATCCAAATAAAAAGTTATAAATCACAATAATTAAATTATAAGCAACAAGGAATTTTGGATTAGATCCCTTACATGACATCTATTTGCTTCCAAGCAACAATATGATGGACTTTACAAAACCTTATGAAAATTATAGATATAACTAAAAGGAAAAAGTAGAAATATTTAAAATAAAAAATAAATTCATTCTAAATTAAACTTTGAACAAATATAATTGATCTAGATGCAAGCACCTCCAAGAAGAAGAGATTTTTAAAAAATAAATTCAAAAAGTTATAGAGAATATAAAAAAATGTGTTTAGATGAGAATTTTTTAAAAATGAATAATTAAATGATTAAAAATTTAGTTTATATTCTTAAACTTAACTTAGAATTTTAATATTTATCTCTTTAAATTATCCTTTCTATATGAGAAAAATTGATTCCTACAAAAGTCAAGTCTAATGTCTAATTTAAAATTTGACTTGGTAACTTATTTACATGTTGTAATATGAAATGAATTTTTACATAGGCTAATATGTCAAGATAAACTTCAAAAAAGAGTAAACTAGAAAGAAAGAAAAAACTCTAATAAACCAATACACTAAGTCAAACTTTAATTTTTCATAAGCCATCGTGATTGTTTAAGCAAGATCTAGAATGTACAATAATATATATATATATATATATATATATATATATATAATTTTTGCTATGTCACTCCTATTGCAAATAATATTATAAATATACAAATCACATTAAAATGAACTTAAATAAGTGTATATTCCTTGTATATATATGATGGATTTTTGTTTGAGTATTTTATAAAAAAATTTATACTATCTAATAAATTAAAAAAAAGTACTTAAATAAAATATTTATTTGTATTTATTTTGGTTTAAGTTTCCTGAAATATTTTTTAGAATTTTTTTTGTCTTTTAGTTTTGTTATCATAATACCTATCCCAAAATCTTTATATTTGAATTATATATTTTTTGGTATTAAAACATACCTATCCCAAAAAGTATTACATCCAATAATAACACTCTGAATTTTTGTGTTAATTGTGATTCACTTTTTTTTATGAAGTGACTTGCTTAATTAAAAGAACAAATTTCATTCACCCTTAAATTTAGTTTAACTATATTCAAAATTTCTGGCATTATTTTAAGATTTAATTATCCTTTCAGATACCCTTTCAAAAATTGGAATTATATTGACCTTTCTTTAAAGGCAAGTCTTTGAACTAAGATCAATGTTAATTAAGTGTAACCAAATCCAATTTAAAACAAGGCCAACATAAAAACATTTAAAAAGTACCAAATAATTTTTTTTTTATTCACTACAAGAAAATCATCAAATATAAATCAATTTTTAGATACTAAAATAATTAGTTACAATAGTAACTAAATTAGACATCAATTTAGAAACTAAAAAAAAATGGTTTCTAAATTAGTTTCTATTATTATTAAATAGTTTATAAATTGGTATCTAATTAGCAAACAAGGTTTTAACTACCAATTATATAGATTCTAAATTTGATAATAAAAACTTTGGTTGCTAATTAAATATTAATTTAAAAACCATTTGACAATAATAGAAACTAATTTAGAAACCAAAATTTTATTTAATTTTTACAATAGTCTCTAATTTAGTATTATAGCAACTAATTATTTTTTTTTTCTCTAAAATTTATTTTTATTTTCAGATGATTTTCTTGTAATATAGTATTTAAGTAATATTATTTTCCTCCATAGGTGTGTAATTGCTTCCACCAATTAATTAATTAATTGAAAATGGTTCCTACCAAATAACATTATTAAAACTGAAAATAAATTATCATTAAATTTCAACTGTCATATCAAATCATACCAAGCTGCAATATATTTGTTGTCTAAAAATAGTAACCTCTTCTGTTTCCTTTCTAAGTACCGATTTTTTTCTTTTATTTATTTATTATTTTTAAAGTTTAAAATGACCTTAATTTTTTAATTATACCTTCGTTTTCAAATTGTTTTTAATTATTTTACATTTATTTATGATACAAAAATGTAAAATGAAAAGTTCCTATAATTATCGTATTATTTCTTTCAGATTTTTCATAAAAATATTAAAATAAAAAAGAGAGTTACTTTTTACTATTTCAGACTTGGAGATAGGTCCTGAAATCATCTTTGAAACTTTTATGGATGTAGCACACTTTCTCAAATCTTCCAACTTGGACAAAAATTTTGACCATAGTTTTTTGCTTTACGTAAAATCAAAGTGAGACCAACCATATACTTATTTAATTTTATTATTTAAGTATGCAAAATATTAATATAATATGTTTACAAATTAGGTCAACTCAATCTTTTAATTCTGTAGTATTAATTTAGTTAAGTTTAAATTAAGCGAAATGATTCTAACAATATTATTCTAGATGGACAAGGAACAACAACCAACTCTTCTTTTGAATCTTCATAAAAAATTCATTAATTTTATTTATGAATGTTGTTTATTACGAAAGAGAATAAAAAGAAGGAATGAAAACAACTAAATAATATAAATGTATGAAAAAAAGAAAAAAAATAATAACTATAATGAAAACATGATGATATCATTTACTATCCAACTCTCTTGGGTTAACCCTTAATTAAGTTGTGATTTTTAAAAATTGTGAATTATATATTGTTAAAGACTTTTATGTTGTTTGAGAATTCCATTTTATGATTATTGAAAAGTTTAATAATTAGTAAAAATAAATATTTAGTTTTATTGGGATTTATTTTTATAAGAAAAGGATTTTGTATGAAATTTGTCTTTTAATCAAAACACTTTTAAAACTTACGAAGAGGTGAATGGAGTTAGACTTGCTTTTGTTTACTAAATGAGTTAAAGAAAATCACAATGACTCATTCATTTTAAGAGCTCTAATTAGAATACTTACACAAATCTTCAAACTTGCTCCAATGGATTAAAATCACTAAACCACCCTTAATAAATAAGTAGGGGTATTTTTGTCTTTTCACAAATTATAGACAAATTTACTCATATACTCACCTCTGGTTCTAATTCTTGTTAGTCTTTGTAATAATAATTTATTACTTTTAACAAACAAATAATTATTTTTTATTTTTTTTCATCGGCAAAAATAAAAAATTAATAAATGTGAGTCATTTTAGGAGTGGTTCAACCCTTATACAAAGGAAACAAGAGATACCAAACCAACTACCAGCTAAAATTTCCAAACTAACAAACATAATCACTAACCGAACATAGATTTAAACTACATCAAACAACTATTCTCATACACTCCAAAGGTACCATACACCAACTAAAAAAAGGAAACGAAACGGATCAAGATCTAGCATTAATCCAAAACCCAATCTTTGTTTTCACCCGTGCACACACTTCAGACGTATCAGTCACTTCCCTATTGAATATAATAAAATTCTTGTGATCCAAATTTCACCCTAAACAAATCACTATTTTGACTCACATAATTCACAAATGATTCGATTCATCGATTACAGAGAAACAATGGTCACATAACAAAAAATATAAATTCAATGCTGCTATTTTTTTGACAGTTTATTACTACTTGTACTAATCAACTTTATTTTATTTATTTTACTATCATTATTGTTATTGCAAAACCCCTACTTATCCTATGTTGATATGTTTGTACTTAACATGCTAATTGTATATACTGTTGTGATCCAAGTGTGGTTTACTTTAATTTTTGCTTAAAATTATATTTAAACTAAATATAAAAATTATATATGATTTAGTTTCGTTTGATTTGAATATAAAAGAACCTGAATAAAATTAAACTAACTTTTAAAGTTTGGTTTAGATCATTTTTACGGTTTTATTATATATATATATATATATATATATAATCTTATATCTTTTATGTAGAATGTTATATCATGAATAGTTTCATTCTTTACTTCCCTATAATTATAATTAAATATTAGTTATCTTTAATATTCTTTATAATATTAAATAATTTGTTTGTATATTAATATTTTTTTCTTTTTTTCCATAAAGAAACTAAAATAAAATATTATAAGTATAAAGAGTTTTTATGCTTTTACAATAAAGGAAAAAAAACATGTTTATGTTGTATTTTAATATATAACTCTAAATTAACCATAAACATCAAAATCAGTCATTATGCCTTGTTTACTCCCAGTAACTTTTTATACAAGCATTAATTAAATTAAGTATATTAGGTTTTCTTTAAATATATATATATATAT
>Ga0123342_1004661_pt1 | contig 20670 bp, 9 predicted proteins | sample Turbeawhitnodule_FD_89960 | JGI IMG/M metagenome (GOLD analysis project Ga0123342, IMG submission 89960) | Root nodule microbial communities of legume samples collected from Mexico - Turtle bean Mexico white nodule | ecosystem: Host-associated > Plants > Roots > Nodule | place: Mexico: Nepantla...
AAAACAATCGGTTGTTTCGACAAAACAACAGGTTTTTTTTCACTTAGTTTGAAAAACACTTTTCAATTAAAAGGTTTGAGAATGCTTATGCTTTGGATTCAATCAAGAGTGGATATATACAATTAATCTACCCCAGATCCTATCCAAAGACAGCTCAACAACAGCAAGCACATCCTGCCTTTCATCAACCTTCAAAGGGATTGGATTCTTCAAAGCTTGAACACACTTGATTCAACAAGCCAAAACAGAAGAAAGAGCCTACACATCAGTGTAAACTAATTCTAAGGGACAAGAATAGGTATGCTCAAAACTATAAAAGGGAACTTCACCACACACACAGGCAGAGCAAAACACAATATTATTATTTGAAGTAGGTATATCACAGGATGTAAGAATCTTTTTTGAGAACTTTAAAACTACAATGTCCAAATCGTTCATGCCATTGATTTATAGTATCGTGTGCAATAGTTAAAGACATTGAATGAACAAAACAAGAAGGCAGGGTATGAAGATCAGGAAAAAAATATACAATCCATCTTTAAGGCAACCTTGTAGAACAATATGTTTTGTTTCTTGATCAAGAACATAACAATTGTTAGAAGAAAATTCAAAAAAGAACATTGTTATCACGACAGAACTTTGACACGCTAAGAAGATTCTTTGTAACATTCTTAATTTTTACCCATATATAATAAAATAAAAGTAAAACAAGCAATATCTAATTAACATGAATATATAGTGTTAGAATTGTTAGGCCTAAAACAAGATTTGGGGGGAGGGGGGGGGAGCCAATGAAGAATCAAAGTCAAGGGAATGAAAGTGCTCAAGTTACAAAATTGTTTTAGTTGATTTCCAGGAAATCAATCGGTTGTTTATGCGATTCAACCGATTGTTTTTATTAGCAGTTTATGAAAACAACTTAAAAGAAATATAATTGAGATTAGGGAAAGAGAGAATCACACAAACAAATTTATACTGGTTCACTCTTACACCAAGAGCTACATCTAGTCCCTATAAACCACTGGGTATTCCACTATGTAATCAACCACAAATTATAACCACACGCACACCAAAGAAGTGATCTTGAACCCTTCAAGAACACTCACTTCATTTGGCAATACAACACACCGTAGATCAGAACAACCTCTGACTCTGTGAAACACAGTTCTTTACAAAAATACAAATCAAGAGAGAATAAGAAAAGATCACACCTGATACAGATTAAATCACAAAAGATTACATAGCAGTCCTATTCCACTCTTAGCAATTTCAAACAAAGCTTGATGTAAATCTTGAAGGAAACTATTTTCAAAAGATTAATCTCAGATCCTCTTAGCCAAGAGCGTTAAAACACTATATTTAAACTCCAAAAGGCAGTTAAAAGCATTTAATGAAGGAGCCAAAACAGTTTTGAATTAATTAAAACAGATTTAACCAACTTAACAGATTCTGTTAAGAGTTTTCAAAAACAATCGGTTGAATTATCGAAACAACATATTGAATTGTCTTGACAACAAAGTCAACTAATTTAAGCTTTGTCAATCCTGTTTCAAAAACACTAAGTGTCAAACAATCGATTAAAACAATAAAACAATTGGTTATTTTTCCACTTCTTTGTAAAACACTCTTTTTCAAAAGGATTTCATTTAAACCAACTTTGAATCCAACTAACAGTGAACTTACAATTCAAACTAATCAGAACACACACAAGCTACATCCAGCCTTCAAACAATCCATAGAGATTTGTGGACATGCCTTGTTCAACATATACAACTATCTCATAATTGTATCTCAAAAAGATATCCCTCTTCATAGGGATTTTAATATATACACAAAAGTTTTAAAAAAACAAAATAAAGCATTCAAATTAATGCTCTCTCATCCTCCAGCTACTCACTAAGGAGCTTTATTACCTCCAACCTCATCTACTCTCGTGTAAAACATTATCATCACATATAAAGAAACAAACTCAAACAAAGAACATGGTAAGCTAACTATATAAAAATTTCAATATAATTCCAATTTCAAATTAATAAACATAATTCATCAAGTCTCATATAATTTCTCAAAGCATTAAGTGTCTATTAAAAAAATCATAATTCATCTTTAACATGTCAAACTTCTATTGACTCACAACAGATAGACACTTGACTTTACTTCCAGAAGACTCGTGCGTTGACTTGGACTCAGAGATCTGCACCTGTCATACTATCTCACTGTGAAATCCACACAACTATGCGCATAAATAATCTCAATATCATCTCTCCTAGTATGACAAGGTTAATTTCATATAACAGGCCAAATTAGTTATCTTTCAAACAACTTACCCATTCATGTGAACCTCCTTCGACTTTCACCACTTGAATAACTTCATCTATATGATTCCATTCTCAGGAGAGTCAGAATATCTCCTTCTAGACAAAACCCTAGTCAATACACATCCTAAAAAATCTTAACATGGTATTTTCTTTCCTAAAAATACTATGTCTTGATTAAATTCATATTCTAAATCTCACAATATCCAAAATCACACAATCATACCAAAGCGTAAAATTTTAAATCACTCAAAATTTCATTCAAGAATCACATAAATATCTAATTAAAAGATTTTCAATTAAATATAAATAAATTAAAAGTCTACATAATTTATAAGTTGAAATTATACAAAAAGAAATAAACCAACCTTTTAAAAGCAAATATAAAAAAAAATCAGTAATTTTTTTTACAAAGAGTCTAGCTTGAGTGAGAATTTGCTCACTTGAACGAGAATGGGTCACGCTCAAGCAAAAATTTTCTCGCTTGAGTGTGAATCAACCCAAGAGCACCCAAAATTTCATCCCAGGCCTCGCTTGAGCTAGATTTCTTCTCGTTTGAGTGAAAACGAACCCGAGAGTACCTCCTTTTTCATTTTATTCTCGCTTCTCGCCTGAGAGAGATATGCAGAAATTTTTTGCATAAACCTATTATACCTGTTAGATTCTAAACCAAAATTTCATTCAATTCTTAAATTTATAAATCTACACATTACATTGACAGTTCCTGCTCAGAGTTATACAAGCACTCTCGTTGAGTCATTGAGCTATTATGTCAATATATATATATATATATATATATGATTTCTAAATCAAAATCATTTAAAATAAAACCAATTCTCATCAAACATTTTATTTAACTTGATTCAATAAACTATTCAAATACATTCATTAACTATTCAATTCCAAACTCATATACATTCTAAAACATCTACTATATCTACAATTTCACATTTCAATTTCAATCAATTTCCAATAAACTCAGAACAAGAAATCCTGCAAATAAAAATTTGGAACTGGTGACCACGTCACCCCCACATCCAGATCTTCTAGCCTAGGTTTCTATTGAAAATTTAAACTAGCTCCCCTTACCTTTACTTGAGAAGATGCTCACTAAGAGCTCCAAACCTGCCAAAAGCTTCAATAGTAGCTTAACCTGCACCACAGAGTCAAAATAAAAAAATCTAACTATATCACTAGGACTATGAGCTAACAAAGACAAATCCTAAAGCTAAAAGAGTCACATGCATAAACTTAGATCGAGACAGACGTACAAGTTCAAAATTTAACTAAAATAGAAAAGTAAAGTTGAACTTACTCTATTAGAGATTCTGATTGAACAATCTTGTAGTCTTCGCTGTCAAGAGTATAATGACGGACTCTGATTGTCAAACTGATGAGCGAGAAGGTTAGAATCTTTGAAAGAAGGGAGATGAAAGGAAAATGAAACTTCTAAAGAGACGATCATTCTTTTGAAATGAAACCTGAATAACTGAATTTTATATTTATATGCTATTTTCATTTTAATAATAAAATATTCATGTGTCATTTAAAATATACCACTTCTACTCTAAGGTTTATTTCTAGATCCTTAGATTCTTTGTGATTGTTGGAACATGAAGAAGATGAGTTAATAATAAATATTTTTTAGAAGTAGAAGAACGAAAATTCGTAAAACCTATGTGAGATATTAACAAACCTTTGCCATTACCCATGAAAGGGCTCCCAAAAGAGAGGCAGTGTCATGAATGGGTAGTTAAGAGAAGTTGGCGTGAGACTTGGAGGAGCAGGTTGTTCATACCTGTGTCAGCAATGTACGACAAAGTGGCCAGGTTTCTTACAGATTTGGAAAAGTAGGACAAGCAGTGGTCCAAGCATTCCAAGGTTGAGTGGGAGTAGATCGAAAAGATGAAGAAGACCGCGAACCTGTGGAGGAAGATGGACGATAATGACCACGACCACCACGTGAGGAAAGGAAACTATTATTTCTTGTTTCTTGAATGCGATGGATCCAAGAAGTTACAACAACAACAGTGGAATAGGTAAGCGGATCCACAAAACAATGTTTTTCCAATCTTTCTTCTTGAGCTAGCAACAACGCCTCTATTTCATTTATGGTGTAGGGTTCCGATATTGACATAATGGAGGCAACAAAAGGATCGTAATCCTCCGAAAGACCATTAAGAATGACCTCTACCTGGTCGCAATGTACACATGAGCACCAATTGCGGCAAGAGAATCGACCATCTTATTGATGTCGAGAAGGTAAGTTCTGATGGAGCGATCTTCCTTCAAAGTCTTGAGACGCAAACAAAATTTCTTGATTTGAGACAACAATTGAGGCCCACCATTTTTGTCAAGAATGGATGGGTCATCGATGTCAACATCCAGGCAACGATCAAATTATAATTATCTTGTTGCTGGTAGAGAAGAAAATCTGGGTTGATTTGAGGAGGATTGTCATCGATGGTGAGGAGGAAGTGGGGTGGAATCTGAGAGTCATCCAAAAATTTGGATAATGAAAGGCCATCAATGGTTGCAAGAACCTATTTTCACAACAAATAAGCTTTAAGAAAATGGGAGTTGCAAAGTGATGTAGGGAAACATTTGTTTGTGTGCTTATAGTGATAGAGGAGACACTCGTAATGGACGTGGCAGAGCGACAACTAAAAAAAAAAACTCTGGATATCATATTATGAATCACAGACACTCATTCTAAAAAACAGAAAAAATATTATTGTATATCTCAAAAGTATGTATTTACATAAAAGTCTACAAAAATATAAAGATATATAAGCGGTAATAAAACAATTTACCTATCCGTTTGCCTAACAATAAGAGACACTTTCAAGTGCAATCTTGTGTAGACGTGTATACTTCTATTTTTTAAAATATAAAAAATATATCATATTAATGAGAGTAAGTCTTATCTATCATAACTGTAACTTTTTTTATTTAATCTCTTTTTATATAAATTGAAATAATTTTCATTATATTTATAATTGTTATAAATAAGTAATTGTGTCTATTTATTATACTAAATAACAATCATATCTCTTGTAATTCTAGGATAGTTATTTAGTCCTTTCATTTTTAATAAAATAATATTTATATTTTTAAATTTTTTTAATAAATATGCTTTTTATTTTAATAATAACACTTACAAAAAAAAATTATTTTTAATAAAAATTATATTTAATATTTTTGACAATTTTAAACTAATTAAATACGTTACTCACTATTTTTTTTTTTCTAAAAGTCCAACATCACTAATCAATTATCTACTATCTTTATAGACATTGAACACTGAAAGTCAATTACTTTCCGACATCTTTTCTAAAACTCCATTAATCCTCATTTATTTACAATTTTTTTTTTGAGAAAATTTCTCAAAAAATTTTATTTAGATTTTAGTCAATATATAATATTTTAAAAAAATGAATATTAATCTATTGTACCTGTATGGATATTGGGGACTGAGTAATGTTGATCCATGTTGATACACGATGCTTACTTCACTCTTGGTTGTCCTATTCTTCAAGTCTCCTTTTCTCTACGCATGCCTCGGTCGGCCGGCGGGTACCTGCGATTGTGCTCCGACGCTCAAGTCAGCGAAAGTGTTCAGTGAGAATTCTTTGGTAATATGAAAAACATACCTTTTTCCCATCTCAGAAGTCCCTTTAGTAGGTTGACTTGGGCCTTGGCCCTGTGGGTCAAGCAACTGACGGCTAGAGACACCCTTAGTGGTCTCTGGGTCATGCTTGGTGGTTTCTTGAAATCCAGGGAGTGCTCCAGAGCACGTGCTTGACTTGTTCAACGGAAGTTGTAACTGCTCGTTTCGCGTGTAACCACGTTCTTTATTTAATTAAGTTATTCAATGAAGACCCTTCGATCGTACAGTGCCGACTGGTACATCTATTAAAAATATATGAAAGATAATTCTAAATACAAAAAAAAAAAATTCTATTTAAAAATTAGAAGAAAAAAACCACCTTCTTCCCTTCTTAGTTGAGAAGTCTAAAAAAAAATTCCTTTCAACAATCCAATCATAATTTTCATATCTTTAATTTTTCTGATGATGACAACATTGGCAATTGTTAATTATTTTATTAAAGATATAACATGAATAATGTTTTATTAAACATCTATAGCCAATAAGGTTCCCACTAAATATGATATCACGATGAACAATACTGCACGTATATGTAAAAGAGAAAACACAAGTATGAATCGAGTGAGATAGTATTCTCAAAACTAAATTTATGTTTCTCAAAAGACTAATAAATTTATGCACTATTGTTGACAAAAACTAGTACAACATGGAGCTATATCTTAAAATATATAAAAAAATCAGCTAAAAAATGTGTTTGAAATGAAGTTAGATGCTTACCAACACCAACCTATGTCGATAATAAAAAAAAACAACACCAACATATATTTGGCAGGAAGGGTTTGCATACTTATGAGTAAGTGGTCAACCTTGTCCACTTATTTGGTTTACATCCAATCAATTAGAGTTGAGAAGATTGGGTTGACCATAATGCTGGTGGATCCCATTTTGCCAAGAGGAAAATAAAAAAATGTTGGTGTTAAAGTTTCATAACACCCAGAGGCAAAGTTTATGCATAATTTTAAAATATGTAACTCCGTTGAATGGTGATTTGGTCATAGGAATTGGGTATTAATGTATTCATGATCTATGGGTATGTGTGGTCCAAGAAAGACAACTCCAATGGCATTGGTGTTCCCATTGCATGGAGGAGGACGTTGACGTTGACGCGATCCAGTTGGTTTACCTTGTTTTGATCAAATCAATTCATCAAATGGTTAGTGTGTTACAGACATCTCACCACGCGCAATAACGCATCTACCATGCAATGCAACTCCCAACAATTACTTTTATACTCTGGTTTCTCTTAATGCTACACTGAAGTGACAGGACACACTATTTTACTTGTATAAACTTTTTTACTCTGTTTAGGTTTTTGGTATATGAATTTGTATAAATTAAAAGGGTGTAAATAGTATTTGAAATTAAGACTGATAATAATAGTTGTCTTTCATTTTTCATGGTCGTTACATTTTCATTTTTTTTATTTTGTTGTTTTCTTTTGTCCTCTTATGTTCCTCAATATTTCAATTCTTTGATCTGAAGTTAACATGTAAAAGGTTAGATCAAGTAAATACTTTGGATTAAGGATTTATGATGTAATTGATAAAAGTGTATTTTAGTCATGTATAGAAGGTTTATCTATAGTGTTTAGTTGTGAGTTATTTCATTCATGAGTTATATGTAGCACGTATCTTTAATAAAACACTACTAGCTGATTTATCTTATATTTTCTGAATTTATCAGGATACTGTCCGAATTTATAGGGTTGTTACCTTGATTTGTAGGATGTTATCATACTTGTCAGATATTTTTTGTTCTTTAATGTAATTAATCATCTAGTTAGTCGGTCTCCGATACTAAATAATGTGAGTTGTTCAGCTTCAACCACTATGTAATAATGTTTTCTTATGTTTCTCAAATATTAAATTATAACTTACCTTTTTTTAGAAAGTATCTTATCTTCCAAATTTATATTATATTTATAAGTGATTTAAGTAAAATGAAATATAAATAGTTTATTATTTAATTTAAAAAATTATAAATAATTTTTTTAATTAATTAAATTTTATTTAACATTTTTTTTCCTAAAATTTCTGAATTCACATTTCATCTTTCTCCATATTAATTATTTGTCTTAGTCACATACTAGAAAATATTCTTTCAATTATAATTTGATGTGAAATAAGTTTATTTTTATTTATTTTTCTTAAATCGTTTGCACGTGCGTGATATAAGTCTAATATGTGTTTGTATGTGGAAATTTATTGATAAAAAGAATTTTTGCTAATATAAGATTTATTGAAATCTTTGGGTTGATATTTTAGAATTTTTTTTAGCATATTTGCCATGTATAAAAAAACATGATGTTTGAGAGTTTTATTTTAGAATAACTATAAAATTTTGATAGCATTTTAAATTGCATGGATGTAACTTGGTCACATTATGTAAATAATATTTTTACATTTTCATTGTGAATTGATATAGTGAAAATTGTCTTGAAAGGTGGAGTGAATGTGGTCATAATTTTGACTGATGTAAGAATGAATCATGTGGTTGGCAAGAGTAATTTTTTCATAGAGTTTGAAAATTAAGAAATGATTGTTGATTTTAGTTATATTGCCTTCAAATAAATGTTTGATTTCAATAGTTGATTAAATTAAGTATGTATTAGACTTTGTTGATCAAATTAGGTTGAAATAATTGGAGTATAAATATAAAATAATTAAGTCTATTTACATTTAAATTAGTATATATGAATTAATATGTAATTGATGTGAAAGTAATACTAAAGATAAGGCTTGATATATATTAAAAGCATAAATCACTACAAACAAAAATAAATTTAATATATATGAAAACTGGGCATGTATTAAATTTTTTTCTAAACTGTGGGGGTAGTATCAATTAAATTTCTGAAAATAAAAAAATTATGGAAATATCATAAAATAAAAAAAAATATATCAATTTGATTATACAATTATTTGATTTATTAAAATTAATATTTATATTTCTATAATTTGTTTAAGTGATAATTGACCTTTGTATATAACTATCACAGGTTAAGTCTAATAAGTCAGTTTAACGTAAAGTTTGATATTGTTTTTATTTTACAATAGTTCATATCACTGTAAAATTGGCAATAGCTAGTGCTTCTGTGTTATAACATAAAAATTATGAAAAAAAAAATATAACATAAAAGAATAATTTGATCAACCTATTAGTTTACATTTTAGTTTGACCTTAATTCACATGGGTTAAATGAATTAGATTAAAAATAACTTATTTTTATTTAGGTTACTATTTTTTAAGGGCCTAACCTGAAAAACCTGAATAATAGGCCACATGACTAACCTATTGGGTGGGTGCAATCCATTTTCATAGTCTTAAGGATCACAACAATATAAAACAATAAAGTGAACTAATGTTTTTATTAAATATATGAATAATTTCAACAATCATTAATCACAAATTTCATGAAGCATTCACATCAAATAAATTAAGACTCATTGGTTTCGATTGACTAATATAAAATCAATAATTTTTTTTATTATACTAAACAAGAAATATATCAACAAATTATTGAAATTATTTTTACTCATAAACTCGGGTAGTATAAATGTATTAATTTTGTTTATGGTTTACTTTATTTAGCTGTACTTTTTTTATAGCAAACGAATGTGATTCTGTGGGGACTGTACAATTCACCCTCACATGTTTGTTTCAGAGTTTTTGATAAATAAAACGCGTTGTTTGTCTTTTGTATCCAGCTGGATAGATATGTAAGTGTTATAAGAAAATTATTATTTATTTTCCAAATACTTATTCATCAAATATTTATTCAAACACTGGTCTTTTAAAACAAGAGAGATATCCACCATGACTTCACAGGCACAACTTTTTTTTTATAATTATTTTACTTTTTATAAAAACCAGTTTTGTAATTTATAATTAATTCTGTTATAACAATATTTGCTTAAACAGTTAACTACTCTGGGGTTGAGAGTCTGTTAGAATTATTATTTTAGGTTAAAATTTATGGTTATAATAATGCATTTTGAGTATAAAAAAATGTTTGATACTTTTCTTCAAATATTCAGATTAAACATTTAAATATTATTCAAAAGTAAAATATTAGTAATAGATATAATTTTGAGGAAACTAATATATTTTTTTTTATGGAAATGTCATAATTAAGACATTTATATGAAATAGATCCTTTTTTTAATCTAAATAAGTGTGTTCCTACTTATGTTTTCAAAAATAGTTTTCCTGTTTGCGCATATTTTGGAAGAAGGGAGGAAAATCCAATTACCCTGTAAAAAAGGACTTTTTTTTTTTTATCAATTCTAGATAAGTAATTATCACAATTTTTTAGGTCTTTATGTTAGTGAAAGTGTAGTGAATTTTTTTACACAATTTAATTTCAATATAGTATCATGCAGTATAATTAAAATTGACAAACCAAATCAGCAGTTAAATATTATTGATATGCAATCTTTGTCCAAGTGAAATAAAATTGTACCCCTGCCCTTATCTTTTGGTTTTTGTTTTTTTTTTTAATTCTTTGAGATTGACATGCATTGACTTTTATAAAGAGAGTGAAGAAAACGACAACGTTAATCCGTCCCCTGAAATCCAAATACCTACTCTCTCGCTCAAGACACTTTTTTTTGTAAAGCTTTGCACCACAAAATAATTGTTTTCCCATATTATTAATACAGTAGTTATGTTGTTTTTATGGATAGTTTTCTTTTTCTTGGCTGTGAAACTTCAATTTATCTTTATTCTTCAACTTGAAAATAATTAGTTTGAAACTGATTTTTTTTAAGAGTAAAGAAATTTATGGTTTCAACCACCAACATTAATGTTAGAATGTTAATAAAGTTATTAATGATAAGAGATATTAAAGTTTTATCAACTTTCAGATTACTTAAATAGGATTTTAGTATTTTGATTAGAGAAATTCATAGAAGTTCTTATATGAATGAGTAATTGTAAAGAACTAATAATGCAAGAACGTCATTGGAGTTTTCCATTTTCTTTAATTGAGGATCTGTTGTTAGCAGAAAATGAAGGATGCAATCTGGAAGGCACGAAGGTGCTTAAAGCATTCCAAATTTATCAGCACATAATGGTGCAAAGTCAAGGAGGGGTAGCCGCGTCATTTGCCTTAGCCCACCTTAGACTTCCACACTACTACTCGCTTCCCATTATTGATCAAATCTTTGGCCTTTTCATCATCGCCAAACACCAACCACCGTTTTTTCTCAGTTTAAATCTAAACAAAAGTAGAAAATTTCCATTTATTAAAGAAACTAGACAACTACTAATAAAAAAAAGCCGAGGAAAATCAACACGGCTAGAAAAGTAGCTCCTCCAACACCCACAGCTCAAGATTTTAAATCCATGTTATCCCTCTACCTTCCCTTTAAAATCTTCAACCTTTTTGCATTTCTGCCACACCATCCCTATCTATCTTCTTCAAACACATATCTCTCTTCCCAGAGAAACATAACTTTTGCAGCATAAGACTCATCAGATTGAAGGTAATTCACACACACCCCAGATAAAAACACAAGGGTAACTGACATGACAATCGCATGGGGATCCATCTTCTCCACTTGTTTCAAGAGTGATTCTGTCTCTCCTTCTCCCAAGCCCACCAAAGAGGTGGCTACAAAGGGTTCTTCTTCCAACAGGGTCTCCATAATGGACTTGAGTTTTCCCGGCTCCACGCTGTCGGAGGATCTCTCCGTTTCTTTAGTGGGGTCAAACCTCCATGTTTTTTCACTCGCCGAGCTCAAGATCATCACGCAGAGTTTCTCTTCGAGTAACTTTCTGGGAGAAGGAGGTTTTGGACCTGTGCATAAGGGCTTCATTGATGACAAGCTTAGGCCTGGCCTCGAGGCTCAACCGGTGGCCGTCAAGCTCTTGGACTTGGACGGTTCTCAGGGGCACCGAGAGTGGTTGGTGAGTACCCCTTTCCACCTGATGCAAATGCCATGAGAAAATAAGAGTGGATAATTTTGTTTTATAAAATACTTTTTTACCTTTTTAAAAAACTTATAATATCCTCAGAACACTTTTAACAGCTTAGACTATTATTAATAATGTGGTACTACCATGGTTTAATTTTTCATTTATTGCTTATGATTTGCTTGATTAATATTTATTAGTACCACATAGTTCTGACTTGTGACCTTTCCCTCTGGTTTTCTGATGACAGACTGAAGTTGTGTTTCTGGGTCAACTAAGGCATCAACATCTGGTGAAGTTGATTGGATATTGCTGTGAAGAAGAACACAGGCTTCTGGTGTATGAATATTTACCACGAGGCAGCTTAGAGAATCAACTATTTAGAAGTAAGATTTCTATGACAATAACATAGTTCTTAAGAACACTTTTTTTTTTCTATTATTATATTCACTTTGCATAGTGTTGAAGGACTAAACCTTAATTTTTTTCGGCTTACAGGATTTACGGCATCGTTAACATGGTCAACAAGAATGAAAATTGCTGCTGGAGCTGCAAAGGGTCTAGCCTTTCTACATGAAGCAAAAAAACCAGTCATCTATAGAGATTTCAAAGCTTCAAACATATTGTTAGACTCTGTAAGTAATGAATTGATCACTTTCTCTGTCATACATACTCTAGTGTTGTGTTGAACAATTGAACCCCTTAATTGGTTATTAACTCACTCTGGCCATTCATTCTTTCAGGATTATGATGCAAAGCTTTCTGATTTTGGCTTGGCAAAAGATGGTCCCGAAGGAGATGACACACACGTTTCAACTAGAGTGATGGGCACACAAGGGTACGCGGCCCCAGAATACATCATGACAGGTAAAAATAATTTCACTAAAAGTAAAACACAATGAGCATGGTTCACTTGAACAGCAATCAATGAATTAATTGGTCACTCAATTATTCTTACACGTACAATGTTTTTTTCTTCCATATAGGACACTTGACAGCAATGAGTGATGTATACAGTTTTGGAGTTGTTCTCTTGGAGATTCTAACAGGAAGAAGATCAGTTGACAAAGGGCGCCCGCCAAGAGAACAAAATCTGGTGGAATGGGCCAGGCCTGTTTTGAATGATCCCCGGAAACTTAGCCGAATAATGGATCCAAGACTCGAGGGACAGTATTCTGAGGAAGGGGCAAGAAAAGCAGCTGCATTGGCTTACCAATGTCTCAGCCACAGGCCAAGAAATAGACCCTTGATGAGCACTGTGGTTAGTGTTCTTGAGCCTCTTAAGGACTTTGATGATGTTCCAATTGGACCCTTTGTTTACACTGTTCCCACTGATCACAATGAAATGGCAAAAGAGGTTGAAACACCCAAGGAGAGAAAGAGGGAAAATGGTCATCATCATCACAGGAATCATCATCACAATAGTCATAAACATCATGATCACGATGAGGCCAATAAAGATGCAAATGGTCACCACCACAACCACCGAAATCGTCGCCACAATGGGCATAGGCCTCATCCACTTAAATCGCCCAAGACACCAATTTCATCATCGGAGTCACAGAGCAATGAACACCGAAATGGTAGAAGAAGTGGGTCAAACTCACCTGACACCTCCATTGCATCAGAAACACAAGGAAGCATGGGTTAGTAGACACACATAGATCATACTGTAAATACTTATTAGAGGTAATACATACTAGTACTAGTACTAGTAGCAGGCTAAGTGCAACGAGCCTTGAAGCAAATAAAAGACAGAAAAGGATGCAAAGGAAAAGTAGAAAAGAGTGACATTGTAATGGTCCTTGCATTGGAAAACAGGATTGAGTTTTTTCTTCTTTTTTGTTTACAATTTATTTATTTGTCCAGTTTCCTGAGGAAGTTGATTTTTTTGAATTGTGTATACAATGATGAATTTTTTTCCCTTATGAATCAAAAGACTAGTTCAATCCAACTACATGTTTAAAAAAGATCTGCAACAAAAGAGAGTACAGCTAAGTAGTTTGACCAAATGACACGTAAATAAATCCATATGATAGTAATTTATTTGGTCAGAGTGCAAGACAGCAGGAAGGAACGCCGCCCCCATCATTATTTTTTTAGTTTACGCCACATAAGATTCATTTTACTTTCGTTCTTAATTTTTATGATGACGATTATAAAATAAGTAACAATTAAGCAACTATAACCGAAGTTTTATCGTCATAGAAACCTTAATTAACACAAAACTTCTTATTATATCGTGATTAAGCTTCCATAGTGTGAACACACTTTCTCTACCACTGAAAGAAGATTGTTGTGGAAATATGTGGCCCTGACATGTAAAGACAGGGAATATCAATTATTAAACAAGATGACATGCATGACAGAATGTCACCAACTTCACCATAGTGCTCTAGAGGCAAAATCAAAGAAGTGTGATGGCAGATACCACTGCTCTGAATGTAAATTTTAGCCATAAAATTATTATATTATAGTTGTCATTATTCGAAAAAATGTACTCATGATAGAAACAATAGCCCTGAAATCCACTCCACAAGAAACCAAACAGCAAAACTATGTCCATAAATTCTGTAAAAGACAAATTGAAATAATGCAGAACAAAATATATATAATATATGACAAATTGACAATAAGGGCTGCTTCTGCAAATTATATATGTAGGTTTTAAAACTTGCATGACACAGTATATGTATACAATTTATATTCGTTATTAATTAATATAAGAAACAGTTGAGTTCTATGATTTGCGCAAAAAATTCAACATTAGGTGCTGATAATTGTCAAAATATTAGGCGTTTAGCCTTAACTTGTAGTACTTTTAAATGATTATTATTAAAAGAGAGCAAGAGGTTATAAAAATGAAATTAATGAAGACATTCTATTAAGGAAAAATTAATCAAAGATACGTGTTTTTAAAAAAGAGGGGACAAAAGGTAGAGCTCATTTGTTCTTTGTTGATAATATAGCAGTTAATATTGGTCAGCAATATCTGCTACACAGTGGTTCCCTTCCAAGGTTAATTAAATAAGTTGGGCGTATGAATAAGTATGCAGTCATTTATTCCATCTGCTATTACATACCTACTAATAGAGCTTTTAAGAATGAGTCATTTGATCTTAAATGTTGAATTTTATTAAAATAAGGTATTGGACATGGCTTTTTTCTTAATTAGTTAGGTAGTTTTTTTCTTTGGAGTAATAGTCCTGTAATTGTTTTATAAATAAATAAATAAAAGTGTTGTAATTGGATGAAGCATGCAGTTAAATGAGATACTTCACATTAATTTTTTGGTTCTAATTGTGTTCCTTTCTTTACTTTAGTTTTGGCTTATCCAAAAACTACAAGTTTTCTTTTAAATTAAACTACGAAGTCCTCTATCCTCTCCAAAACCGTAGAGTTAATGCGTATTCATTAAGAAAACATTCATTATGATATTTATAAACTAAAATACTTCTATTTAATCTAACAGTTTTGTAAATTTTAATATTTTAATAAATATAAATAATGGTATGGTTGAAAACATTATAAACGTTGTTTAAATTTTGTAAAATAATCATAGTTTTGGAATGGAGTAGCTTTTGAATTTTAAACAACATACTTTGTCTTTTTCATAGAGAAAGTTTACTTTCTTGGATGGAAGATTTTCTCAGATTTAAAGAAACTTAGGTTGTCTGTTAAGCCGATTCAAGAAGTCTTGGTGGCTAGAAAATGTTGAAAACTGGTTATCTTATGGCTGTTTTTGGCTGTATAATCAATACTCTCTTCCTACACAAACTTGTCACGTTAAGTAATTTCAATTTTCAGATGCTTTATTTAGCCATTAATAGATAGTCCTTGGTTTCTCTACAAGATCAGATTCCCACATGGTAGAATTTAGCAAAGTGAAATTAATGTGTATGCTTGCTTAGCTGGAGAGGAGATAATTCCTTATTTAACACATAAAAACCATATTTAGATGAAAAATTTATGTAATTAAATACATGGAGGATGCAATGTGTTATTTTTAAATAGATCACTCTAGATTGTATTTGTTTTTATATGGATTAGGATGTGCTGTCCTTACTCCTTTGAATATTTTTTTTTTCATTGATAACACGTAGACTTTGGTCTTTTGGCGAATGAGGGTGGAGTATTTGTGAAAGCTACTATGATTCCTAAGTTAGCATTCGGTATATGGTAGGTGAATGTAATAAATATTGTTCAGCGTATCTTTGTCTTGGTTGGTGTGCATATTTATAGGATTATAGTAGGTCTCCGATACTGGGTCTAGATTAAGGTGAGTCAGCAGGTTAATCTTGAAGTTAAGGTAATATTTTGTACCATGATTATGTTAATTATATCGTACAAAAAGATACATATTAGATCCTGAGAACTAGTCTTGACCAGGTCATCCATGAGTATTCGACCAAAGTACAAATGGCACGGTGTTTTATAAAATTGATTTTGGGTACTTTCTAATTAGTTTTGGGTTCAAATCCTACTTGAAGCAAAATAATAATATTATTTTATTTTAATACTTCAAACAAAAATTACTTTCTTTCTTCCTTTGTTAGCTTGCTTAGAATAACCTTCAACTTTTTTTTTCAATTTGTGCTTTGGCCTGCTCATGTAGCTTTCTCACATAGTTAGCCTTAGCTTGTACATCTTTATGCTTTAAAACAGAAACGTTAGGCATAGGTAACAAGTCTAATGGAGTTAAAGGATTTAATCCATACACAATTTCAAATGGAGAACAATTTGTTGTGCTATGAACAATCCTATTGTAAGCAAACTCAATATGAGGTAAACATTATTCTCAAGCTTTCAATTTTTTTTTCAAAATACTTCTAAGGTACCCAAAGTTCTATTCACTACCTCTGTTTGTCCATTTGTTTGGGGATGACAAGTAGTTGAAAACAAAATGTTGGTACCTAACTTACCCCATAATGTCCTCCAAAAGTGATTTAGGAATTTTGTATCCCTATCACTCACAATACTTCTTGGTAGTTCATGAAGTCTTACTACCTCCCTAAAAAAAAGTCAGCTACATGACAAGCATCATCAATTTTTTTACAAGGAATAAAATGAGCCATTTTGAAAAATCTGTCAACAACCACAAAAATAGAATCATCCAATGCATACTTTCTGTTTGTTCAAAGTCCTAAATTTCAAGTGTCCTGTCTACATTTTTTTTTTGCTCTATATATTGAAATTGTCTTGCTTGTTTGTTGGTAGTGAATTTTTTTTTCACTATTTTTTTTTCATTGATATTAAAATATAAATATTTTATTTTAAGCTTGTGATTGCTACTTTTGAAAGTGATTTTTGATTATTGATTGCTTATTCTTGTAAGAACCTTTAAAGAACGAGTGGTAAAAGACAATGTGACATTAAAAAAAAGCCTTATTGTGTGAAACACGAATGTTGAGTGTAAACACGTGAGAAAGTGGTGTGATACCCAAACTTATTGTTATTTTTAATTTGTTTACTTGAGCATGGCAGGGGAAATGTCAGATAGCGGACTTTCGCAAATACAGATGCAAGCCTTAACACAACATTTGGAGAGACTAATGAAACAACAAATTGATGGACTCCATGAGAGGTTGGATCAAATGAAGCAAGCACAACAAGAAAATCAAGAAAATAAAGGGGGAGATAGGAGGAGAAGAGAGAATGAGGGAGAATAAAGACAACTGAGATTTGATGGGATAAAATTAAATATTCCCACATTCAAAGGGAAAAGTGATCTTGATGCTTACTTGGAGTGGGAAATTAAAGTAGAGCATGTGTTTACTTGCAATGAGTATAATGAGGAGCAAAGATGAAGTTGACAGTAGCTAAATTCTCAAATTATGCCTTAACTTGGTGGAATAAATACCAAAGGGAGAGAATTAGATATGAGGAACCCATGGTGGACTCTTGGACAGAAATGAAAAGGATTATGAGAAAGAGATATATTCCAGCAAGCTACAATAGGGATTTACAACTCAAAATTCAAAGAATGACTCAAGGGAATAGAAGTGTGGCAGAGTACTTTAAAGAGATGAAGGTAACCATGATTAAAGCTAGAATGAATGAAGAAAACGAAGCAACCATGGCTAGGTTTTTGAATGGATTGAACCATGGTATTAGGGATGTTGTGGAGTTGCAAGAGTATGTTGACATGGAGGACTTGTTGCACAAGGCTAACTAAGTAGAACAACAACTCAAGAGGAAAGGGATCATGAGCAGGAATTCTAACAATAATAATAATTCCAACTTGAAGGATAAGGTTATGAAGGATAAAAGAGTTCCCTCAAGATCAACCACATCTTCAAGTGGAAAGTCCCCTAATAGATATAATAATTCACCACTTAAAAGGAAGACAAGTGAGGTAAAATGTTTCAAATGCTTGGGAATAGGACATTGTGCTGCAGAATGTCCAATAAAAAAGAATATGTCATGTTATCAAATGGAAAAATAGACAGTGAACCTTCAACTGAAGAAAAGAAGGAAGATGTAGAGGTGGAGTTGGATGCATCGAAGGGTGATTTGTTAATGATTCAAAGGCTTATGGGAAGCAAAATGCAAGCTTTGGACCAAACCCAAAGGGAAAATATTTTCCATACTAAATGTTCCATCCAAGGGAAAATATGTTCACTCATAGTTGATGGAGGAAGTTGCACCAATGTAGCTAGCTCAAGACTAGTTAACAAACTAAATTTGGAGACAAAACCCTACCCAAGGCCACACAAACTTCAATGGCTTAGTGAAGATGAAGAGTTGACAGTGAGCAAGCAAGTGGAGGTGAACCTGTCCATAGAACAATATAATGACAATATCTTGTGTGATGTGGTTACAATGGAGGCAACTCTCATTTTGTTAGGGAGGTCATGGCAGTTTGACACCAAAGCTATTTATGATGATTTCACCAATAAAATCTCTTTCATGCCGAATAACAAGAAGATCATTCTGAAACTCTTATCTCCTAGAGAGGTGTGTGAGGATAAAATGAAATTGAGAGAAAAAAGACTCCAAGAGAAAAGAGAGATGCACCTAAAAAGAGAGAGAAACACATGAGAGAAAAATAAGTGGATTACTGAAGTGAATGAAGTGAAGAAGTTGTTACTTTCTAGCAAACCTCTTTATTTACTTTATTGCAAAAACAACACTTTGGTTGTTGACCATTCTAATCAAATTAATTTTCTTCCTTGACAAACACTTTGGAACAGTGATGACCAATACCGTGAACAGTGATAAAAAAAAACAGGATGCACAAATGTATTATCACTCAAATCTTTGCTCTGATACTAAATGATATGAATCCAAATAGATCTGACAACGAAAATAGAAATTTAGGATTATGGAACAGAATCAATTAAAAATAGTAACAATGAAAAACCTGGATTGAGGAAGGTGTCACAAACAAAGTTTGATAAGCCTAAGGATGATCGCCACAATAATTGGTGGATTCTTGAGAAGATCACGAGATGCATGGAAAAACCCTAACAAAGAAATATTCTTTCTTAAATTACCAAAATATTCGTCCTCATTTTGAATTCCAAGAGTGTATAAATACAAATTTAGTTATAAGTCTTTTCTCGTTTGTAAGTAAATAAAATGCAAATACAATCCCTATATTTCAATAAAGATCATTTGTCTCACTGGTTAAGTTGATACTTTCTAACTGATTCTAGATTCAAATCCTTCTTGAAGCAAAATAATAATATTACTTTATTTTTAATACTTCAAACATGTTTTACCCTTTCTCTTTTGGATATTTATATTTGCAACACAAATAAGACAGTTCCAGACATGCAAATCCAGAACTGAGATGTGCCTTCCGAATATGACCATCCACAACACAGGAAAGCCTTCTAGATGCTAAAATCTAGAAGCTTTTTTTTTTCATTCCGGATGCAAAAATGTGGAAAAGATGACAAGGGAACTTTGAGATTTTAAAACAATGATGGGTGCAGATCACAATTGATCTAGTTTAGGAAGAATTAGCCTATGTTGCAATGTTTCTTTGACCCTTCTAAGCCTTCTTCTTATCATGGGTCCACCTAAGTCTGAAATGTCTTGGTCAAGTTCCTGTTCACCATGCCCCTTGGATTTGGATGTACTCATCAAAAACCCTACACAAGAGGTAGTGTCCTCATTGTATTGTTTATTAACGTTGGATATTCTGTTTTATATAATTATAAATTTTAACCACTAAAAAAAAAAAAATATTATTAGAATGGGCCAAAAACGGACGCTAAGTATGAAAGACCTACGCAAAATGGTATTTAGCGTGGGCATAACATTAATGGCACTTTTGAAGCTAAAGTACTCGACATAAAAAATACTGGGGGGTGCGGCGGTGCTTTTTGCGTAGGTCTAGCATGGGCTCAGCCTACAAGGGTTCATAAATTCATAAAAAACCGTGGGTTTGACTTACGTTTTACCCACACAAAAATATTACTAGCGTGGGCTTAGCCTTCAAAGTGTGCACACTTTTTAAATTAGCGTGAGTTTAGCCTACGTAGATGCCACATAATAGCGTGGGCTAAGCCTTAATCTGTTGCCCACTGATAGTTGTCGTTTTGCTATCAAATTAATATGATTCTAGCGTATACTTGTCTAACACTAGAGAGATGATAGTATAATTGTGGATAAATGTCCCCAAGTCGTCTCCCAACAAATCCAATAGTAAAATCAGTTGATCAGGGTTTAAAATCTATCTGCAAGCAATAAAAGTTAGCAATAACAATAAAGATAAAAAGGGGGTTTGAGATAGTTGTGCAGAAAATATAAAAGAGATTA
>Ga0123342_1004662_pt1 | contig 20668 bp, 18 predicted proteins | sample Turbeawhitnodule_FD_89960 | JGI IMG/M metagenome (GOLD analysis project Ga0123342, IMG submission 89960) | Root nodule microbial communities of legume samples collected from Mexico - Turtle bean Mexico white nodule | ecosystem: Host-associated > Plants > Roots > Nodule | place: Mexico: Nepantla...
TCAATTCTAACAATTATACTTGCTTTGGTTGTGGAGAACAAGGGCATATAAAAGTTGATTGCCCAAATAAAGAAGGCAAGGAAAAGAAGTCAAGCAATAAGGAAAAGAAAGGGAAATAAAAAAGAGCATATATTGCTTGGGATGAAAATGAAGTCTCTTCATCAAGTGAAGATGAAAAAGCCAATCTATATTTAATGGCAGAAGGAGATAATGATTCAAGCAGCTCAAGCAGTGTAAGTTCTTGTGCTTCCTTAAGTGCTGAAAATTATAGCCAATTACTTCAAGCTTTTAAAGAAACTCATGAAGAAGCTAACCGATTGGCTCTCTCAAACAACCGATTGAAAGGGTTGAATAACTAGCTTGAAAATAGAGTCAAGACTCTTGAAGAAGAATTGGAAAAGTCAAAAATTGATTTTGAAAAACTTGAAATGCATTGCAAAAATTCTTCTCACTTGAGTGACTCCAAGACTTGTAAAAATTGTAATACTCTTGAGAGTAAGATCCACTATCTTGTAAGAACTGTGGATAAACTTTCAAAGGGTAAATCCAACTTTGAAACTGTCTTGACATCACAAAAATGTATTTTTGGAAAATCTAGTTTGGGGTTTTATCCTCAAAACAAGAAAAATGGGATTTCAAAGCCTTTTTCAAAAGTGCCAGAAAAACAACCGATTGAAAGATTTAAACAACCAGTTGTTACATGCTTTTACTGCATGAAGAGAGGCCACTCAGTTAGATTCTGTAAAATTAGGAAATATTATGTTCCTAAAGGTATTTTGAAATGGATTCCCAAAGGGTGTGAGGTTTCAAATGATAAAGATGAATCAAAAGGACCCACATTTGTAAGGGGACCAAATCTTGTTGCTTGAATTCATTATGATTAGGGATACTAAAAGAAGCATGAAGTCTTGAGTTATTTGATCAAGCTTTTGGAAGAAAAGAACTGTGTTTGGAACTGAACTAAGGGTATGTACCAGTCCAAGATGTCTTGAAAGCCAAAAGAAACATTCTTGATCACAAACAATGACTCATTGAAGGAACTTCATAACAAAAGGATAAGACCTTCCCTGTCTCTGCTTTTCAATTATAAATTCATATTAAATTCTTCATCTACATATGAGCAATTGCATTTGTTTTAAACTCTTCTCAGTTTCTGCTTAAATTTCATACATTGTTGTTGTTGTAGAAAAACAACATATTGTTTTCTCGAAACAACCGATTATTTCTTCTCTGACGGCACTACATAAATGGATTTAATTTCTTTATGCATTCTATCTTTTGCAGATTGAAATCTTAAAGAGTCTTTAAGTCAATAAAGCAGTCATGAAAGCCTGATTTGGTTTTGAAGGAAGTTACTTCCTGTCATAAAGGAATATATTCCATTTCTTGGAAATTCAAGTGCCTTTATGTTTAGTCAAAGTCACATGTCCTGACCATGTGTTTTTCTGCTCTGTGCTGACGTTGTTCTATGCAAAAGTTGGACCAAATTTCTACCTTGAAGACTGAAACCCACTTCAACCAAAGGATCAAAGAGGGATTCTGTTTTGCTATAAAACCCTCTACAACTGTTTTCCTTCAGAAAAACAACCCATCGGCTCAGCTCTTGCTGCATCTCATACTCTCCTTTGTGTGTGTGCCTTTTCTCATTCTGCTTTCATGGATTCCACTCCTCCTACATAAAAAAAGGATTAAAACAAGGGTTGTGAGATCAGGAGGACGTCTTGAGGGCTGGTTTTCAGGAAACAATGAATTGATTGAGAGATATCGCTTTGAAACAAGTAGAAAAGTGATAAATAACCCAAAAGTTGTCTCTTTTGGCTGGTTGAAGAGTCAAAAGATGGATGATGTGAGGAGGCTTCTCAAAGAACAACTTTTGAAGACGTTCTTGGAGATGAAAGGAAACATCTATCCAGATCTTATTCGGGTTTTCTACACCAACTTGAAATTTGAAGGTAACAATCTTGTTTCTCATGTCAAGGGTGTGGATATGGGGATCACTCATGAGGTGTGAGCTGCTCTGGCTGGTCTAAAGTATGTTGGGTTGAGAATCAACAAAGGAAACATTGGTGTGGTGGAAGACTTCAACAAGATTTAATATTACAAAAGTTGTTTGAAGAATCCTCATGCACAAGTAAGAACTTGTTCGATTGGAGGGCTGAAATTAAATGAAAGATTGTTGGCTCTCTTTGTCACATGGATTCTAACACCAAGAGGAATTAACCATTCTGTTCTAGCTGAGGAAGATCTTGTCTACATCTACTGCATAATGAACAAAATCAAGATTAATTGGATACATATCATCAAAGAGCATATGCAAAAGTCTATGAGGTTAAGTGATTATTATTACCCTTATGTTATCTTGATTTCTAAATTCTTACATTATTTTGAAGTGAATCTTGAGGTTTAAACATCTGAGTTGGTGAAGTCAACATTTGAAGTGAACAATGGATCATTAAGCAAAATGGGTGTTACCAAGATCAATGGAAAATGGGTGAGTAAGGATGGTGGACAAGGTGGTTCCTCAAGTCGCCTTCATGCTGAACATGGTGAAGAAGATCAAGAAGATGCTGAAGGTGCTGATATGGATTTTCCAGATACAGAACAACCTGCTACTGATTTTGGTGTTGGGACAAGTGCTGGACATCAAGGAGATAGGACTCCTTCAATGTCTTCCTTTGAGAGCTACATGGTGAATAGGCTAGATGGCTTTGCGGAAAATCAAAGAAATCTTCATGATATTTTTGTTTCAAACTTTCATAACTTTGACAATAGATTTCAAAGCATGGATACACGGTTTCAAATGCTTGATGAACATATTGAAGTTGTTCAGAATCAGATTTTCGAGTTGCAGTATGGAAAAGAAGACTGCAGAAAAACAACCGGTTGATTTCTCGAAACAACCGATTGTTTAAGCTTGAATGTCAAGGCTTTGTTGTTCTTTCTATCTTTGTATTGCTTTATGTTGAACTATTCTGTTTAATCTCTTCCTAAAGTCTATTTGTGAAGACAAATAGGGGGAGAATATGGTGTTTGTGTTGTCTTACAAACTGTTATAACTCTGCTACTATTCTGTTTTTAATTTCTGTTGCATAATTGGTTTGTATGAAACTGTTTTTGCTTTGTTTTTGGCTGGTTTTCCTACTCTTGTGTTTATGCAGAAAAACTAGTTGATGTATGATCATAACCTACTATGAGAGATGCTCTGGATTGCATAGTTTTTGTTTTGCAGGTACAGTTTCAGATTCAATCAAGATCAACACAAGCAACCAGGTATTTGTCTTCATCAAATAGGAGAAGATTATTGATCAAGAATGATCAAGTGCTTTGAAGAATCCAAATCCTATGTGTTTGATGCAAGGCTTGTGTTGTTGTTGTGTTTGGGGAGGGATCTGGGTATAATAGAATGTGATCCATTCCTTTGTTGAATCTAAAACTGATGTGAATTAAAATCTTTTAGAAAATAAAGTGTTTTTCCAACTAAGTGAAAAACAACCTGTTGTTTTGTGGAATCAACCGGTTGTTTTACTCTTAGGAGTTTTTGAAAAGGTTGAAAATTGTTTTAGTTTTGGTTGACTTAACTGCTAAACCAAACAATCGGTTGTTTCGTGGTTTCAACCGATTGCTCTTTGAAAATCCTAACAGAATTTTGTTTTGGTTGTTGAATGTGCTTTAAATGATTTCCAACTGAATATGCTCCTTCATTAATTGCTTTGACTAATCTTTGGAAAATATAAATGGTTTGTTTATGTTTTCAAACAAGAAAGAGAAACAAATTTGAGTTTTTCAGTTGTGACAAAGTTGATTTCAAGATTTGAACATTCACATCAAGCTTTGGGTTTTCAAAGAGAATGGAATAGGATTGCAATTGTATTGATTTCAGTTTGTACTGTAAACAAGTGTAATCCCTTCTCAACTTACTGTATTTCTGGTGTTGTGTTGCCAAGGAGTGTTGTGTGCTCTTGAGGTGGTCAAGATCAATACTCTTGGTGTATTTTGCCAAAGGGAGTGTGTTTCTTGAAGGGTTCAAGGTCACTACTTTGGTGGTTTGTGTGTTGTAATCTGGTTTGATTACTTAGTTGTTACCCAGTGGTTTTTTGGGGACTGGATGTAGCTTTTGGCTTAAGAGTGAACTAGTATAAACTGTTGGTGTATCTCTCTCTTACCCTAAACATTTAAATTCTGTTTTAAGCTTTTCTGGTATAAACAACCGATTGTTTCGAAGAAACAACTGATTGTTTTTCTGTTGCTTTGCTGTTTTTAGTGCGTTTATTCTTGGCTAACCTGATTTCTGTTCTGGGTTCACACAAAGAATTTGTTAAACATTGAAAAGTTTTCAAAAACCTCTCTTAAACATTCCCCCCCCCCCCTTCTCTCTCTCGTGTAAGCCATATATTCTAACACTATCAAGGGTCAAGTTTATGCTAACTTCGTGGTAGAACTCTCCTCGGCAGCCTCACACCAAGACAGTGGACATTTCCAGTGGGTCCTCTCTGTGGACGGGTCCTCTAACCACCAAGGTAGTGGTGCTGGTATCATCTTAGAGGGACCAAACGGGTTCCTGATCGAGCAGGCCCTACGTTTCGCTTTCAAAGCTAGCAATAACCAAGTTGAATATGAGCTCCATGAAGGTATTTGTGGGAGTCACATCGATGGACAAGCTCTCTCATCAAAGGTTGTTCGAGCAGGGTATTACTGGCCGACCATGAGGGAGGATTGCACGAGGTACGCACAGCGGTGCAAACAGTGCCAACAGCACGCCGACTGACATCATGCGCCCCAGAGGAGTTGCGATCGATTCATAGCCCATGGCCTTTCCACACATGGGGGATTGATATCCTGGGTCCGTTTCCTTTAGCAGTTTGCTAGATAAAGTACCTGGTAATAGCCATCGAGTACTTCACCAAGTGGATAGAAGTTAAGCCTGTCGCACATATCATAGCCCACAAGGTTCAGCACTTTGTGTGGAAGAACATAGTTTTCCGTTTTGGAATCCTAAAGCGTTTAGTGTCTGACAATGGCACCCAATTTGCAAGTTAGTAGCTAGGAAAACTATGCACAGAGCTCGACATCAAGCAGGTGTTCGCCTCGGTAGAACACTCCTAGACGAAAGGGCAAGTCGAATATGCTAACCGAGTCCTGCTTAGAGGCCTAAAGAGGAGACTGAAAAAAGCCAAGGTAATTTGGGCAGATGAAGTTTCTAGAATTATGTGGGCCTACCACACCACTCCCCAATCCACCACCAAGGAGACCCCTTTTAGCCTGGTGTATGGGTCGAATGCCATGAGCCCCATCAAGATCCAGGAAAGTTCACCACGATTCCAGAACTTCGTGGCCAAGGAGTCTAATGAGGAAATGAGGGTAAACTTAGATCTTCTCGACAAGGTCAGAAAGGAAGCACACATCAAGGCCGAAGCCTTAAAGAGAAGGTGGAATATAAGCAGAAGTCCAAGCCGAAATCTCAGCAGTTCCAGGTCGCCGACTTGGTAATGCGAAAGGCTCATCCCTATCAGTTGGAGAACAAGTTATCCCCTAAGTGGACTGGCCCATTCCGCGTGATAGAGGTGCTCGGGAACGGAGCGTATAGACTCGAGACCTTGGAAGGCGGGATTATTCCCCGAACATGGAATGGGGCCAATCTTAAATTTTATTTCAGTTAATTATGCTATTGTATGCAGTACAAACGTTTAAGGGGACACTCTTTTTCCCTTATCAGGGTTTTTTAATGAAGTCGCCCAAGAAAAAGTTATTTGAAAACTATGCTTACAGTATATCGTGTTAATAGTGAAATATCCCCTTGGTAAGATTCCAAGAGTGGAAACAGTAAGGTTCATAGCGAACCTCAGTGAAATATCCCCTTGGTAAGATTCCAATTGTAGGAATAGTAAGGTTCATAGCGAACCTCAGTGAAATATCCCCTTGGTAAGATTCCAAGAGTGGGAGCAGTAAGGTTCATAGTGAACCTCAGCGAAGTCTCCCCTTGGTAAGATTCCAAGAGTGGGAGCAGTAAGGTTCATAGCGAACCTCAGTGAAGTCTCCACTTGGTAAGATTCCAAGAGTGGGAGTAGTAAGGTTCTTAGTGAACCTTAGCGAAGTCTCCCCTTGGTAAGATTCCAAGAGTGGAAGCAATAAGGTTCATAGTGAACCATAGTGAAATCTCCCTTTAGGGAGAATGTACAAATAAAGCAAAGCAATTCGTGCAAGAGGACCTGTTGACCAGGGAGGCTCTGAGCTCAGGTACCCCGAAGCATAAGTCTACCATTGATTAATCGTGAAGACCACGCTACTTAAGTATGGGCAATCATTGGCGTTCAGTTAGTTATTAAAGTTATGAAAGTTGTGTTCATTCAAGACATGCATTGTTACTAAGCTAGTCGAAGTCAGGAAAAGAAAACACACATATACATATATCAGAATTGTCAATTGTTCATTAGATTACAAAAGGAAGGCAATAGAGGGGGAGTCCCCCACGGCTATTCCTCATCTACCAGTTGCCCATCTACGACAACTTTACCTAATCATATTTGGGAGAGGTCCAGCTCAAGGTGGACGCAGGTGACCTGGGCAACAACATCCTCAAAGTCTGCCCCGTAGGAGTCAGCGGCATTGCTCATCAACTCTTCTTTGGTTTTCTATAGGAGCTCATCCTTCTGGGTTGTCTCCTTCTTTTGCCTGGCCACCTCCTCGTCCCTCTCAGCCAGCTCTCCCTTCAGCTTCTCCACCTCAATGCGGAGATCATTGTTTCTTGCATATAGCCCCAGGACCTCTTGGGACTTCCCAAACAGGAGGGCATTGGTCTCTTGGTTAACTTTTCAGAGCTCCTCCACCTCCAGTGTGAGTCCGGAGACTTGTCGTTTGAGCTCTGTAGCTTGGACGACTTCTTCTTTGGCCAGCTCCTTTGCTTTCCACAGCTTGGAAAGGAGAAGATAGTTCGCAACTAGGGTTTCCCCCAGTTGCCTTGTGGCGTGCTCCATCAGTGGACCCTCCTCCATGTTTTTCAATCTTCCTTTAATTTTTTAGGAGAGCAACATTTTGTGAAGGAAGGAAGTTGGGTCTGGGAAGGGGTCCCACTGATCTCCCTTTGAGGCACTTTCTCCTCTACCCTTCTACATCGCAATGTCACGAGGAGGGGATGGGCTGGGTGGAAAGTCCCGGTAGAAGGGAGCTCAGTCGTCTGAAGCAGAGTGGACAGAAATTGCAGTAACATCTGTTCGCTTCCTCTTGAAGACGAGTCAAGAACAAGTTTCTTCATCCTCAGAAGGGGCGACTTCAGCCACTGCCTTCAATTTTTTATCCTTGGCAGAAAGGGCTTGGGTGGTCTTCTTTTGTTTGGCTAGAGCAGTTAAGTTCTTTCTTTTTTTAGCGTCCAACATACTGTCTGCATGAGAATGAAAACAAAGAAGAGTTCAGAAAATACACACATGCAAGGCATTGCTAGCAGGAGGAAAGGGAAGAGGGATAGCAATGTATGCCTTTAAGGCCTGTAGGGCTGTACTCGTTCTTTATCAATTCGGTAGTGCTAAACACTACCTTGAGGTTAGAGAGGAAGAGACACACCTCTCGTTCTCGCTGGGGTAGGTCTTCAAGGCATATGGGTTTTTGGAATTTGGGTTCCTTAGTCCAGTACAGAGGGAACCTGTCCAGAAGACTGGGATCATTATCGTTGTAGCGGATTTTGAAAAATATACCCTTGAAGCCTTTGTATGATTGCTGGAAGAGGGTCAATAAAACTCTCCCAACAACCTTGTTGAAACTCACCCACAACTTCTGACTTGGTCGCATGGCTTCAAAGAAGTATAGAACACATCCACTGATGGCAGATGGCCAAAGTGGTGGCACAAGATGGAAAATCCCCGAACAAACGCCCAACTATTTAGGTGTAGCTGGACTGGGGCGGTGTTGATTTCGGTGAGAAGGGCTCTTTTAAAACTGTTAAAGGGAAGGCGAAGAAGAATATTTTTGAAAACAGTAGAGTAGATGAAGCAGAATGGGCCCCCTGGGTCTGATGACTCATCACAACAAACAGGTTCATCTACCCTACAAGGCACAACCTTACAAACTTTTCGTTCTCTTTGCCAAAAAGAAAATTCTTTTTAGGGTGCTCGCTCTTCCTATACAATACTATTTTCGCATGAGTGGTGAACTCAGAGGTTTTCTCTAAAAGGTTACTAGGAACCCAGGGGTATAGGGTTTTGTAATCCATCTTACAGGGAATCTAAAACAAAGAAAGAAAACAAATGCAATACTCAGAGGAAGAAGCGCATGCGTTTTGAAGAAAGAAGTGTTGAACATGGGAGCTTTGATGTGTCAAATCCACATGAAGCCTAAAGTTGTGCTACTTTTGGTTTGGGTTTAGATTAGATTGTTTAGAATCTTTGTAAAAGATCAAATCTTAATCCTTGCACAAGCTTGACCAATCAGTTATAAAAGAAACAAAATGTTTTTCCAAGCAAAGGGAAAACCATTAGTTGAATCATCGAGATAATCAGTTGTTTGTCACTTAGCTAGCTTGAGGTTTTTGAAACTGCTTTTTGAATTAGTTATGAAACTGCTTAACTCATTCAACCGGTTAAATCGTGGTTTCAACCGGTTAAATGTGTGTTTTCATAACAAATTTTTGAAAACTTGTTTTAACTGATTCAGCTGATTAAATCTGCCTTAAACAGCTACATTTCAATAGCTATAAATATAGCCCTTCTTTCAAAGCAAAATAGACTATCAAATACAACAAGTATTGATACAAATTTGAGATCAAAGAAAGAGATTTGTTTTTGAAAGGAGGTTTTCATAGTGCAAGACTGTTGTTCAAGCTTTGTTGTGGTAACAAGTTCTGATCATAGGAGTTTCATGTATTGTGCAAATCCATGTGTTTTCTATCCTTGTCTAGATACTTGTAATAGTACTTCTTTTACCTGCTGTGTGTGTTTGAAATCCTGTAAAGACAAAGGTTGTTCTGTCTTAAGGTGTTTGGTATTTCAAAGAGGGTGAGTGAATCTTGTGGGTTGCAAGGTTACCTATTTGTGTGTGTTGTAATCTGGTATTGGTTACTAGTGGAACTCAGAGGTTCTTATGAGAAATGGATGTAGCTCAAGTATGAGTGAACTAGTATAAACCTATTATGTAAATCTATCTTTCTCTCAAACTCTCTATAATTGTTTGATAATTTCATTTTTGTTGCTAGTATAAACAACCGATTAAAACAAAGGTTTAACTGGTTAAAATTCTGATAACTATTTTTGTTGGATTGTTTGATTGCTTTCCTTAATTGCTTATTTGGATTGTTTGATAAAGATTCATTCTAAATCAACTCTTTGCGAAAAACTTTCATAAAACAATTCACCCCCCTCTTGTTTAAGCCATCAATTCTTACAAGAAGCAAGGAAGCAGAAAAACAAAGGTATTTACGATCATAGATACGAGAAATATAAACAGTCCCAACGCAGTTATGAGCAGATTAAAGGCATTGAAACGACATACCAAAATCAGTCACAAGATAAAAAACGCACCTTGAGACGATTGATGAAAGGAGGCGAGGAGGCTTGTTTGGAGAGGAGAGAGCAGGGTGTTCAAAGCAGAGTGTTCAAAGAGAAGCGCAAAAAGGGAATGAAACAGTGAAGGGAGCGCAAAAATCTAAGGGTTAACGTATAGGGGAAGCGCAAGCGGCAACGCTTTCCAACCGTTGATGATGGCCATGTGTGCGCTTGTGAGGAAGTATGGTGAGACGTCACCTCATTCACAAGACACGTAGGTCGTCATAGGAGAACAGTTAGCCTCTTCACTGGAACAAGTTCCAGCTCGAGCCTGGGGGGCTTGTGTATAGGACCAGAGCGCCGAGCTTAGTGCTCAGATGATCGGACATCGACATCTGTGTGAAGCAGGTCAACTCGATGGTCTGGTCGAGTTAATGGGCCACGTAAGTGGGCCCCAGGAATGCGTGTGTTGAAACCCGTATATATAAGGCCTGATCAGCGATAAAGTACATGTGGTGTGTATAGTACATTTGGGTCTAGCACAAGTAAATATCCCCTAAAGATGCCTAGGCCCAAGAGCGCTAGGGTTTTCAGGGGTAAGCTGCATGCATGATACGTAAAGCCTAGAGCGCCTACAGTAACATATGGGCCCCATGATGCTGGTACATGAGTTGGTACCCTGGCGGCCATGCTGTTAAGATTATGCACTCCAAGGAGGAAAATTCTATGTGATTGTTGTACTGAGATTGTGCGACATTGTAACAGATTGTCCTCCCATCAAACCTACTTTCACTCGAGATAATGTTCTCGTGAGAGAAGGGGTGTTACAATGAAGTAACCTAAAAGTAGTATATAAAAGGGACTCGAGATCCCTGGTAAAGGTACACCGTTTCTAAGACTGAAACTACTTGCTAACTTACTCATTATTTCTTAGCCCAGTACTAACTTGATCGTCAGAGTACAATCAATAGGTAGGGTCCCCTCTGTTTCAAACAGAGACGTGTTCCAACATCCCAGGAAAAGGGCAAAATCCAGCAGAGGTAGACGGAATTACAACATGTTCCCAAAGTCAACCGACAACCAGGTCAAACAGCAAGACCAATAGTCTTAGAGATATAAAAAAGAAACTTACTTTAAATCAAATTATAATATGATAGAAAGGTTTAACAAGTCATTCCCTCCTAACTAACCAAACCTTTTCAGGAAAAAGAAGTTTCATAAACTTAAAAAATTATATAAAAATTAAAAAAATTATAAATTTTAACTCTGAATAACTAAATAATTTAGCTTTAACTTATATTTTTAAATATAACTTAAACCACTCTAAAATTGGTTCATAGATTCCTTAAAAAGCCTATATGAAAGTGAATGGATGAAATACTTTTTCACATGAACAAATAGCAACAATTAAGTCTACTTTTCTACGATATTCATCTATTTATTAATCTCTCTATTTTTTAAGTCTCCTTTAATTCTCTTTATAAAAAATAAAAGCAAAATAATTTTATTGATATTACTAAAATATTTATAGTACTTTTCATTTTTCACTTTTAATTTTTACCTCAAATATGTAAAATAGTTAAATATTCTCTATGTTTTTATATTTTGAAGTAGACATTATTATTTTATCTTTATTTTAAAATTTCAAGATATTACAACTTTTATTCAATCATATTTCTATTTTTATTGTGCACGAAAATTATTTGAAGAGAAAATACTAATAGACAACTTAATTAAAATTATATTGAAAATAGCCGAATTAAATGTTTTTTGGTTTAAGTAAAACAGAATTAAACAACAATTACATATAGAAAAGGAGTGAGTAGAAAATAAAATCAAAAAATAATTTTAAAATAGCACACTTATGGAAGAAGTAATTACATAGCATCTACCAACCAACCAAAACATTTATTTCTTCAAACATGGATATAAAAAAACTACAACACTCATCCATGCATTAAATTGAACTTCTTTTGGTCTTCTTTTTCCTTTAATGACCTATTGACTTGTTGTCTGCCATCATTTCAGGGTAATGTTTTTTTTCAAATTTGGAAGCTTTCATTGTACAAATTTAAGATTATAATAATGGAATAAACTTGGATGAGAAATTTTGGAAAAAGGAAGAAGCTGCGTCGGCAAAGGCATTGGAGTGTGAATTGGAAAATTGGGGTGAAAGGTACATTGTTTTTGTATGGTTGATTCAAAGAACATTCAACCAAAAGCTTTTCTCCATGGAAAATGATGTTACACCATACATTGTGATGTGACATAAAATAAACCATAGTTCAAGATATATGTGAATGAAAATTGGAGCAATGATATGGTCAAGAATAATATCCAATTAGAAGATAACAAATTGCATATCAAGTGTAGAATATAATTTTTTTTAGATTAATACTTTTGTCAAAAAGAAATTGCATTCATTTCAATAATTTTTATACAATGTTTGGCTATAAATTTGGAGATATCTCTATCAGCAAATTGTACACTTTTTCATAAACTAATATATCTTTTCTTAACTGAGTTTTTCTCTTTCAATTATATCTCCAATAGGTCAATTGTCAACATTTCTGACTACCAAAGTTCTTCAGAAAAAAAATCAAATTCTGCCAGTCACGAAATTATAAAATACTTGAAAAATTATAAATAAATAAACTAGAAAAATAATTTAAAACAAATTATCAATAATATATGTAAAATAAAAACTAATAAAATTGATATTCTCTTGAATATGTACAAGTAAAGAGAACATATGAAATGGTCTGATTAACCAAATTTTATATTGAATAATTACAAATTTAGCAAGTACAATAATAAATTCTTTTAATCATTGATAGAGAACAGATTTATTAAACGTGATTCCAATGCATTTCATCATTAAAAAACAATTATAAGTGTAAGATCAGATTTTCTAATTTTTTTAATTATATTAAATATATAAATTAGAATCATAATTATTTAATTATTTATAAATATCACGTTAAGATCCATTTTTGTTTAGTAGATATAATTTTTGAAATTAAAATTAAAATTAAGTTATACAAAACATATAAATTAGAATCTTAATTATTTAATTATTTAATTTTATCATTTTTTAAATTCTATTTTTATGGAAAACAATATTCTTCTAGTAGTCTTCTTTATGATTTCTTTTTTATGGATGATGAATGAGAATTGAGGAATCCTTAAAACTCAAGAGCAGTTTCGATAGATTGAAGAGAAATAGAGTTTTTTTATTGACAATAAAAAATGAATAAATGTGAACCACTTCAAGGATAGTCCAACTCTTATACAAAAAATATAGACCCACTTCACTCCTATCGAAAAAAACACTCCTATGAATAAAAAAAACACCCCTGAATTTACTAAAAAATCAAACCCCCTAAAAACACGCACCTGAACTCAATAATATATCAAAAAATCATCCTCATACAGACCAGAGGTTCGAGACACCAATCAGAAAAAGAGAAGAATCCAGAGAGAGACTTGGACGTAATCAAAGACCAAGCCTTCACTTGAACCAAGGCAACCACTTCTAAACCATCGACAACTCCTCCTTTAAAGATTATGCCATTTTTATGCTTCCATAACTCGCTTATTGTAGTCCATATCACTCCTCATACCTCATTTACCGAAGCAGACGCATTACACAACCTAAACTGAGAGAAATTTAGTACTGGATCATTATGGGACACAAATTGCACTCCAAGCCATGCAAAACAACGTTTGCACACTAGCCAACAAAAGCTGCACTTGAAGAACAAATGGCTATTTGACTCCTCCTCCATCCTACAAAGACTACACAGAGGGCTTCGACCGCAACCCCACGCTTTTCCAGGTTAACCCTAGTGGCTAGTTTATTTTCCCACACCCTCCATGTAGTAACAAGTGCAAAAGGCATAGCTTTACACCTCCAAAGTTATTTAAACACGGTGACATTCTCCCCTTCTCCACCCCCCTTAAACGATTATAAGCATATTTAACCGTATATGATAACGCCTCTCCATCCTTCCAAACCCAGTTATCCTCCTTTTCCAAGTCAAAACACACACCTTAGACTACCTGGGAAAACTGACGCTCCATTTGCTTTTCCCATTCAAAAAGACTCATTCTCCAAGCGAATGTCCAATCCCATATCCCGCTATTCCACACCCCAAGCTCGACCACCTTAGAGGCTTTTGACAAGCTCAAGTAAAACAACCTCGGGGAAATGCTCTTTAGGGCTCCACTGTCCACCCAATTGTCTTCCCAAAAAAAATTTCCTTCCCTGTACCAAACTTCCACTTAATAGCATCTTCAAAATTTTGGCCCCAGCCCTCCAAACTCCAGACTTCCTTCAAATCTCTCCACCAAAGAGAGTCCTTATTATTTTTCCCTCCCTCTCTCAAAACTCTCCACCCCCGTACTTAGATTCAAGAATCTCCTTCCACAAACCACCCTTATCAGATCCCAATCGCCAAATCCATTTATTGAGCAACACCGAATTAAAGACCCTTAAGTCAAGGATACCAAGACCACCGGCCTTGCGTAGTTCGCACACCTTTTTCCAAGAAGCCCAGACCCATAAAAAAAATCCTTTGTATTCTCACTATCTCATTTGCCACCAAAGAGAGCATTTTGAATAAATACAAATAAAACAACGGAATAGAGGAAAGTACTGACTTAATCAGACAGATCCTCCCTGCCATTGACAAGAACTTACCTTTCCACCTGCTTAATCTACTCTTCAGTTTGTCAACCACCCCTACCCAAAACGTTTGTCTCTTATGACACCCCCTACCTACATACCCAGGTATACAAAAGGAATTACCATCACTTCACAATTGAGAATTCCTGCAAAACGTTGGATCGTTATCTGATCAACCCCCAAGCCACCAGCTCTTCAAGAAGTTCACCTCAAGGCCAAAAGAAAGTTCAAAACAATTCAAAGCCACTTTATATTGAAGACACTTTTATTATTCTTTTCGCAAAAGAATATGGTATCGTCGGCATATTGCAACATGTTTACCTTCACTTTTTTTCCCTCCAATCTCCAAGATATCAATCAAATTCTTCTCAACTGCCATCCTAGCCACTCCTGCCAAACCTTTAGCCGCAATAAGGAACAAGAAAGAAGCTAGCAGATTATCCTAGATTTTTCCTCTTTATTAGGTCTATAAAAGATAGATAAAATTTCAATTAGGCTCAAACGTTTAAATAAGTTATTGAACAAAACTCTAGGTCTTCATCTTCCTTATTTTGTGGATGTTGTGACTTGATGGTTTTTCACCATCCCCCTCTTAAGAATATTTGTTCTCAAATGTGCATCGTTGTTTCAAGATAACAACCTTATTATTATTTGAGGTTAACGTTTTTCCCCCAAGATCAAACACCCACCTACAATGAACACCAAACAGAAAGTGAAAGATATACAGAAAGGTCAAGAAGAATAAGGTTCTTCAAGACATAATAGAGAAAATTATGACTTCTAAAATTCATGTACTTCTTATCAAATTAGAGACATAAGTTCATGATTTTAGAAGTAATTTTTTTTGTCCTATGTGATTGCCATATTTCTTAGAATTTCTCTCAGTTAGCAACTCAATACATGACTTATTTTTCTTATGAGTGAAAGTTATTTTATTAGTACGATCTTCATAAATGATTTTATGATAAAATATGCAAGGTTGTTCTAACAAAATATCACAAGCATCAATTGGTACTAAATCACAAAACTTTTTTCTCGCCTTTGAAAAGCTTTTATTTGACTTGTTGCTTGACTATTACATTTTCATCTTTAAAAATTCAAAGAAGTTTATAAAATTTAGGATGAGAATTGATAGTTAAGTTCAACATTTGATCTAACTAAGTACTACAAAGATTGTAGCATGATTTACTATCCACAATAAGAGAATAAGTTAAATAAGAATTTTGAAAATTATTCTCTTTGTTATGTACTAGGTTGATTCGGAACTTTTGCTCAAGGAAAAATTCATTAGAACAAATATGGGCAGCCTCAGCATATAGGAAATACTTAAACTATACTTTTTTTAAAAAAAAAATACATTATAGGGGAGGTTAATAATGTTAATTCATACTAAGATACACTATTTGACCTCAATATCCCCTAATGTAACTTTTGGAATAGTAGAATTGTTTCCACTATTTTGTGATTTTTTTCTATTTTTTAATTCTTTTTTCTTTTTTCTCCTCTTCTGTCATTAAGATTTTACGTTTCACATCAAGAATCACAAGTTTAACATCTTTTTTTTTAAAAAAAATTCTTTCCTTTTACACAATTTAGTATCCAAAGGTTTTAAACATTTTTTTAAAGAACCTAAGTTATTTAATGTATGGTAAGAAGTATATGCATAGACATAAGTTTTGTATTAAAAGATTTTTCACAATAAAGGAAAGTAAGGTTTAGGGCAAAAGTTAAAATCAAAAACCAATCATGCACCTATACAATGTTGGTCTTCAATTGCACAATTATTGCACCAAAAATCAGAAGTATCATTTGAGTCAAATGAACTCAATTTGAAAAATATTTTTGAGGAAATTGAATTGAAGAATTAAATTTGTCATTGTAATTGAATAGGGTAGTGCATGTGATAGAAGGGTTAAAAAATGGGGGGTCCTACTTGAATGCAATTTGGAACCAAAATTCATACCAATTCACACATCTGCTGCTTCTTTAATAAACAAATAGCATGTCTGAAGCTTTCACCAATATGGTGGGCCCCATTGGAATTATCAATTTCAATTGCAAGCCCACCAGAAATTGTTTTAGAAATTAAAAGCAATTCACACACAATTACTATGAGATAGCAAATAGGCTTTATTCCATCACGCACAGTCAATTTCTTCAATTGCAATCATTTCATCAATCAACAAATTACCCAACCAAAATTTCATTTACTTCATTCTGCAATTCAATAATCAATCAATTTTAAAATTCACGAATTGCAAGTCTAAATTGAATGGAGAAGCTGGAAGTAAATACCAAACAAAACCACTCAACTGTTTTCTCCCACGGATAAAAACTTAACTGTTTTCTTTGAATTGCAGCTTAGTCAAATAAAATCGCCTTTTTTTTTTTTTCGATCAAATTGTTACATCAAACAGTACCTTATGGCCAAGAACACCAGTTGTTTTGTATAAATGATTCTATAAATTTGTTCTACCAAAAAATATGAATATTAACTAGAGTATTTAGTTTAAATAAGAAATATAGGAATTTTTAATTAAGTTTTTGTTATTTGTATATTTCCTTTTATCTCCTTCTTTTTGGTTTTGCCTTTAGTTTTTATTCACTAAATGTCAATTTTATCTTTATAATGCTTTAATTTTGCATTAAAATTATCTGTGGAGGAGATATTAATAAGATTTCTCTATTAAATATTTAATCTTCAATTAGATATTTTTCTGAGATTGACTCCTATCCTGTCAAAATCGTCCCTACCTATGACACCACATATCCTCCTAGTCTCATGCATCGAGCCTTAGAGGCTTATAATCAGACTTGACCTATGACACCACACTTCTATATATACCATCAGATTCATTCACTTAAAGTCTTAAAAGATATATTACTTCCACCTCACAATGTGTTGTTCAAGGCAAGAAGAATGGAGATCCTAAGGTAGATCATTCATTCTCCTTATTCTCTTTTGTCACTCTTCTTTATAATCTCGTATTTATTCATTCCTTCTTTAGGAAGGGTATACATATGTACTACTCAATGCCTAAAATATAGATATTTATTAGATATGTAGTTATTATATAGGAAGCTAATATATTGACACTATCTACACTGAAAACATACACTTAACATCCTAATAAATTAATATTTTTATTATTTTTATTTTATTTTTTAATTTAAAATATTATTATAACAAGTTGTCAAGTGTTTGTTTTTCATTATTTCGAATGTCAAAGAAAATTTTTTCTATTAAATATTTATTATTAAATATTCATTAATCGTTAGTGGACATACTCTTGACATAATGTGTCATACTCTTGGAATTTCAAACATTTTTGCATGAACTCGGCGTAGTCGCTCTGAATGGTCGGCCAATAGTATTTTGTTCTAAGTACCTTAGCAGTCATAGTCCTTCGCCCATCCCTTCGATGATATTTCTCCCTTTGGGGGGATTTATAGGAACTCCTGTTTGCGCCTTAGACGAACTTGTGGAAGTGCCCAACTTGAATAAGTTCCTCATTTTTTTTCTTTCAATGCTTGGAACTCTTCGACCATGTGGCCAAAGTTGGGGTGGTATCAACATTGTTTAGATGTGTCGCGTCCTTCGGGCTTTGCAGCTTTCAAAATGTCGAGATGAGATTGACGTTTAGTGTCTCATCTATGATTGTTCCCCTATCGACATTTAAAGGGGTATAAGTGTGAAATTGAGGACCTCGATGTTCTTTGTACCTGTTCGATCTACTATGCCCTTGCCTACCACCACGATCCTTCTCTTTTCCTTTATCTCCTCCATTTTTCGCTCGAACATTACTGCAATTGTCACGCAATTCTTCTAATTGCATAAATTTAGCCAGTCATTGCCTCCATTCATCTAAGTTTTTTGTTGGTTTTTTACATAGACTATCAGCAAACAGGCTTGACCGAAGGGTCGTGCCAAATGATGGCCACTTCTAGGCTGGCATTCCTGATGTTCATGGATAATTTGCTAAATCTCTCCATGAATGTCCTAAGTGATTTTCCTTTCTCTTGTTGTATGTTGACAAGTGTTATAAATGTCAGATGATGCGGTCGGTTAGTTGCAAACTGAGTACCGAGTTTAGATAATAAGGTTTTGAAGCTATCTACTGAGTCGAATGGAAGCCTGGTGAACCAAATGAGTGTTTCCCCCTTCAGCGAAGTGGGGAATACCCAACACCACACCAACTTGTTTGATGTGTAGAGGTCCATCTGCATTTTGTATACATCAATGTGTTCGTCCGGATTTGTGGTATCGTTGTACTCGTCTTCTATGATGATTGTTCATTCTGTATGCGGTCTAGAAGATTGATAAGTCTGAGTTCGAGTAGTAGTCGTTCTCTCGTGATTTTGTGTGTTCACTCCTTTGAGGAGGAGTTTGTCTATGCTACCCACACTCGGCTCCAAATATGGGCTTAACTGGCTGTCGCTTCATCTGTTCATGTTGTTCCTTAAGGATTCACATCTCCTCCTCATTCTTTCGACGAAGGGTAACCTCGTCTTTGTTCTTTTAGCATATTTATTCCACCTCTTTCTGTAGAGCCTGGAAAATAGCGATCTGATCCACTTCTAGCATCCTATTGTTCATCATCTACCTTGTCAAAACCATTGTTGTTTGCTTTGACTCTATTTAGGTCCAACGTTGGGTGTCAAATGTACTTGTATAGACAAAGTGGGCCTAAATAGTACCTGAGATTGGCATGATAATTGTTATTGGTGTTGGTCGCTCTTCAAGTAATTGTTCCTTCGGTCGTCCTCTCTCGTGCTTCGGTTATTCATCTTTTTCCCTTCTTCAGATATCAACTCTTCAGTTCCTCAGTTCCTTAGCGCTCGATCAGGAGTAAACCTGCAAAAGGTTCTTCGACGATCAAGTAAGTACTCTAGATTGAGAGTGTGTGATATAAAACTGATAAAAGCATAACTTACTCCATTGTAGAAGGTTTATTTATAGTTTGATAATGGACTATTTGATTTATGGATCATATCGGGCGCATATCTTCTCGGGGTGTCACCCGAATTTGGTAGGCGTGACCTGGATTTATAGGGAGGTTATCTTGATTTATAGGATATTTCCTTACTTGTCTTTTATTGTTAATGTCATTAAACGTGGTTGATTACCCAATTGATTAGTCAATGATATCGAATGACGTGCCACATTCGATCTCGATAAATATATATATATAATCAACTTTATAAAGTGATAAGAGTCTATAAAGATTACTAACATTGAATCGGGTTGAGAAATTATATGAGGTTGAGATTTATATTACTATAAACGGTTTAGAAAAACTAGGTAGTGTGGTTAGCATTATTTCTTATATGCTTAATTAAATAATTAACTCATCTTTGTATTTCTTTTATGGTTTATGGTTTTATTATAATAATATTTTAATATGGGAGAAAATTATTCTATAAAGATGAGTGTTTAAAGGGTTTATATAATTATATATATATATAGTATATAATATAAATCTATACTAAATATGACAGGGATAATAATATGTATGTTTTATTTAATTTAAACTATATAGTTTGGGTGTTACCATAATCATTATGAAATATATTTAAGTTAATTTTTAAAAAAATGGAACACGTCAAAATTGAAAGTTACTTCAAACAATTGTATTTTTATAGAGGAACTAAAAGAAAAACAAGGGATAAAATGATTTTTTTTATGGATAAACTTTCTCTATATATCAAGGGAATAACATAATAATGACACTAAATATCACACTTACTTCAATGTTTAAGGAATCTCAATTATTACTATTTGATTTAGTTCATTTGTTAAAAATAAATTTAAAATAATAAATAAATAGGAAACTTTCTAAATAATAAAGTTATCAGTAATGAAAATACAAATTTTGTAAGTTACAGATATTTGAATAATTATTAATATATTTAATTTTCTATTTTAAACTATTGAGTTTTGTTTGTTTGGCCCAACTTTCCTTTTCTGTTTCAGCTAGGTCTTAATCTTTTTCTTATATATACATCATGTATTTTACTCTCTAATATACAAGTCAATAAAAGTTTCTTTTATATTTATTTTTCTCTACAATTAGGGTTTATCAAAACCTCTCTTTCTTCATTACGATTACGTGCGATTACGCATTTACTGTAATATGGTATCAGAGCTCTTCGAATGAAGAGTTCTGCTGCGCTTCTCTCTAGTTTTTTTATTTCCCTCTTTGCTGTTCTTGGTTATTTTTGTTCTGTTCTCTTTCAAAATCTTGATTGGTTTTAAAAATATTATAGGCAATGTTTAATGAAAACCCTAGTCTTCATAGTCCTAATAGTAGTCACACTATTACATGCAATTTTTGTGGTAAATATGGTCATACTAAGGCTGTTTGTTTTCACAAAGTGGGTTTTCCTTCTCGTAATGTTAAAACCTCAAAGTTTTCTTTTACTAGAAAAGTCTGCACTTTTTGTAATCGTCTTGGCCACACTGTCGACACCTGTTATAAAAAGCATGGGTTCCCTCCTGGCTACAAATTCACCA
>Ga0123342_1004663_pt1 | contig 20668 bp, 10 predicted proteins | sample Turbeawhitnodule_FD_89960 | JGI IMG/M metagenome (GOLD analysis project Ga0123342, IMG submission 89960) | Root nodule microbial communities of legume samples collected from Mexico - Turtle bean Mexico white nodule | ecosystem: Host-associated > Plants > Roots > Nodule | place: Mexico: Nepantla...
AAAACACTTCCACCAGGGAACTATCTCGCATTGGGCTTCTGTTGCAGCTGCCTTGGGTCCAGCCCATTTAGAGCCCAGCCGATCCCGGTTTTTGTTGGACCAAAAATTTCATACTTATTTTCTTTGTCATTGAGGATTCTGATTCTGACAAATTAAATGAGTGATACTTATTAACCCTCTCACATGAAAGATGTTAAAAAGAACAAACGAAATCTACTAGTTGAAATGTTAGTATTTTGTTTTGATTAAAATGGATAAGAAATAAATAGAGAAAGTAAATTTAGTAAACATGTATTGTTACATCACTATAGATAAAAAGAAAAAAAAAGAGAAAATTATATTTACTTGTTTAAATAAGTGAAAATATATAAAAATATATGCTTTTAATTGAAGATTACTTTTTAATCCACTAAATTATTCTTAATCTTAATATGAATTATTTATTCTTTTTAGTTAAGAGTAAAATAATGAAGCATACATTACTACGGCCCATTGTATAAATGAAACCTTATATTTATTAAACATGCATTGGTATGATTCATATTAGAGTACTTTTTTTTTTTTTTAAGTTTATTTGGTTGTATTGAATCAAAATAATATATAGGATTTATTTTTATTTGTCTAAATATGAATTTTCATTAAGTCTTTGATATGTATGAAGTAATTAACTCTAAATTTTGAAAAGTTTAGTGATTATGGGATATGAGTATATTTTAAAAATAAAATAAGATAATTACATTCTATAAAGGTGTTTGTATAAAAACTTTCATTTGAATTGTTGAAGTTAGAATGTAATTTGGTACCTCATTTCAGTTATGGTAGATGTAATTAAGTGAAAACATCATTTGAGTCACTTTATTGAGTGTTTTGTCTCATGCTATCGCTTAGCAGAATTATTTTTATTTAAACGAAAATATCATCTGATGTCTTTATCTAAGTGATCTTTGATTGGTTTGTTGGATGTATTTATTGTATATACCAATGTTTATATAAGAGTGTTTGATTATGAGCTTGAATGATTATTACTTTCAATGTTTGGGATGTGTGTGGATATATATATACAATAAAATCATTAAATAGAAATCAATTTTAAAGACAAAAAATAATTAATTTCTATGTTGACTAAATTAGATATTATTTTAGAGACTAAAAACATTATTACTATCTAAAGTAGTTTCTATTATTAATAAAATTTATAAATTAGTTTCTAAATTGGTATATACTTAGCTACCCAAGTTTTAGCTATCAACTTTAGAATCTAAAGTAATTAGTAGTTAATAAGATACCAATTTAGAAATTATTTTATAAATTTTATTAATAATAGAAACTACATTATATACTAATAATTTTTTTTAGTATCTAAAATAATATCTAATCTATTCAATATAGTAACTAATTATTTTTTGTCTCTAAAAATTGTTTTTATTTAATGATTTTCTTGTAGTGAGATATGTATGCATGAAATTGTGTACTTATGTAAGAGGTGTGATTTTAAGGTCACAAATATGGGATGATATGTTAAACATGGTTGGTTGTTCTTAGGTATTAAACAAATATCTATATTGTAATAGAGATTCTCTAACTTCATTGATGGTCTAAGTCACAGATTAAGACATCTAGTAGTGAGAAGTTGAATGAGGAGTTTATTGTATCAAATCAAATGTTGGAGTCTGATGGAGTGAACAAGAACACATGTTGATGTTTGAGTAATAATATACTTTAAACCCACATTGATCCATGTAGTCGAGATTGCATACCTGATATGCTAAAATGGGTTAGGTGTTAAATTTATGGTAAAGAATGCTTAATATGATTCATTTAAAAGGTGTTTATAGATATTCTTTTATTAATATCATAGTCATATGGATCTCTATGTATATGTTTTTGTGTATGATGAAAAGAACTGAGGGATTGTGTCTGATTATGTGGCCTAGTGTTAAATTGCATAAACTTAGAATTTATGTATTTCTTATAGTTCATTTTAGGAACTTACTCTTCTATTCATTATTGTTTATGTATAACCTATATTAAGATTTTTTTTTATCAACGAATAATAAATAGAATAAAATGAGACATTTCAGGGGTGTCTCTACCCTTTTACAAAAAGACCCATACCAACCTTCACGATACCCAACCAACTGAGGTTCCAACAGACTCTACAAAACAACAGTCAGAATAACATAGACATGTCTAGATAGATATAGGCATGATCATATCATAATACAAATACATCATCCCTCCAAAGAAATTAAATTCTCACAAAAGAAGACAGAAGAAAAACATCCTAAAATACACCCTTCTCCCTCAACTAAAAAAATCTTTGCTAACAAGCTGAAATAAGCCAATCACCTTAGATTCAGAAAAATTAATACAGAGCTAAGAGAAACTACGAAAACTAAAATATTGAGCATATAAGTGTACTCAAGTGTAAACCCTAAACTACATATAAAGGGGTGATATGGAAGGACGTAAAAAAGTTGAAGCATTGTTCTCATCTTTTATATTACAATTTTATATTAATATATTTTGTAAAGATAAACTGTGATTGTTGAGTTGAAAATTGTAGATCATATAATATTTTAACTATAAATTTAAAATATTTAGCCACCTTCTTTTAAAATATTGACGAAGATGCAGAGGATGAAAATGTAATTGTGTAATTAAGATAAAAAAAACCATTAGACACCATAGATCGGATATGCGGCTTCTTTAACAATATCTAATATCTTCGCAACTGTAAAAAAATATTCTAGTAACTTTTTTATTTAGTTAAAGTTAATGTTTCTACAAAATATACAATTACACTTATATCTATTAAACGGAATTTTATGCTTTTCTTAATGGATAACAATCATATTTTAAAATTTAGTTTTATTTTTATTTTTATTTTTAATATACTGAATATTCAGAAATTTATGTTATATATGCTATGTTAAGGTATAAATAAAAATTAAGATGAAAATATTTTAATAGTCTAAATCAATAGTATTTTTTAATAGCCAATTGAAAAATATTTACCCTCTTTCTTAATTTTAATATATTATCAAATATTTCAAACATTTTATTAGACATTAAAATTGAAATGAATGTTTTAATATTTTTATTGAAAATTGTAAACATAAAACAATGACTTTTCTTTCCTTATCAATTACTAAATATCAGAAATTAACTTTTTTCAAATCATACAAAAATATATTTAAAAATCATAAAAATATGTACTTAGACACAAAATATATTAAAAAAATCATAAAGATATGTATTTATAGAGTGAATCATGATACATTGAAGATCCATTTTTTTACATCCACTTTAAACTTCCAATACATTATTTTAATCATTTTTTATATTATTTAATTACAAAAATTATTTTTTATTATATTATTTTTTGTTAAAATTATCATACCAGGAGGAGGAGTTGTATGCCACTCCCTCACCGTTCATTGGAAAAAAATATTTTTAACTTAAAAATACTTACCATTCATTATTTTAATTCTAAAACATTATAAAAGAAATATTAAAAAATCTAAGAAATGTGTTATTTTAATTTTAATTTTAAGCATTTTGGAAATTATGTCATAATTTTGTTTTTATTTCATAGTTTAAGCAAATATGAAGGGAAGAATTTGTGGGCAGCAAAGATATGCCCTTTCTTTAGTTAAAATTGTGACACTTGGCCACCCTCCACTGCTACAATTTTAACATGGCAATATATTATACACATGTTTATATATTCTTCAATCTGTCCAAATTAATTTTGTTACTATCATTTAAGTTATTTTCCCCTTATTTCATTCTTAAATTTATAGTTTTCATACAATTTATAATCAATATTTCATTATTGAAAACACAAGAACATACATAATCCTAAATCATCAAAATACTTAAAATAGTGAAGCACTTGGTAAAATTTGAAAAGACAATCTCATTAATCAGTTAAAAACTAAACTACATGAATAGCTTAAAATGAATGGAAAAATATTAAATAAGAGTATTAATACAGCAGGGAATGTGTTAAAAAGAAACAATGTCAAAAGTGTGATCAATTTGCAATTGCCAACAAAGTTAATGACCAAAGCATTTACATAGAAAAATGAACAAGCCTTTGCTTCAAAACATCCCCCACAAAAGTTTATAAGAAAGGGTTGTTTTTTTACATTAATTGTGTTTTTTTTATATAATAAAGATAAAAATGGTAAATTTAAAATAAATCCTATAAAATATGTTTAAATCAAAATTTACAAATCAGTTGCGTAAACCTTAAAGAACCTCTAAGTATACAGAACAATATACAACATAAAGAATAATAATAAAAACAGACAAATGATCAAACATCTGATTCAAGTTTCCAAATCAATACGAAATCAATTCATGATATATTTATCGTCAACAACTTTATAGATAGACAAAAAGAGAGTATATGCACGCAAGAGTTTGGAATGGTAAAAAAGAATTGGAAATATTATTTCTTTAGTAACAAGGAGTGTTACACAATCATGACCAAATACTTAGAAAACTACCCTCACTAATAAGATAAATCTTATCAAAACAATACCCTAATGGTCCTAAATATATTTATTGAACATGAACACTTATGCATTGATGCAGTGTGTCATAGTTCTGGTTCTATGGATTGTTCATACTTTCTGGAGCAATATGTACGAAGGAAGAAATACATGAAGCAGGGAAGAATGATCAGAAAAAAAAACAGAGATGGAACCGTAGATAATATTGTCAGATATAAGAAAATGATGATCTTCCTCAAGACATCACTATCCTGAAGAAGTCTACGGTGGTGCCCATCAACTAGGTCAGTGATTGTCAAAACTACTGTTGAGAACAAAAAAAGAATGCACATACTCTTCGTGAGTGACTTTGTCCACATCATTTTGTATGAAGAAGATTTTGTCAGAAAAGTAACTCTGAAGACCTTAGAAAAATATTAATTAAAGAGTTAGTTGTGATGAAAAATAGTTGCATATTCAGTTGATTTGTATATTAGTTTCAAAGAAGAGATGTGAAGAGGAAATCAATGTAATGCATGCATGCAATTTAATTATCATTATGAGAGAAAAAATTAGTATAATTACATCCTTGATTTTGAGGCAAATTACAATATAATCATTTTAAATGAGAAATGATTCAACACCTTTATTTAGTATATTTAGTTTATTTACTATAATATTACATTTTTAAAATATTTTTATTTGTAATTAGTAAACAAATAAATATGTTAAATATTTAGTATTGGAGAAAGAACCTTTCAACCGACACTAAAAAGGTGGAAGAAAATACTAAATTTAGTATTGGAGTGTGAAATTGACGCACATAGCAAAGTCTTAACCCACACTAAGCGGATATTAAATATTATAATATTTTTTATGCATGGGCTTTAGCGAGTGCTTCAACCATGCAAATAAAAAAAAACTTAGTATGGACAACGAAAGAATAATTATCCTATATTTAAGGTAAAAAAAATAATGTGTGGGTTTGGCCGACACAAACTAAAACTGAAAAAGTTAATTATAATGGACTTGACCCATCATAAGCCGACGCTTAAGTTTCAAATCTAAAATGTTTTCTCAAATTATCATAAAAAAAAATGTCTTGATTTGTTCAAAATTTTCCTTATAGATCTAAAGTTTGATGGGTAATACAAAGATCAAAAGTCAAAGGACTTGTTATTGAAGACATTTTCTGCTATTTATGGGTGAAAATCAATGACACTAAAAATTTTGTTTGTTGGCAAGTATAAAAGGGAGAAACGTTCAAAGGAATGACTCCTTTTTGCAAGAATGAAAATGGATAACGTTACAACATTTTTGCATGATGGTGGTGAGTAGAGCAACACTGATTAATTACTCTTAAACATGATAATATTATGAAAAATTTGTGTGAATACATACATCATAAGATGTACAAAACATGATGGAACCATATAAAGTAGTATTTACAAAATTTAAGAAAATATTGCACAATTGTATTGTGATGAATGAAGGGTACCTAGGTATTGGGCAATGGTTGAAAATTTACCACAATGGTGTACTTTTACACTATTTTTACAAGAATGAACAAGTTTGAAAAATATTACAAAAGTTGGTAAATCATGATCTAAAGACACTACTTTACTCTTTTTATAGTCATAATCCATTGATCCATTTCAAATTACAACTTACATCGAAGTCATTAGAAGGCCTCACAATTCTAGTTAAAAAAAAATTCTGTAAAAATCGTACTTACACAACTTTAATTTATATTTGCACAACTTTAATTAAACATCATCTACAACAAAAAAAATCCGTAGAAAAAAAAATATAATATATTTTGTAATTATTCACAACAAAAATCTATAAATAAAACTATATATATATGAAAAAAATTTACTGAAGAGAGTCAAACTTCAGATCCACAAATACACATAAAATCTTTGACTAGATGACAATTATTTTATTTTATTATAATTAATAATTATTATTGTTAACAATAATATTTATAATAATATTAATGATATTAATATTATTATTATTATTAATGTTCATCTAATTATGATAAACTTAACGGCATCAGCATAGTAAAAGAAAATATTTATTTTAAAAACAAATTACATTTTCAAAATAATTAATTATAAATATATAAAGTTTAAGACAATTGATTCCTGTACAAATAATTATATAAATATTGATGAAAGAGATATACAAAACTAATTATAATATTTAAAATACACCATTCTAATTTTTAATATTTATAATATAGTTATCAATATATAAATATTAATATTAGATAGTTCTATAAATATTAATAATTTATAGTTATTAAAAATATGTATATATAATACAATTGTTTCATGTACAAATAATATATACACCCGTATGAATTTATTTGCTAGAGAACAAAGTTACTAAAACAAATAGTCTAAAAGTGTTGTCAACAAAGAAGTTCTCAGAGTTTTATCGAAATTAAATTCTTTCTTCAAAATTTTGTGGAGGAGTTTGAATCATATGATGCAGTAATTGTATTAATTATTGCATCATTGTATTAATTATGTTTGAATTAGAGAAAAAAAAATCTCCATCTTTTCTTGTCATAATAATTTTTTTATTAGTAAAAAAAATATGAACCACTTTAAGTGTGATATAACTTTTTTACAAAATAACTTTCTTCAAAAGAGAGACTGTGTAACTCACCAAAATTTGTCAAACTCAAAACCAACATGTGCAACAGAAGGAAACACCACAAAACCACCTACTTAAAACTAGCAAAGGTTCTTGATAAAAAACAAACAAGTTCTTGGATCAAGACACCAATTAGAAAAAGAAAAACAAACCGAATCACATTTAGATGTTAACCAAGACCAAACTTTTAATTGAACCAAGGAAAAAATCTCGAAATGATCAATCACTCCTCCTTTAAAAATGTGCTTATTCTTATACCTCCAAATCTCTCCAATAACTGCAATCCAAACACTTCCCCAAACAACATTTACAAAGTTTGGAATGTTGTACAATTTAAATGCAAGAAATGTGAAAAATAGTATCATTATGATCAACTGACGTCATTCCAAGTCAATCATAACACAGGTTCCAAACTAACCAAGCAACTCTACATTCAAAAAATAAATGTCTTGTTGTCTCCTCTTCTTCCCCACACATACAATAGGACATATTTCCAACTTCAATCCCTCGTCTAACCAAGTTAGCCTTAGAAGCAATCTTATTACCCAGCACCCTCCAAGCAGTAAAAAAAGCTGAAGGCAAAGCCTTGATCTTCCAAAAAGAAGCAAACAAAGATGAACACTCCCTTTCACAAAGTTCCCTTAAAATATTATATGCCGAACTAACTGAAAATTTATATGACACGGTCATCCTTCCAAACCCAACAATCTTCCATACCCGAGACGAGTCGCAAACCTTGAAGCTCCTGAAGAAGCTAACGTTCTTGAACATTTTCCCAATCAAATAAACCCCTTCTCCAAACTAGTTCCCATTTCAAAGAATCATTAGCCCCATTCCCAAAGGATTCCATATTTGAGTCTTTGCCAGTACTTAAGGAGAACAACCTCAGAAATCTACTCTTCAAATCTTCACTGCCCACCCAAACATCATCCCAGAACAAGACGTTCTTCCCATTTCCCACATCCCACTCAACACACTCCTCAAAGCTCCTTCCCCACTCCTCCATTCTCTAAATCCCCTTCAGATCTCTCCACCAGAGAGAATCCTTGTTATACACCCTACTCTCTTTTAGACTTCTCCACCCTCCGTATTTAGATTCAAGAATCTGTTTCCACAAACCTCCCTTGTGTGAATGCAACCGCCAAATCCATTTCCCCAACAAAGCCGAATTGAATAATCTTATATCCATGATATCGAGACCTCCAACATCCAGTGGTTCGCAAACCTTTTTCCACGAAACCCTAGCAATCTTCCTCTCTTCCGAACCCCAACTCCAGAGAAAATTCCTCTGTAATTTCACAATTTCATTCAACACCATAGCAAACACTTTATACAAAGAAACATAGAACAATGGTATTGGAGAGAGCACAAACTTAAACAAACAAATCTTCCCTGCCAACGACAAGAATCTACCCTTCCAACTGCTCAGTTTGCTTTCAATTTTATCTAACACTCCGACCCAAAACACGTCTCTCTTATGAAACCCTCCCACAGGCAGGCATCCCAGGTACTTAAAAGGAGTCTTCATCACATCAAAATTGAGAAAACACACTTTTATAATTGGCTTTGCAGAAGAACAGAGTGTCATCTGCAAATTGAAGCATATTAACCTTTATCTTCTTATTCTCGATAGCCAAACTCTCGACCAGATTCAACTCGACAACGTTCCTTGAAACACCTGCCAAACCTTCAGCCACATTTAGAAACAAGAAAGGCGCAAGAGGATCACCTTGACGAAGACCTTTATGAGGAATGAACTCCTTTGTTGGACTCCCATTTACTAGCACCGAGACAAACGAAGATTCCAAACACGCTTTAATCCAACTGATCCATTTATCACAAAACCCTAACCTTCCAGCATGTAAAAAAGGAACTCCCAACAAACAAACAGAATCATAAGCCTATCACAATCTCTTTGAAAACACACACAACTTTTATTCTTCCTTTTTATCTCTTCTAAGGCCTCATTAATCATAATGATTCATCTATGTATCTAGTGTATGAAATTAGAATTGATGGACATGTCCTATTGAAAAGTAATTCTTTTACGATATGATTATTTGTTTTGGAAATTTATATTCTCCTCTTCTATTCCTAATCATAGTTATATTCTTATAATTTATTTCTTAGATTGATATATTTTACTAACAGTGAAATTGAATAATTTTTTAATACTTGAGAGACTATACGAGAAAAGAAAAAGAAAAAGGAATACGAAGAAAAAAAAATGATAAAAGAAGGATATATCTATAAGAATTTAATAAATGTATTATTAATATATATATTTTTAAATAAAAAATAATTATAAGTTATTATAAATATAATTTTAAATGATAATTATAATAAAAGTTAAAGTAAATTACAGTCATAATTGTTTATTGACTTTACTCACTCTTTATTGACTTGAACAGGTGAAAGTGAAGAAAGAGCAATACTAATATTTATTAATTGATTAGTTAAATGTTGACTTATGTACTAGAAAAGATAAATACTAATATTTACGTTAATATTTAATGATGCAAATTAACTAATATAGAAAAACCTAAATGGAATTATAGTTATTATAGGTAAATCGGAGATTTTGTGGTTGTTATAGTAAAATTTTTAAAAGATACACTGGTAAGAAAATAATAGAAGTGTTGCAGGTAGAGAGGTATGACACTGGAAATAAGGTATGGGATACGGGTAGATTATTATTTATAGAAGTGAAATTACGTTTTATTTAAGATTATTTAATTTATTTTTAAAAAAGTTAAAATCATTTTAACAATTAATACGAAGATGAAGGGGAAATATGGAGGTGCCGGGAGAATTTGCTCAATTTTTTTATACTTAAAATTTGTCCCTAATTTTTAATTAATTTTTAAACCCAATTAAGAAAATCCATTCAAATTCTTAGGCTCTTTCTCTAAACATTGTAAAACCAATTCTGTTTATTGGAGTGTGATATGAAAAGGAAATATATGCACTGGGGATTGGGCTTCTGCGATCAGACACCTCTCAATTTAGGCTAATACTATATACACTCCTCTCTTTCCTAATTAACACACTCCCCTTTCAATTTCTTTTCCAAAAATGGCCAAAATACCCCTTTATCTGCTCCACATCTCCCAACTCCACTGCTGCATTTCAACTCCTCCCTTTATAACTATCACTCCCTTTAGTCTATTTTTTCTAAATTAAAATAAAAATAGTTAAAATATGAATCTTTTTATTATATTATTTAAATGATATAAATATTTACTAATATTATAACTTAAATATTAATATTTACAAATTAAATTTTAATTATTAATTATTTTTTTCATTTATCTAATTATAAACATTAATTAATCAATTAAAAATTTAAAAATATTTATATAATTAAATATATTTTTAATATATATATATAATGATATAAAAAATCCTTTAATTTTATCTTAGAAGTGATGGTTGGTACCAAGGTCTGTATATTCTCCATTGATAACCTGTTATGTCATGGTCTATGTATGTGCTTCTTAGTTACTGCGAAATTAACATCATAAATTTAAAAAGTCCCCTCAACAAAAATTGGTTGTTTCACTCAATTTTAAATCTATATTACATAAAGTATGAATCTGAAAATACTTTACTTTTATAAATTTGATTAGTCTTAAATTTATATAAAATATTCAAAAAAACCTCTTATTTTTTTTAATTTAATTATAATATTTTATATAATTAAAATAGCATTTGAATATAACAAGGTTCATGGTTTCCTTATTAAGGTTCATGATTAAAAGTGTTAGTGAGTCAATTGTTAATTTGATGTATCAAGGTAGAAAAAAAAAAAAAAAAAAACGTTACACATCTTTTGTCATAATATTTTTCAAACTTTTATTCTGAATTATGGGTCTTTTTGGAAAAGATTTGAGCTATTAAAACCATATCCAAATTTTGGAGTTGACATGAGAATTAAAGGTGAATGAAGCAATGAATGTTTTGACTTGTAAAATTTATAACATTTAATACTGTTGGTTGCCTTCAGGAATTAATCCTAAAAAGAAGAACGCGTGATAACCACTGAATGTATGTCCAAATATTATTATTTTTACCATATATGATATTTTTTTTATAAAAAATTATTTAATAATGTTTTTTTACGAAATAATTTATTTTATAAAAAATATTTATTAAAATTTAAGATTTTTTTTTAATCTAATAAAATACTCAATTATTTTATTGACATTTGTCATTTTCTTAACGTAATAATTATTTTTTTTATTGATATCAATGTTATCTTTTATCAATAGAAAAACCATAAGCCAACATAACTAGATTATTTTTTCTCAATGTCAATTAGGAAAATTTTTCACTTGACATTAATAGCAAAGTTGAAAAAAAAAAAAAAAAAAAAAAAAAAAAAAACAAAAAAAAAAAATAATTAAATTTTTTTTTTAAACAGTAAAAAAAAAAAAATTTTAATATTAAATAAAAAGAAAAGTTGAAAAAAAAAAAAAAAAAGCTTTAATCAAGAACGTTGTAAAAATGATCTCGATCAATGTTAATCTCAAAATTGTGATCCATTAAAAAAAATAACATAAATAAAGTTCAACTAAAAAAATCATCAAAATTAATATTTTTAAATTATTAACAATTATTTTATTTTTTTTATTTGAGGTAATTAAAATATTTTATCTGAACAAAAAATAAAGTTTAATAAATTTAAGTTGCCTTACCTTTGAAAAATTAAATAACTTAAAATGATATAAATTCAATTTCAAAATATTTGTGACTTCACAATCTAAGTGCAAGGTTATTCACTTTTTAATTTGACCCAGTTCATAGAGCTTGATATTAACCCACGCGGGATCAGAGTAAAAAACTCACGTGAGAAAAAAGCCCTTGGCCAACGACTAACCCATGAGCTAATTTTTTAAGTAAAAAATATTCTTTAAAAATGTAATTTAAAAAAATATGTATTTAAAAAACTTTATATACATAAAAAAAAGTCAATTTGCCCCAAATTTTAGTGATTCATAATGTAATGTTGTTTAAATCGTTAACAAATATCAAAATTATGAGAAGAAAAACTTATGTTTTTAGAAGGAAAAAAGATCATAAGTACAAACATTGTACTATCTTTAACTCTTCATGTAATGATTAATAATTAAAAAGAGTAATAATAATGATAATATTAAATAAAATTACAAAATTAAGTTAAGTTAGTATAAATTATATAGAAAGACCATCAACTAAAATATATTTCACGATTAAACAGAGACATTTTATAATTTTATAATATTTTATTAAAGAATAAATGTATATATATTTATTGTTGTATTTACTCTATCTTGATATATATAAAATATATCTTAATATATTATATTTATTGTTTTGTTTATTTTATCCTGGTAATATATCTTAATGTATTAGCAAATTGGTATGGGATAATAAATTAACTAAGGATATAAATAATTTTACTAAGATAAATATTATGTTATAATGGTAATGGATTGATAAATGGATTTGGCGATTGAGGTCGAATAAGGGCGGTTTGTGGAAGGAGGATCTTGTTTCTAAGTATGGCGGTTGGAGAAGTTTGCAAGAGGTTGGGAAGAATAAAAAGGATTCCTTTTGGTGGAAAGATTTGAAGGAGGTTTGAGGTTTGGAGGGTTGGGGTCAGAATTTTGAAGATGCTTTTAAGTGGAAGATAGGATCCGAGAAGGAATTCTCTTTCTGGGAGGATAACTGGGAGGGTTGTGGTGCTTTGAAGAATGTTTTCCCGAGGTTGTACTCCCTGAGTCTGTTAAAAGCTTCAAAGGTGGCAGATTTAGGGGTTTGGATTAACGGTGTATGGGTCTGGAATTTTCTCTGGAGAAGGAATTTATTTGAATGGAAAAAGCAATCAATGTGTCAAATTTTCCAGGTAATCCAAGGGTTGAGTTTTGACTTGGATAAGGAAGATTGTTGGGTTTGGAAGGGTGGGGAGGCAGTATCTTATACAGTTAATTTAGCTTATAATCGTCTTATGGGGAGTTGGGAAGGGGAGGATACCACCGCATATAAGCAGTTTTGGAGGTGTAAAGCGCAACCTTCCGCACTCGTTACTACTTGGAGGGTGCGGGAGAATAAGATAACCACCAAGATCAATTTGAAAAAGTATGGGATCGTGTTAGATAGTCCTTTATGTAGTTTTTGCAGGGTGGAGGGGGAGTCTTGTCAACATTTGTTTTTCGAGTGTAGATTTGCTTGACTAGTTTGGAGTCACTGCTTTGAATGGATTGGATTGCAGTTTGTGTCTCACAATGTTCCTTTGCTGAACTTTTCGCAGTTCAGACTCAGAAATGATTATGGCGATGTATGGGGAGCGGTTTGGATTGCAGTGGTAAGCGAATTGCGGAAGCATAGAAACAATGTAATCTTTAATAGGGTCGTGACTGACGTTTCAGAAGTTTTTGCCTTGGTTCAATTAAAGGTTTGGTCTTGGGTCACTGCCAAGTCTCATGCTACGCTTTTCTCCTTTTCTGGCTGGTGTCTTGACCCTATAGTCTGTATGAGGATGATTTGTTGATGTTTTTTCCAAGGGTTTGTTCTTTTAGGTTGGATTTCAAAATCTAGTTAGGTGAGTTGGCTTCAGTTTTGTCTGTATACGGGTTGAACCACCCCTAAAATGGTTCACATTTATTGATTTTTTTATTGCCAAAAAAAAAAGTTATAATACTAATAAGGTGCACATGTGAGTAGTTAATTAATTTGAGAAATAAAAAATTGACTGTTTTACATTTTACAAGTAATTTTTTTTAATAAACATATAAAACGAGTAAATTTATTGAACAAAATTTCCTAAATAAATTATATATTCATAAAAAAATTTAAAAATGATATTTGTACTTTCCCTTTTGTTTTCTATTATTTATACTAAAATCTTATTTTAGTATAACTTTTACCGTTGTTATTATGTAATAATTTAATAAAAATAGATTTATTTAATAGATGAATTGAGTTTTTCTCTGAAATGGTGTATGAATGGTTTAATTTTAATATTAAATAAAAATAACTGAAATCATATATCATTAAATAAAAATAATAAACATGACTTTAATGTTAAATAGAAATAATTGAAATTGTGTTCCCATGATTTATTCAATATCATAATATTTTTTTTTATCTTTTTGTTTATTTTTATAATATCAAAATCAAATTTTACTATTTTTGTGAAAAACTGTTGGAGTGAGTGTAATTTTGAATAGTGACGTGAACAAAAGTTTTATAATTTAAAGCCTTTTCTTTTTCTTTTGAAGACAAAAAAAAAAGTATGAAGTAGGCTACGATTTAGTTTGTTGTATTACCTTTTGTAAAATTTAACTTTTTTTTCAAGATTTCACTACAAAAAAATAATAAATTAAAATTGGTCAAAAATTGATGTAAAGAGACGAAAGTGGACGTTTATGTATGGGCAATGTGTAGACCTTTCAATAGACACTAAAAAGGTGGAAGGAAATATTGAATTCTGTATTGAAGTGTAAAACTCACGCACATAACAAGGTCCTAACCCACACTAACCGGATATTAAATATGATAATATTTTGTTTATGCATAGGCTTTAGCAAGGCTTTCACCCACACAAATAACAAAAAAATAGTGGAGTCGGTATGGACGACACAAGAATAATTATCTTTTGCTTAAGGTAACAAAAACAGTGTGTGGATTTGGTGGACACAAACTAAAATTGAAAAAAGTTAATTATAATGGACTTGGCGCATGCATAAGTCAATGCTCTTAAGTTTCAAATAGAATTTTTTCTCAAATTATCATAAAAAAATATCTTAATTTGTTCAAAGTTTTGCATATAGATATGAAGTTTGATGGGTAATAGTAAGATCAGAATTCAAAGGAGTTGTTATCGAAGTTACTTTCTGCTATTTATGGGTGGAAACCAATGGTACTAGAAATTTTGTTTGTTGGTAAGTATAAAAGGGAGCAAAGTTCAAAGGAATGACTCTTTTTTACAGGAATGAAAATGAATGTTACAACATTTTTGCACGTTGGTGGTGAGTGGAGCAACAATGATTAATTACTCTTAAACATGATAACATTATGAAAAATTGGGATGAATATAGACATCATAAGATGTACAAAACATGATGAAACCATACACAATAGTATTTACAAAACTTTTAAGAAAATATGTGCACAATTGTATTATGTTGAATGAAGGGCACCCAAGTACTGGGTAATGGTTGAAAATTTATCACTATGGTGTACTTTTACACCATTTTTACAAGAATGAACAAGTTTGAAAAATATTACAAAAGTTGGTAAGTCATGATCTAAAAACACTACTTTATTCTTCTAAAGTCGTCATCCATTGATTCATTTCAAGTTACAACTTGCACTGAAGTTATTAAGAGGCCTTACAATTATACTAATTTTGATTGTATGTAATTTCAATTTTTCTTGTAGTGTTGGGTGATTGAAAGAAAATATGATAAGTACTTCTGATTTAAAAACCCATATTTACAACTTGGTTTTTGATATTGTACAACATACAAATCCAGTCCTTTGATAAATTTATTCCAATATTTTATCTCGTGCTGTGACTACAAAAACATCTATATATGTTCTATGTATATTTCAATTTCTTAATATAATATCTTTGCTACTTATTTCTTCTCTCTCTTACACATTCACTTCCTCAATCACGAACTCATTCAAAAGGCCATGTTTCATTTCTCTCTCCTTCATCGAGTTTTTCCTTCCTAATGTCAAATTCCAGAATCTCTGCTGATTTTGTATTGTTCTTCTACTATGTCTTTATATATATATATATATAAATCGTATAAGATGATATGTGATTCCCAATAAATTGAAGTAATAGAAAGTGGTTATGATAAAAAAAAAACTATTTTATAAGAATTAAAAAATGATGTATTTACTGTTTAGAAGGTTGAGCACATGTTGCACATCCATCCATACATGTGCCAATAATGCAGAGTTGGATGAGGTGTTTTGTGACTGGTGGCGTGTACCAGTTTGTGGTATATGAAGTGATGCATGAGAGGGAAATGTGGTGGAGCTCCAGAATTTGTGTATAGAAATAAGATTACACCAAAGTCTGGTGCTTACATAGTTTTTCTACTTTAAACACTTAAATCATGTCTATTCCACTCACCATGTCCATCCCTGCTTCCTACAATGTCTCCTCTTCTTCACAGTTCCAAGTGTTTCTTCATTTTTATAAAGCTTTTTACAACTAAGAAACAATTGAGAAAACTAGTGATAACATGATTCATAAACTACCCTAATATGAATTATTAGTCTCTATGTTGTCTATTATTCTGTATACATTTCAATAAAAGTGAATATGAACCTTGTGCATGTGAATGCTTCCCATAGGATATATGATTGATCAAGAAATTTCACTATGACTAAAAAGGCTTTGCATTGAAAAAACAACCCCGAGGATTAGTTGTAACTTTTCACATATCAAATCACACAGAACCAACAAGATGTTTGTGAATTGAATAATATATTAACATATTTAGAAATGCATGATAGTATTTAAAAAAGTAAAGGAAAGACATGAAGAAAGGATGCATTTAATTGAGTGGAATGAGTTTTATATCTTAAACCAAAGCAATGAAAAAGCAGCGTGAAAAAATAGAATGGTAAAACCTATGAAACAATAAAGAATAGAATTAGAAGTGGATTTGTTCTGAAACAATAAAGAATTTGTACGTAGAATTACATTATTCTACATTGAGATAAGGTTGTTTTGTTGGGGAAGCAGGACATGTCCATGAATATGGCAAGAAAGAAGACAATGAAAAAAAGGGCAGAATTGTTATGCATTAATCACCTACACACTCTACTCTGCTATGCTCTATAAAGTTTAGTTTACTTTGTAGGGTGGTTCCTAACATAATTGTTGCAGACAAAAAGGCTAGGCTTGTTTGCTTGACTCAGTGTAGACCCTCACACGCACCCCTGCTCTCTCTCTCCTCTCTTATTATTATTGTTCATATCTGCAATCTAAACATAAAAAAATAACATAACCCGAAACAGAATCTGCAACCCAACATAACCCGAGTAAAGAAATTCTTTGCAAGCGTAAAATTGAGTCTAGCAAAATTTGCTCCAGGTAACCTAATCCCAATAAATAGATATATCTAATCGCAATCCCTATAATTTCACTAGAAATACTTACTAAAGAAAAAAATGAGAAACAGTAACTACAAAAGGATTAAATTAGAAAATAGTATACAAACAAATCAATGAAGTAGAATCCAGAAACGTGTAGATAATAACGTGTAGGCCTTGAATTTGAGCCAATATATGTATGAGTAAACTTGAGAATTCGGTTCATTCTACAAAGAAAAAGCACATCAAACTTGTAATTTATCACATAAACAACTCAAACAACTGCAAAAGGATCCTAATACCCTAAACCCAACCATAAACTGCAAGATGCAAGATAATAATAAAGAGGAACCTAAAAGATAAGTTAAAAGGAAAAATTATGCGACTGGAAAAAAGAATAATAGATGTACCGGAAAAAATGAATAGAAGCAACACTCAAGCAGATCAGGCAATAACATTAGATCACGAACTCCAAATTAAATTTATCACAGCAGCAAAGCCATACACAATATTTGTTTCACAAATTAAGAACCACGATAGATTGCACACGGCTTCGAAGAATAGATTTCGAAGACAGAAAGTTAGGGCGCGCGAGCACAAACCTGAACAAACCTTGCGCAGCGGCGGTGATGGCGGACAGTGAAGGGAAAAGTGAGTGTTTAGTGAAGGTCAAAAGAGGAATGAGAAAAAAAAAACCGCAGGATTTTTATTCTGAAGGATTAGGCGCTTTTACGCCTGTGTATCCACATTTTTTATTTATTTTTGTTATTAATGAGTATCTTTATTTATTATTATTATTACTAGTGGACGTGCCTCTGTCGTATTAAAATGTGTGCCTGTGTCGTATTAAAAAGTAATTCTTTTATCAAATATTCTTTTGTAAATTTATATTCTCCTCTTCTATTTTTAATCATAATTTTATATTCTTATAATTTAAGAGGCCACCTCACCTACCACTTTTGCTAAACAATCTTTGTTCCATAGTGATATAGGAAGACCGTGCATCTTACCTGTACTATTTTGTGGCCAGCTAGATATTCTTCAGACCATGGATTGATGACTTCAAATATCAACACAAGTTTAACATACACTTTAACAAGCATGGCTGGTGTTGATAAAGGAAGGAGCCTTGTTTCCGACAATGAGACGAAGAATAATAGGCAAGAAGGTCATGGAGGTTTCAGTAGTAATCGTGAAGCAAAGCTTAGCTCGAACGACTTCACAACGTTTTTTTTTCGCTAACTTTCCAAATGGTTATGGTGAAATAGATATGATCAAGGTGTTACCTAGATGGGCAAGGGTAAAAGAAGTTTTCATTTCAAGAAGACGTAACAAATGGGGGAGAAGGTTTGGGTTTGTCAGATTCTTTGAAGTGAGAAACGTGAGGCGTCTACAGAGGGACCTTGACCAAATCTACATTGGTAACTTGAAACTGCACGTGAACATTCCAAGATACCGGAGGAACGAGGCAGATTCAAAAGGGGCGGAGAGAAATCCCAGGGTTGATCAGAAGGAGATGGGAAGGAATTCTAGGAAGAGGAAAGTGGAGACACATGGTGTAATCGAAAAGAAGAAAACAAAGGAGGTATGGAAGGCTAAGTTAGGGAGAAAATCCTTTGTGGAAGTTGTCAAAGGCAAAGCGCATAAGAGGTGGAAGGGACTCGTAATCAATTCTGAATGTCAAGTTTTACCTTGGATGGTGAATAGTGTGATTGGGCAGTTTAGAGCAGAGTTGGGCTTTGAACAACTATGTGATGATTTTGTGAAAGGAGGTATGAGCATGGTGAGAGTGAGGTTCTTGGGGGATAATCGAGCTTTTCTAACTCCTAAAGAAGGAGAAAGTATGGAAGAATTGATTAATCTTAATAAGGAGTGGTTTGAGAGTGTTTTCCAAACCATTGTGCCATGGTCGGAGGAGTATGTTGTGGGCCATAAAGTCGTGTGGGTTAGATGCTTTGGGTTACCATTGGCATTCTGGAATAAGGATTGCTTCTACAAAGTGGTAGGATAGGTAGGTTCACTTGTATCCATTGTTATTTCAACTGGACTGTGGGAAAATTTGGAGTTCGCGAGACTCCAGATACGCCTGTCGACAAACAATAATGCTAAGCTGGCTAAGAGCATGTGGGTTAATGATCAAATTTTGAGTATCTATATTGAAGAGGAGCATCCAATGAGGTTTGTGTATGTGTGACCACAATAACTTTGATTCTTCGGATAGTGTCTCCTCTTCTGAAACCTTAGTTGAGGAAACATCTTTCTCGGAGAATAGTGGTGAGGAGTAGGTAGGGTGCGGAGGGGTGTCTCGGCAGTCAGAGGGGGAGGAGGAGAGAGGTGAGGGTCTAAGTCCATATAAGACAAGTGTTTCCCTTTATAAGGGACCTACTATGAATAATGGAACCTCTCAGAGAAAAGTTAACTTGGGTTTCACTAATGAGGAAAGTAAGGGGCAGAAGGATTTTGTGGACTTTGCTTTCTTTAATCAGTCTGAACAGGCATGCCCCCTTTCACGTAAGTGCCTATCTATGCATGCTGAGTTGGCCAAGTTGGTGATAGATGTCGAATACAAAGGTCCGCAGAGTAAGCCCAATGCCCAATTGGGCCGCGAAATTTAGGTGATGGTGGGATTTTTGAGGTGGACCAAATGGTAGAGGGGGAGGATGCTTATCGCGAAGCAAGCACTCCTGTACGAAGGGAGAATGGAATGGAAGAAGGTGTGTGCGGTAAGCAAGTAGGAGGTTCGGTGATGTATATGGGTTTGGAGGAAGGCAATAGAGCAGATTTCGAGTTGAATTTTGAAGACAGAAATTTAGGGCGCACGACCATAAACCTGAACAAACCTTGTGCGGAGGCGGCGATGGCGGACAGTGAAGGGAAAAGTGAGGGTTTCGTGAAGGTCCGAGGAGGGTTTCGTGAAGGTCAGAATATGGTTTCGTGAAGGTTAGAGTATGGTTTCGTGAAGGCCACGTGAGGGTTTCGTGGGAGGAAGAGTGCAAGTTTTAAAAAACAAACCAGTTTCTAACAAGTTTAAAAAAAAAATCAGTTTCCAACAGGTTTTTTTTTTAAAAAAAAAAATCAGTTTCCAAGTGAAAACAAGTTTTAAAAAAAATGAGAATAATGAGGAATGTTCCGCGCAACAGACTAAAAGGTCCTCGTCCGCGAAGTCTGTTGAAGATGGTTGCTGCCCCTTCAAGATTGTGTTTGATGAAGACTTGTATGCAGTGTTTGATGAAGACATTTATGTACTTTCCATGTATTTGTGCTTTGCTTTAAATATGTCTTAGTTAGTGCTTAGAGATTGTCTAAGAGTAGCTTTTTGCTGAGTAACTCACCTCATAACCACTGGCCATGTGTTAAGAACAAGCATAAGTTTTCTAAAACTGTTTTTCACATGTTTT
>Ga0123342_1004664_pt1 | contig 20665 bp, 15 predicted proteins | sample Turbeawhitnodule_FD_89960 | JGI IMG/M metagenome (GOLD analysis project Ga0123342, IMG submission 89960) | Root nodule microbial communities of legume samples collected from Mexico - Turtle bean Mexico white nodule | ecosystem: Host-associated > Plants > Roots > Nodule | place: Mexico: Nepantla...
AACTCCGATTGAGGCATGGAGTGGAATCAAACCCAATGTGCAACACTTGAAGGTATTTGGGTCAATTACTTATGCTCATGTTCCCAATGCAACAAGATCAAAGTTGGATGATAAGGCAGTGAAAACCATTTTCATTGGATATAAGCATGGGGGATACAAATTGTACAATCCAATGACAAAGAAGGTGATTGTTAGTCGTGATGTTACATTTGCCGAAGATGAGGAATGGAAATGGAATACAACTGCTGAAATGGATTCGAAAAAACGATATATTTACGTTTTGAACGATGATGTGGAAGATAGAGTCACTCTTGAAGCACCTGCAGTTCAACTTGAAGTTGTAATTCAACCTGAAGTTGCAACTCTAATTGCAACTATGATGGAGCGACCAAGAAGGCAGAAGCGACAACCTGTACATCTTCAAGATTGCGAAGTAAATCTTGATGATGAAGTTGATGACAATGGAGATTTGGTTCACTTTTCTTTTCTTGTAGAATCAGAATCTGTGAGACTTGTCGATGCCATTCAACACCCCAAATGGCAAAAGACTATGAATGAAGAATTGATGGCGATTGAGAAGAACAATATAATGACTCAAATTGGGAAGGTTGTTCCAAATCAGAATTAAGGGAGGATGTTGGTTATTAATTTTGATTTTGTTATTATTAATTATGATTTTATTACCTTTAAACTATTTTACCGTTATATTGCATTAATGGTCAGTTTATAGGCTTGTTAGTATTCCTATTTTATAGCTTTCAGTAATTGTAATTTTATTATATATATGATTGAGTAAATCAAAATGAATAAGATCAGTTTTGCAATTTTGTGCAATTACGTTTAATCAGTTGCTATAACTTTTTGTCTTTTCTTATTTCCTTCAATTAGTTCCTACATTCCCCCCATCTCGGAATCCGAGAAGATGTATAGGTGGATCAATTTGAATGATGAACGAGTTCAGCTTAGACCCGTTTGGATTTGGTTTTTAGCTATGCTCGTGGTTGAACATGCTTCATTCTTTATTGAACTTGTATTATTTTGCTTTGCTCTTGCTTGAGCGTGTTGTCGTGATATTGGTTGAACGTTTCTAGTTCTTGTTTGAACTTGTATTACTTTTGCTTTGCTCTTGGTTAAACGAGTTGTTGTGCTCCTGGTTGAATTTTTTAGTTCTTGATTGAACTTGTATTATTTTGTTTCGCTCTTGGTTGAAGTTGTTGTGCTCTTGGTTGAGTGTTTTTAGTTCTTGATTGAACTTGTATTATTTTTGCTTCGCTCTTGGTTGAACGAGTTGTTGTGCTCTTGGTTGAGCGTTTTTAGTTCTTAATTGAACTTGTATTATTTTTGCTTTTCTCTTGGATGAACAAGTTGTTGTACTCTTTCTTGAGCGTTTTTAGTTCTTGATTGAACTTGACGAGGTTATACTAAAAAAAGGGGGACTTTATTCTGTCGAGCTTGCCTCGTTAAAACCTTACTTGGTAAAACCCTCCTTAAAGAGTACAGGTTCTCGGTTTTCAACTATGACCTAGTCTAATGTATGAAGTGGTTTAAGGCCCCCTGATTGGACCAACTCCTCCATAAGATCCCTTACCTTAAAGCACTCCTCTGTGCTATGACCTTGATTTTAGTGATAGCTGTAGTGCTTAGTCGAGTCTCCTGAAGGATTGTTGGGGCTTGGTGTTGGAAGGCGTAGGAGTTTTAAGTTGCAGGCCTCTCGGAGTATGATCTCCATCGAGGCATTCAAGGGGTGTAGTTTTCAAACTTCTCTGACCTCTTTCTTTTAATATCTATGAAGGCCGCTGAGGTTGGTGCCTCAATTGCCCTTCTCCGGTCTTCCGCGTTCTCCTCAATGATCATATATCTTATTGCTCTGGCCCATAGTTGATCCATGTCCTTGGGAAGTTTTGCATATAGGGTGTCCAAGAATTTCCCTGAACGTAACCCCACCAGTAGGGCATGCATGGAGACCACCGGGTGCAGGTTGAGTATGTTTAGAGTAGCTCGGGCGAACTGGGCCATGAACTATCTCAAGCCTTTTGTCTCCCCTTGCACGACATTGTGCAAGGATGTTGAGGTGGCAGCCACGGGCTTGCAATCTGTGAACCTAGCGAGGAACCTGTCACAGAACGTGTCAAACGAGTCTACCGAGTTTCTAGGTAGAGAGTCGTACCATTCCAATGCCACCCCGCCCAGAGTGGTGGGAAACAGCATGCCGTGCATGTCAATGTCCTTCGAGAATAGCTGAGTCTGGGTCATATAGGCCTTAACATGTGCCTCGGGATCTGAGTTCCCCGAGTATTTCTCCAGATTGGGCTAACTCCATCTTTGGGAAATTGGGCCCTCATAACCTCATCGATGAAGGGATGAAAACCCTTTAGGTTGGTTCTCATTGTGTGATTAATCAACGAGTCAGCAAGTGCCTTGAAGAGCTGATGTTCGTGCCCACGGCTCCCTTGCCCCGTCTTGCATTGTGTGGAGCTCAGTGGGGTTTCCCTCCAGGATGATTTTCCTGTGGGTGTGCCAGATATCAACTGCTCCTACTGATTCGAGTTTTCTGGGGGGACCTTCTGGGATTCAACAGTATTCCCCGAGTGTTGTTGGTCACCCTGAGTGGTGTTGTTGTCCCTATGAGCTATCTGATCATACAGTACTAGTAATTCTACCCTGTGTTGCTCTCTAAGGGATGTCAAATCTCGTTCCATTTTTTCCCGCATTTGGCCCAAAGCATCTCTTTCTAGGTAGGTCTTCCTATTTTTTTCTAGGGTCCCCTATCGATTGATTTGTGTTTTCCTATTGGATACTCATATTGAGTTTGTATGTCCGAATTTCTGTAGTTGTCCTGGGAAAAGTTTTACCAGGCCCCACGGTGGGCGTCAAATGTTCCTACTAAATATGGACTTGGAAGGTACCTCGGTGAGGACTAGGTGTTCCTTGGGGAACGACTTTCAGTTGGTCTCCGATGAGAGGGGGAGGTCCACTGGCAAAAGACTCTTTGATGCTTAAGTTAGTAGGAGCACAAAGATGATGATAAATTCTTAACAAAGAGCTAAGAGTAAGAGTATAGAATAAAATTTAGTGTGTCCCCTTATTGAGAGAGTCATCACCTATTTATAGGTCTTATTGGACTCAGACCATTAAGAAAAGCATTGAATGGTCATCATGAGATATAAATGGATTTTATAACAATAACCTATAACCGCTAGTAACTTATAATCAATTTATGGTCTGATTTATGTGTCTTAAATATAATATTAAACGGACAGTTATTGTCTGATTTATGTGTCTTAAATATTATATTAAATGAACGGTTATTAGCCTGAATGTACCGGTCGTAATTGGGGGTATGTACAAAGTATATATTTTATCTTAAGGGTACTATGAATATGGGTTTGTTTCATTTAAATGTTTCAAAATCCTATCTAATGGATTATGCATATGCAAATTATTTGGCCACTACAAGAAATGTGTTGATTAGGTATTAGAGATAAGTGTTCGTCAAATAGGGATGCAAATAGTATCGTCCAAACTCACGCTAGATGGACAAAAACAACTATCATGGATTCACTGTAAGCGGACGCTAATAAAATAAAATGCATTGCATCAACCAAAAGAGGGACGCAAATAGCATCGGTCAATCCCATGTTAGACAGACGAAAAAAATTTGGCATGGGTCAAGTCCACTCTAAACAGATGCTAACAAAAATAAATTAATTAATTAAAATAAAATGCAGTGTGTTGGTTTCTGCAAGAAAATGATATTAATTTTTTTAATTATTTTGAAAGTATAACATGGGTTTAGCCGACGCTGAGTGGGTTAATTAAGTGTTGTAACCAAATAATCTTCACTTTTTCTACTTGCGCAAGCTTCCCCCATTTTCTAAAATCCTTAACTCTACCACAGTTTCTTCTTCTCCTCCAGAGTTCAACACGACCAAAGTGCCTCTGTCGCGGTAGGTTCTTGTTCGACCAGTCTTCTCTGCAAGTGTTCCTCCAGGTGTGTCACTATGTTATATTTTCCCCGTAACTCCTTTATTGTGCTTGTGTTGTGGTTTCATTTAATTTTTGGGTTCTTTAATTATTCTTTTGGCATATACTTGGGTTTTGTACACATATTTAAGCATAAATGAGTTCTAAATGATTTTTTTTATAGTTATTTGTGTTAAGGTTAGTTGTATGTTAGGTACGTTAGTGAGCTTTGTTGAGGTTGTTACTTGATTAATTTGTGTTGTGAATAATGTTCCTCAAAAATTGAAATAAAAAGTTGTTGAGATATTATAAGTGTTCATAATATCATAAACTAGACTATATTGGCACTACATTGATTGGTATAGGTTTAAAATGGAGATTTGAATATCTGGATAGTTTAAAATTTATAGTTGAAAGCTAAAAATCTTTTGTTTCATGCAAATTTAAATGTTTTTTTTTAAATGGTGTTGGCTTAAACGTCGACCTAGCCACACAAATATTTTATTTTATTTTTAAATGTTCTTCTTAGTTAACTCACTCTAAGTATTTATTTAAAACGTTTTGTGTCAATTTAGTGTGGACTTGACCCACCCTATTTGCATTCTTTCAAATGACTACACTAATAAAATTAGCTTTCAAGATTTCAACGTCTGCTCTTATGCTCTTAGGCTGACACATGATCTCATATATGGTGGCACAATTATTTCACTCTGATGTATGAAGTAAAGCATCACACTAACATTGTCAAATCATGCAGAAATATAATGAGACGTCACCAATGTGTTTGCTTCATATATATGTAATTGAACATGTACAAGAAATTTCTAATTTATCTATAGATAAAATAACATCAAAGATCATATATAAAGATAATAATACAGTCATCACTCAATTAAAAAAAATATATTAAAAGAGATAGAAAAAAACACATTATTTTAAAAAATATTCAATCATTATTTTCAAAAGAATGATAATATATAAACTTAGAAAGTTTGTTCATGTGAAAATCTAGTTTATTTACTTACAAAATCCTAATTAAGAAAAAAAATTTTAACAAGAAGTTTAAAAGATTGGACTTTGTTATCTTAATAATAATAGTAATTTACATTAGGACGAAATAAATACATTGTGCATATCTATAGAAGCATATCGTTAACTAATAATAATAATATTTAATGATAAGAGAGAGAGTAAAGAGACTAAATACTCTCTGTAAAAATAGATTCAATGAGAACTTTAGATTAATTTAAAACGAGAGTTGTGATAAACATTTCACATGCAAGCATTAATTGTTTGAGAATTGTCGTACGTATGCTATTGCTTTTCGTACCATCAAATGTTTGAACATTTTAAGCAAACCATAACATAAATAAATACACTCCAAACTACAACACCCATAATATTAAATCTAAATTTTATTTCAAACCAAACTAGCAGTAACTTCTTTATTTTTTTAAGAAAATTATTGTTAAAATCCCTTCACAAATAAAAAATATACACATGCCAACATAGTTCTATTTTTTAGATTTTTCTTTTCTTTTATATATATACTATAAAAAATTATTAAATAAATTATTTTAGAAAAAAAATTAATCATTATTAAATAAATTAAATATTATTTAGAGATTAAAAAAATATTGATATTTAGAATAATTTTTATTATTAATAAATAATTCTTCTAATTTATTTAACTATCAATATTTTTTTACTAACTGGTCCGAGAGACCGAGAGGTCGAAAGACCGTCAAAATATTGAGAATTAAAATAATATAAATAAATAATATAATAAAATAACATTGTATCAAAGTTCAATAAATAGGTTCAAAATAGTATAAATATACTTAGAAACTATAACACGTGAAAAGTAAAAGCCTAATCAAGTTAAACCCAACAACAACCACTATAAATAGGTGATATGTTTAATAAATAAGAAGAGTTTTTTTATCTGATAATCAAACAAACTGATTCTGACTTTATCATCGGAGTCCCTTGCAAGTACACACACCGACCCGAGAGTGATCTAGGACCTAGAAGCTGAGAACTGAACCAGATTTAATAGCTGAATGATGGTCCACATCTAGTAGCCGAGAACAAGCCCTAGCCCAGATAACAAAGAGTCCAAGCTAGCTGATCCAATAAATGAGAAGCCGAGAGGAGGAAAATAAGGAGTTAATTTTTTTAAGGCCATGTAAGAACATTTTGACGTCCATCGCGGGACCGAGAAACAAATTAACTAAAGAGGTGAAGAATGAAAAGTCAAAGAAGAGACCAAGCAGGGGGATAGGGAGACAACCAAAATGCCAAGTCAATGGCTATGTTGATGATATTACAAGAGGAGTTTGAAACTCTGGAGAAAAATAATGAAGAAAAGTTGAGTATGTTGAGAGCTGAAAATGCATACATGAAGCGAAAGTTGAATGAAGAAACAACTTTGAACACAACTTCATATGAAATTGTTCAACCGAGACCATGCATTCATCAGAGCACATATAATGAAGACAAGGAGGAGGCAACCAGAAACATCAGGCACATTTTTCGGAACATTTGTGAGAAGACATCCTTTTTTCTAAAGCAATCATAGAAACTCCACTGCCCGAGAACTGGAAACATCCAACTATGAATAAGTACGATGGAAGCGTAGACCCTAATGAACACATAGAAATTTATACAACACAGATAAGCTTATATACCTAGAATAACGTCATCTTGTGTTGAGTATTTCCAAACACTTTAATGGGAGCAGCTTTAAGTTGGTTTACTCATTTGTCATTGTTGTCCATTGATTGTTTCGATAAACTTGTTGAGAAGTTTGGAGCGCAATTTACTACAAGTCGACCACATCACCTAACTTCAATCGCTTTGTTAAATATAAGGCAAGAGAAAGGAGAATCGCTCAAGTTGTTTATGGAGTGTTTTGGAAAGGTTGCATTGAGTATCCACAATCTAAGTCCAGAAGTAAGAATGCATCATATGATCACGGCGTTAAGGTCAGGACCTTTAGCCGAAAACCTTTGTAAAAAGCCAGTAACTAATCTTAACGAGTTGAGGTAATGTGCATCGAAGTTTATGAAAATGGAGGAGTTGAGGGATTTTCGAAATCAAGTGAGAGCAAATGGCGAAGTTGAAAAGAAACATAATGAAAAAAAGGGAAGGAAGGGTCGAAAGAAGAGAAAAGAGAAATTGTCAAAGTCTTCAAAAGAGGAGAAGCCACGAACGAAGTTTGGGTAGGCCTGTCAGAGGTTTTATCAACACTATTTTTGGAGGATTTGCTGGAGGGGGAATGATATAAGGTTTGCAAGGGTAAGAAAGTATGAATAAGGTTGAATCCTCATAAATGTGTTTTTAGGGTGAGAGGTGGAAAATTCTTAGGGTTTATGTTGATTAATAGAGGGATTGAAGCAAATCCTGATAAGTATGAAGCCATGTTGAAAATGAGAAGTCCAATTAACTTAAAAGAAGTTCAGAGGTTAGTTGGAAGATTGATTGCCTTAGCAAGATCCTTATCAGTCCTATCTGAAAGGATGAAACCTATAATCAACTTGTAGAGAAAATAACCCTTACCTTGGTGTATGCAGCGAGATGTTTTCGACCATACTTTCAGAATCATCAGATAATAGTGAGAACCGACTGTCCGATAGCAAAAGTTTTGAGAAAACCAGAGCTTCCAGGAAGAATGGTAGCGTGGTCAATCGAGCTTTCAGAGTTTGGAATAAAATATAAGCCGAAAGGAACAATTAAAGCACAATCTCTTGCCAATTTCATCGTTGAGTTGCCGCCATCATCATTGGAAGAAGAAACATAGACTTTATATGCAGATGGATCATCAAACAATAAGGGAAGCAAGGAATAGTATTGGAAGGACAAGGACATTTTCAAACTTAAAGTAGCTTTGAAATTTGATATCAAGACTTCTAATAATCAAACAAAATATGAAGTTTTAATTGCAGGTTTATTGCTTGCTAGGAACATGGGAGCTATGAAGGTCGTTTGCATGAGTGATTCTCAATTAACTGTGGGACATATAACAGGTGAGTATCAGGTAAAAGATCTTTTTTTGTTACAATATTATCATAAAGTCTTAAATATCATGCAAAAGTTCAACAAGACCGAGATTAAGCATATTCTAAGAGAACAAAATTCAAGAGCAGATTCGTTATCCAAGTTAGCAATTCATAGAAGATAGACTCAACACAATTCAATTATACAACAAACAATGAATAGCCCAACAATTGGAGTAGAAAAATGTTTGACAACTACAACAACTACAGATAATTGGATTCAAATGTGCAAGGAAGTTATCAGAAATCAAGAACAAGGTGTCGAGAACGACACCAACATTGCAAGAAAAGCTGCCAAATTCGTTATAATAGGAGATGACTTGTATAATCTAATGCTCCAAAAGTCTCGACCAAGGAAGTTTTCACCCCAAGGGAATCCCTCCCACGAGAAATACATTTCATTGAAGCGGAAAAGCTCTTAGTCAAGGAAGTTTTCACTCCAGGTGAATCCCTCCCCAGAGAAATACATTTCATTGAAGTTGATAAGCGCTCAGTCAAGGAAGTTTTCACTCCAGGTGAATCCCTCCCGAGAGAAATACATTTGACTAAAGTTGATAAGCTCTCGGTCAAGGAAGTTTTCATTCCAGGTGAATCCCTCCTAAGAGAAATACATTTCATTAAAGTTGATAAGCTCTCGGCCAAAGAAGTTTTCATTCCAAGTGAATCACTCCCGAGAGAATACATTTCATTGAAGCTGATAGGCTCTCGGTCAAGAAAGTTTTCACTCCTGGTGAATCCCTCCTGAGAGAAATACATTTTATTAAAGCTTATAAGCTCTCGGTCAAGGAAGTTTTCACTCCAGCTGAATCCCTCCTAAGAGAAATACATTTCATTAAATCTGGTAAGCTCTCGGCCAAGAAAGTTTTTAATCTAGGTGAATCCCTCCCGAAAGAAATACATTTCATTAAAGCTGATTAGTTGTCTGTTAAGGAAGTTTTCACTTCTGGTGAATCCCTCTCGAGAGAAATTTATATACTAGTGCTCCAAAACTCTCGGCCAAGGAACTTTTCATCACAAGTGAATCCTTTCTGAGAGAAATCTATATAATCCAAAGTTTCAAAAACTCTTGGTAAAAGATGTTCTCAACGTAAGTAAGTTCTCCAAGAAAAACTTATTTTGTTTAAGTTGAATCTCTCGGCTTAAGAGAAAACACAAATCTTTCGGCAAAAAGTGTCTTTAAAACATAAGTGAAATCGTTTTGGGAAATAACTTATCTTGTTAAACTAAATAATCTTAACCAAATATAAGCTCTCGCTTAAAACCACTTAATCATTTTTTTATGGTTTGTTTGAAAAGGCTGAGAGGTTGTGAGCATATGTCGTTTAAAATGTTGGCTTAAGACCATTTAACTATCTTTACATGAGTTGTTTTATAATGGTCGAAAGGCTTAATACCATTTAACCATATTTACATGATTTTTTTTATCATAAGTTGATGTTGAAAATGTCAAATGGTCGAGAGGTCGAAAGGTTTATAATCATTTAACCATCTTTACATGATTTTTTTTTATCATAAGTTTATGTTGAAAATGTCGAATGGCCAAGAGGTCGAAAGGTTTAAAACCATTTAACCATATTTACATTATTTGTTTTATCATAAGTTGATATGTTGAAAATGTCGAATGGCTGAGAGGTCGAAAGGTTTAAAACCATTTAACCATTTTTACATTATTTCTTTTGTCATAAGTTGAAAATGTTGAAAGGTTGAAAAGTCGTAAGCATATTTCATTTAAAATGTAAGCTTAAAGCAGTTAATCATCCTTACATGAGTTTTTTTTATTATAAGTTGATGATGTTAGGCTGAGAGGCCGAGAGACCAGAAAGAATAAGAAAAAAATAATGATGCTAAAATTATTATATTAAATCTAACAAGTTCAAAATGGTTGACAAAAGCCAAACCAAAGCATACAAAATCGGTAACTAATAACCGGGAGGTATATCAAAAAGAAAAAAGGAGAATGATCTTAATCATTCAACATCCACTATATCGTCATCAATATTGGCGGCTTCTTTTTCCTGACCTTCTTTATAAGCATGTTTGGAAGTAGATAAATCGTTCAAACCTCCTTTCAATTTTTCATTCTCGACTTTCAAGGCAAGTCTTTCAACAACCAAGGCAACAATTTCGTCTTTAAAAGACTCCTTTTCGGCATCACAACAATTTCGTCTACTACCTTTATCCTTTTTCTTGCTCTTCTTTTGAGGTTCAGCATGAGCGCTTTCAAGAATAGGTTCAACCTGAGAAATGGGCTCAACATTCCCAGCTTCTCTTCTTAGTCGAGGGGTAGAGCCACCAGGCTTGTCAGAGGTTTTTGAAATGACACAACATCTTGACCGTTGAATTTCAGTGCATCCAATTGCCAAAGGGTTAAAGACTTTTCACATCAAAGGCACAGTAATCATCACGCACACGAGATACGATCTTTCATATAGAGTGCATTTAATATATATATATAAGATACCCTAAAAAAATGTTAATGTCAATCAAATTAAAAAAAAATGGTGATTCATATCTGCATCTCGTCATTTCCAAAATCCCCATGCCTGGAGGCTAGTGTACTGACTGGGCCGAGAGGCCGAAAGGCCATCAAAATATTGAGAAGTTAAAATAATATAAATAAATAATAGAATAAAATAACATTGTATCAAAGCTTAATAAATAGGCCCAAAACACTAAAAATATACTTAGTAACTGTGTGAAAAGTAAAATCCCAATAGCAACTAGTATAAATAGGTGGTCTGTTTAACAGGTAAGTAGAGTTTTTTTACCTGATAATCAAACAAACTAATTCTAACTTTATCATCGGAGCCCCTTTTAGGTACACACCCACCCAAGAATGATCCAGGACCTAGAAGTCGAGAGCTTAACAATATCTAATAGCTGAATGATGGTCCATATCCAGTAGCCTAGAACAAACCCAAGTTCATATAATAAAGAGTCCAAGCTAGCTGATCCAGTAATCGAGAAGCTGTGAGGAAGAGAAGAATGAGTTAATTTTTTTAGGGCCATTTAAGAACAATTTTAGTTACAAAATTTAAATAATTAGTAACTAAAACTTTGGTTATCAATTTAATACTAATTTAAAAATTATTTATTAATAATAAAAATTATTTTTTTTTTAGTTTCTAAAATAATATATAATAAATAATTATTTTTTATTTTTAAAATCAATTTTTATTTAATAGTTTTCTTTTATATATATATATATATATATATATTAATTTTGTTGATGCAACCAAAAAAAAAAAAATGTCAAACAAAATGTCAATTCCATCACCCTAAAAGGCATGAAAATTGGTCGTCTTTATATTCAAATTTAGATTTTGTTTATTTTTATATTGAATTCAAATTCTCTTCCTTTTTTTTTTGCCTTTGACCCTAATATCTGGTAAGCTCCATGCGATTCAAAATCCAAGGAACGGTCGAATTTCAATTTTTAATTACATGACGTGAGAGACACAAAACCAAACCTAACGTCAACTTTTCAGTCAAAACATTTAAATTCTAGGAAGATGATGCTCGATGGGGACACAACACAACACATTCATTAAAAACAGAAAACCTTAGTCACATGCACGATGCACGCCAACTAGGTCTAAACAAATGGAAAATATCATGAAAATGTAAATGAATTTAAACATGACCCAACAAAATTTTATGGACAATGAAATCGCATCATTGGGTTTCTTGATGTTACATTGTGTTCATACAATCGATAATAAAGCTAAACACAGTGAAGTTGTGTTGATTTCACCTAATCATTGGTTTTAGGTTAAAGGTAGGTTACCATCACCCAAATTATGATGTAACTTTTACCTGCCCTACAACCTACATCTTATGCACTTTCTTACACTTCTCTCTCTTTAATTATTGAATATCATAAACTATATATAACATTGTGATTTGCAAACGTGAAAAATAATAATTTAATATTTTAACTACTTTAATTTTTTTTAATTAAATTTTTATTAAAAAATTTCTATATAAATAAGTGTTCAAAATATTTTTTACTTTTATCTAAATTACTCTATTATTTTTTTTAATGGGATAATGTAGTCAATACTTCTCTCTCGTATTCAATTCTCGATCAATTTGTGTTCAACTCGATCAACTCGCATTTTTCATCTCCAACTCATCATCAATCAACTTATTAGTATATAATCAAGTTGAAAAACAAAGTTAATCAATATATATAGTCATTATTTTCGTTTGTTTTGTTTCTTCTGCGCATTAGTCGACAGTCAACTCAATATTGAAGAGAGAATGAAGGAGTTGAGCGAGTTAGAGGATATTGAAAAGGAAAAATGCAAGTTGATTACAACAAAAATCAAATTATGGGATACTTAAATGAAAATAAAATAAAAATTAAATACTTAATAAAATTTAAATTTAAATGGAAATTTAATAAAAATTCTAAAATTTAATTAAATCAAAAATAATTTCATAAAATAACTATAAAATGTGTTATTATTTATTATAGTATTTTCAAATGCTATTTTATTATATTTTTTAAGTAAGATTTGAGGTTTAATGTTGAATAACAATATGAGATGTATTTTATTATTTTTAAAATATCAAATTTTCATTAATACTCCTTTTAATTGACTTGAAAGGATTAATATGAAAGAAAGAATATTTTTTTATTCAATTAAATCATTTCAAACAATACATTAACCTTGATGTGTAGAGAATTATAATCTTAAAATAATGATTACAAAGAGATTTCTAATTTTTTTAACAACTTCTTGTAGTATATTTAATATCTTACTAACAAGAAATGTCTAGTAGTACATTTAATATCTTACTAACAACACTCATTTTCAAGCTGGTGAATAAATATCTATCATTTTCCGCTTGTATTTAAGATCATGAAATCATTCAATGGGAAGACCTTTTGTAAACAAGTCTACTAACTGAGTCCCAGATAAAACATAAAAAGTAGTGATAAGGCCAATATCCAATTTCTCTTTAGTAAAGTGTCAATTTATTATCTCTATTTGTTTGATCATATTATGTTGAACTAAATTGTGAGAAATATTATTAATTGACTTATTATCACAATAAAGATACATGAACTCTTTACATGTCTCTTTATGATCATTTAAATACTTTCCAACCATAAAAATTCACACACCCCATGTGCCATAGCTTGGAATTTAATTTGTTTCTTACTTCTCCAAGTCACCAAATCTCCACCTAAGAACATGCAATATCCTAAGGTAGATTTTTTGTTTGTGACAGACCTTGCATAATTTGCATCAATATACAGTTCTATTCTTAATTTTTCATTCATATTAAACAATAATACATTTCCTAGACATTTCTTCAAATATTGAAGGATTGTGTTCACAACTTGTAAGTGTATCTCCCTTGGATCATTCATGAACTGACTAACTACACTCGCAGCAATACAACTCTCCCTATTTCTTAACAATTCCAATCATCTTGTGGCAAGATCCTGAAAAACACAATGAGTGGGAAAAAAGGTTATCAGAAAGTTTTGGAACATAAAGGACATCTTTAAGGTTGAAAGATGTTCAAGAGAGAAATATTACCATGTCCAATTATTGGGATATGAGTCTCGTTGACAGTAATAATGTGATTACTAGGAAGAGAAACATATGATGTTAAAAGAGAAGAGTGAGAGTCATATGGTCTATCGCACCAGAGTTCAGAACCTAAGAGTTTTTACATAAAGTTTTAGAAACATTAAAAGTAGAATTGGAATTCTTACCAAACATGGTTATAAAGCAATCATGAGATAATTTTAGTTCGTAATGCAATCATTCCTCCCTCAATTGAAGAAAATGAATGAGTTTTGTCTGGATTTCCAAAATCTGAAGTTGCCTAATCAACCTTCCTTAAAGCTTGTCATTTTAATTCTACTAAGCGATTGATAGCTTTCTCATTTCCATGTAACTTGAAGCAAGTCTCCTTAGTGTGACCATATTTCTTACAATGAGAGCACTAACGATCCTCTTTACCTTTTAAATTGAGTTTAATGATAGTAGGATTTGAAGTTCTAGGTTTAAAACCTTTTTCATATAACATGGCAACTCTTTAAGGGGAGGTATCATTCATCATGACCATTTGACTTGTCTCCTCACCCCGAACAATGTAAAAGACTTCAGAAAGAGAAGGAAGTATTTCCTTCCCAAGAATTTGTGTTCTAATAGGATCATATTCAAGATTTAATCCTGGTAAGAACTTAAATATCCAGGATCATTCAATGAACTGAGCAAGGGTGACAACATCTCTGCTATTTTCAAGCTTCAAATTTGATATTGGTCCAACTCAATCCATAGACCTTTTAACATTCCATAATATTTTGCAACAAAGAGATCGCCCTGCTTGGCACCAAAGATTTTGCTTTCTAACTCATAACATGTAAATGTCTTGTTGCATAGAATATATATTTGCAAGATCTTCCCATATTACACAGGCACTAGAGTAGAACATATAATTTCTAAGTCATGGATCCCCATAACCATGTAATAATTCGTGATTCATCATTGTCCCAAATTTAGAAATTAGGATCATCATGAGATATGACATTTCCTTCAATATGATTGAGTCTAACCATACCTTTGAACGTGAGTTTGATAAATTGAGTCCACTCAATATAATTTTGACCATTAAGACAATTGTCATTAAATAAGTGTGGAAGATCAATCTTACTTAATGGAGTTTCCATGTTAAGATAAACAATAGAAATTTCTTAGTCTCCTTCCAAAGTAAAACAAATCAATAAGATAGAAAGCTCTAACAATGGTGATAGTTCCATCAATGACGGATGTGACTCCAGTGGATAGCGGCGGGTGATGACAATGACTTCAACAGTATCTATATATTCATATTCTTTTATGAAAATAAAAAATAATAAATGCAATTAATTTTTTTATATAATTATTATAATAATGTACTTTTACTAAAATGTAGGGTAAAATATGTAAGTTGCAAAAATAATATACCAAAAATACACAGTAAAATCGCTTTTAATCTTTCGCTACGCCTACTTATTATGAATAATTTATTATAGATTATGAAAATTAGAAAGTCGATTGATGAAGATAATAATAATAAAAATAAGAAAATATGTACACAAAAATAGTTACCAAAATCATCTCATTATCAATTAATTATTGTAAATATAAAGAAAGAAACTAATTTGCATAAAACACAAACTATTATTTATTTATTTATTTTATATTTACCGGTATGTTCATGTGATAGTGATTATGATGATGATGAATTAAAGGTAGGTTTATATATGTTTACAATCTTTGATAATTCTAATACAATTATTTTGTGGCAAGAGTTGGTCCCATAAAGATGCAAAGCATGGCAACTTAATCTAACATGTGGGGAACATGTTTCAGAACAACAAATGCATGACAAAAAATCAACTATTACAATAAGTATTGAGTAGTTGTCAATTTTTGGAAGATTTCGAAAATCGATTGATTAGTTTCACGATTTTTTTTTTATATTTTTTAAATGAAAAAAATAAGAGTATTTATTTCATATTTGTTTAAAATGTTATTAGAAAAATAAATAATGATTCACATCACCACTTATCAAAGTGATCCATCTTATTCTTGCTCTATATTTTGTGTTATATGTTACACACTTTCTCTAATTCTTCACTTTTTTTTAGTTTTTTTCCTTGAGTGTATGTATTTTTCATGTTAACCTTCCTCACACACTTTCATAATGAGTAGTTTTTACCAACCATAATCAAATACAATTTATCAGTCCACCATTATGATGCAATGACAAATAAGAGAGTGAAAAAAAAATAAAAATTATTTGAATTAAAAAAACAAAAAAAGTGATAAATTTATTTGTTATTATAAATTTATTTATTATTTTTAATTATTTATTATTGTTGTATAATATATAAAAAAATACTCATAATTTAAATTATGTGACATCCATATTTGATTATTAGATTAATTTATACTGAAGTTGTGATAAATAAAAATTGGAAAGGTAAATCAATTATATAATAATTATGTTAGGTTCCATTCCATGTATAGTTTTTTTTTTTTACATTTTTGGATATCAATCTACTTTTTCTTACATAAATTTATATATTTAATCTCTTGACCAAAAATTAAATTGTTTTTGTTAAAACATTTAATCTATCCTACTATTATTCACAAATAGGTTAAGATCACCTTTGACTTTTATTTATCCCTCATACTTTTATAAATACCACTAATGTTAAGTATGCAAGTATTTGATTATGATGAAATCACAGCATTAATGTGGTTTTCACCTAACCCTAATTCATAGCATATATAACAATAGAATTTGATCAACAAAAGATGCACTTTTAGTCTAACATTTTTCATAAGCTTCATCATGTCAATTAATTTTTTTTTAACTTTTTTTAAAACTAAATTCATTGTTTCTCTGTTTTGAAGATTTAAGATTTGGTTTTGCTATATATAATTTGAGAGCCAAGGTTCATCACTTGTTTATGATTTTGAGATTTTAAGGCTTATAATAACTTTATGGTAATATTTAAATTAATTACAATAATAAAACATTAAATATAGTGACAATTTTTGTTATTATAAGAACTGTTTCTAAAATTCGTGCTAGTAGCAAATCAAAAGAAAAACAAATGTGAATAACTTTATTAACTCAAAAGATGCAAAAATCCAAAAGAATAAAGTAAAAAATACCATAAAAACATAAGGACTAAAATAACTTTTTTTTTTCTCCAATTTATTGAGTATTTCGATTTTACAAAAGTCTTCTAAAAATGGTCACAATAGGAAAAGAAGAAATAAAGATGCGCGTGTCGGCGAAGTGAAAAAAGGCGACGGAAATTCGCACGGCTCGTGGCTTATCCACACGCATAAAAGGTTTGCGAAAAAGCACTTTTTTTTCAACTATTTCGGATTTAATTAATTTAACCATAAACTAAAAATAAAAATTATTTTAAAAAATATTCTTCTAATAAATTCAATAATTTTATATTATTTAAAATCTGAGATTAAAAAAAATGAGGTGGTTCGTGATCTTATGAGTGTCACCACCTATATAGCACAAACACAAATATGGACACTGACACGACACGGACATAGATACATATAATTTTTAAAATGTATGACACATATCTATATATTATATAATTATGATTTATATAAATTGATAATAAATATTTATGTGCATAAGTATGTTTCAGATTTTTTTGGAGTAGGAAGATGTTTTTCATGACTGATTCAAAAGAATTTGTTCCTTATTTTTATAATCATAACAAAAATTTATATAATAAATTTGAGTTTTTAGAAAATTATTGTATTTGTCTTTTTAAAATTGTGTTAGAACAGTACTAAAATTGTCAGAAATTCAACAAATATTTTTTGAATTGAACACTTTACTGATAAGTGTCGTACGAGTGTCTACATGTGTCTAACACGGACACGCCATTTAAGAGAAGTGTCTTAGCTTCATAGATCCCACACGCATTTTCCTCATCCACACGTGTTAATTTATTTTAATAATTTATAAAAAATGCTCTCCAAAATTATCGTGCTTGTGACCTTCCCCAATAAACCTGCTTATCATAACTTCAACGGTCAACTAGTTGCTTCATGAGTTTAAAGGAAAACTCACTTTATTTCAACCAATCAGTAGAGGACACGTGTACCCAACAGATTACACTTTTGCGTTACCTTGTATAAATAAATATTTGTTAAAGTGTAAGAATTTTTAACTAGAATATTCAATATGAATTACATTTATGTGAATCTCTTTTCATTTGATAAGTATGAGTGGTTATTGTTTAACAATTTGTCTTGTTAGTGGGATCGCACATGTGTTTGGTTACATGTTTCTTAGGGAATTTGCTATTTGGATTATCTAGCATATTTTAATGGACATGGTTTTGGTTTTTCTAGGATTCACTCAGGTGAGTTATGTACAGTGATGAATCATGATTTAGTTCTACTGATTGATTTTCTAATTGTTTAGTTTATTGGTATTAAATTTCATGTTTTTAGTGGTAATTTTAAATATATTCTTTAGATTTTTTAGTGTATTTTTTTAATTTTTAGTTTTGTTGTATTCTTCCTCTAATTGGTTTAACTTCTTTTTTGTTTAACACTTTTTAGTTTATCTTCTAAATTCAATTAAAGTTGTATCTTGTGATTTTGTATTTGTTAGTAATTTTAAGTGTTTTTATTGCATTGTTCGTCTTTCACTAACAACTTCATCAAAAATTTATCTACATGGAAATGTAACCACTTTTGATAAGAATGAATATGAATGAAATTTGAGTATTCTACCAATATTAAAGTTAAAGGTATAGAGTTACAAAGTAAAGAAAAAAAATAATTGTTCTAATTTGTTTGTTTTTTTATTTGTTATTTTCTTATTATTTACTAATTTCTTATAAAATGTCAAAGTCTTCTCCTCCAATCTTACCAAATAAGGCAACACATTTAATTAGTTTAATTGACGAACGAAAATTGAGATAAAATGGAGAAAAAAGGTAAAATGAAGAAGAAGAAAAAAGAAGAGGTCATCTAGGACACTTTCCTTCTATGAGAATGAAGATGAAACGGAAAACTTGGTTATTCAAAAGATAAAGTTTTATTTCAAAATTTAATTTCTTAAGAATTTGATTTTAAGTCTTATTCAAATTCACAAAATCAGCTTATTATATACTATATATTTATGGATGGATAACGTGTGACTTGATAAGGTTAACAAACTCTCATTATAATCAATTCTAAATGAATTTGATTTCATATTTAAGAAGTAGACTTTAAACCCAACTCAACTGGTTCATAAGGTGAAATTTGCACTCCTTTATATACTGTGAAATGTCTTTATCTGTAGTTAATGTGAAATCTCCAACAATAATAATTTAGAAAATACTCATAAACTATAAGTATAACAAAATTTTCATGTATATAATTAATATAAGAGACCCACATATATATATATCACTAACTTAATTAGAATTTAAGGAATATATGTCAAGTTCTGGTGGAATAAAATTATCATGGATTGTGGGTTAAGAAAAAAATTCTTAAAACTATTGGTATGAAACATAAAGTATGTATGAGAAATAGTTTTGTACCTTTTTATTACAAGAAAGAATTACATTTGAAGTTTGAGAGACATCAACAAAGATCATGAAGTACGAATGAATATTTAAAGTACATGGAGACTGCCATATAAAGCCAAATTAAATAATGAGAGTTTGTATATTAAAATGACTAGATTTATAAAGATCTATAAGTGGTTTCAATAGAAATATTCAAGATATAACATAATTACGGATATTCTTTGAAAAGCTTGATTCATCAAACAAATAAAGCATTACAAGAAAATTACTAAATAGAAACTAGTTTTAGAGATTAAAATAATTGATTACTATTTGACTAAATTAGAAACCATTTATAAACTAAAAAAAAAATTATTGGTATCTAACTAGTTTCTATTATTAATAAAAAGTTATAAAATGATTTCTAAATTGATATCTAATAATAGTTACCAAAGTTTTAGCTACTTAATACTTTGTATTTTAAATTAGTCTCTATTAGTCTTTTAGAGACTAATTTAGAATATGAGATATCAGTACATGAATTACAAGTATTAGAAGGATAAGATAATTCAAATTCTCTTGAAAATAGTGATTCATTAGCCTTAAGCTAATCAAAGTAATTTTGTGTTGGTTGTGCAACAACATCTAAAGCAATAGTAGATACTCCAAAGTTAGACGGTCCATCAATGCCTAGATCAAGAGTTTTATCTAGATCATGAGGTGATTTCATCTCTTGATCAACATAATCTGCCATCTTTCTAATCATTTGATCACTTTTCTCTCTTCTTGTTATAACATCAGCCTCCTCTTGAATTGCAATATTGTTAGCCTCCCATTCTTGATCATATTTTATGATCATCTCATTCATTTGCCTCAACAACTCCTCTAAAGTTGGTTCTTCAAAATTATGAGGAATATTATTTGTTTGCAAAAATGGTTGAAAAGGTGTTTGACTTTCATCAAAATAGTATTGTTGATAATATGATTGTTGTTGAGGTTGTTTATAAGACTGCTGACAATATGGATTATGATGTCGAGACTGCTAAAAATATGTAAATTTCTTCAGCTAGAGCAAACTTCTTTTTAATTGAAAATCAAACAAAGTAAACTGAAAGGAAAGAGAGGTGAGTCACATGTGGACAAACTTAAAAACCAAGTCTTTCCTAGCCAATATTCCCTAAATTGCTTTCAATTTAAAAAAAAATCAAAGAGTAGTACCGAAGTGTTTACCCTAAATGCAAAATCATATATATATATATATATATATATATATATATATATATATAACTAATACAAATGCTATACTTAATACTTAAAAAAATAATTGAAGAAAAAAATTATGTAAAAATAAATAAATAAATAAAATATAGAAAATAAAAACAGTAACAAGAAAAATAAAACCAAAAACATAAATAAAAAATGGCAAAAAAAAGAGTTAAAAAAAATATAAAATAAAGACAAATCAAAATAAAGGATATAAAAAAATAAAATAAAGACAAATAAAAATAAGATAAAGATATCATATATATATATATATATATATATATATATATATATATATATATATATAAAAAAA
>Ga0123342_1004665_pt1 | contig 20661 bp, 6 predicted proteins | sample Turbeawhitnodule_FD_89960 | JGI IMG/M metagenome (GOLD analysis project Ga0123342, IMG submission 89960) | Root nodule microbial communities of legume samples collected from Mexico - Turtle bean Mexico white nodule | ecosystem: Host-associated > Plants > Roots > Nodule | place: Mexico: Nepantla...
CACACATATATATATATATATATATATATATATATATATATATATATATATATATATATATATATATATATATATATATATATAAGATTCATAGCCTATCAAGACTCTTCTTTATTTCCACGCTTGAGATGTCCAGTCCTTAGCACGAGGGGGTGTGTTATAGATCCTATGTCAACTAGCAATATGACCATATTATTATAAATAAATGCGTGTTAGCCTCAACTTCTAAGCCACGTTTGTAAAGTTAGGCTTAAAGTCTTCTTTCCAGTCATTTGATGTATAAAAAAAGTTATAGGAAGAGACATTGGGTATACAATTCAGAGGACTTGATCATTGATTTAATCATTGTTCCCAGAAGATCAAGTTCTTCATAATAGGTTTTCATTCGAAACATCGAGGAAATAAAATAAAACACACAACAAAGAGTGCCCATTTGCAAAAGAACCAAAAAGCTCAGATCTACTCAAATTGGAGCGAAATGGGATATCACAACCCCTTGGACTGTGCTTATGATCTCTCAAAAGACATTGTCTGTGTTGGTGACGAGGAATGGACTTCATTAGAGCTAGTCAAGTGGGTTATTTGTGTCGATATACGTGGTTGTGCATGTCAATTCTATTGCCAATGTAATTGTTGGTGTTGTGATTGCTTGTGTGGGCCATACTTCTACCCATCATTAACCACAATGGTAGTGGTGGCAATAGGGTTCTCGAGATCAAGAGCTCCAATGATGGTAGTCACACCAATTACTATGCATCACCAATTTCTAGTAATCAAATAAGAAAATAAAAATATTTTGAAAATGAATATGAAGATTCTGAGTTTGTTGGCTCCATTATCAACTTGCAGACAATTTTACCAAATCTTGAGAGGACCTTGGATTCAATGTATATGTTCCATGCTTGGATTAGTTATATGTTCCACCTTGAGGTGGGAGTGTTAGAAAAATTTATATGATCTTTTGAGTAAAAGCTGTGTGTTGTACCTATCTGTAACCTAATATTGTGTATATGAATCTGAATCAGTATAGATATCTCAAGCTCTTTTTCTCATATATACTCCTTTGAGTATTGGTAAGTACATTTAGTGTCTAGTGTTTGAAAAATAGTGGATGAGCACTAAGCTTATGGGATCTCATCTAAGTTTTATGAATGCTATTTTTCTTGTACCTATTGACTTACCCTTCCTTTTTAGTATTTGTAACTAAAATATGCAAACAAATTTGTGATGAGTTTTTCTTGTGTTTCTGAAAACAGGTACATTGCTAAAACATTATATGGTACAGAGGAGGAAGAGGATGCATCTCAGCCAAGCACTAGAGTGGAGGAGCCAAAACTCCTAGGTGTTACCAGTGCTTCAAATGAAAAGGTTTGTTTTAGATGCTTCTCTTGCATGTTATAACAAACTTGTTTTAGATGTAACTTACATGTTATAACAAAGTTTTAATTATCTTGTGGGGCTGCTTATTTTTTTTCAGGTTCTTTTGAAAACTGGTCCTTATGGATTTTATGTTCAGCTCGGAGAAGACAGGAAGGGATACATACCCAAAAGAGCCTCTGTGTCTCATGTATGTCACGTTGCTGTTTTCAACACTTTCATTTTATTTTACTGTTTTTTTAGGCTATGGTTGCGTAGTATTCCAATAATAGTTTGTATCTGTGACAAATAGATGTTGAATATCCCATGTGTCTTGAAAATTTAAGAGGGAAACGTGTTGCATGCCTGCATAATATGTTTAGGGGTGTCAAAATAGGTCAAGCTTAATAGAATGGTCTGATTAGCTGATGCATGCCTTGGGCTTTTGTCCCTGGTAGAGTGATATGTGATAGTTAACACAATTTCTCCGTTTGTTGTATAGTTTTAACACATATTAGTTCATGAGCAATGCCATTATGGGACAAAATATTAGACAATTCATGTTTCACATATTCAATACTAATATTTTAGACCTAATTCTTTTTATGCTGTTTTCAAATTGATTCTAGACAAGTCAAATAAATTAACAAAGATTTGAAATATCTCATTTTTACTTTTCATAACATCAACATCAACAAAAGTAACAAACCATTGTGTTTCAAAATATAGATTCTAAAACAGGCCCCTAAACATCAAAGTGATTTCAATTGAATGGAAAATTACTCCTTTCACAATGGTTTGTGATAGAATGTGTGACGTGGCTTTGATAGTTTACTAATATCACAATTGAAAAAGTCAACAAACTTTTTGGTAAACAAATGAGGGAACAAGAGCGATGTCCAAGCCTTTTGTTATGAAGCCATATTTGGGAACTTGCTCATGTTTATGATGTTGCTTGTTGGCTTGTGACCTCCTTTGTTTTGTTTTGGTTCTTAGACTCAACAAATACAACCCACTTTGCTCCTTATCAATTAAAATTGTCTTCCTCATGACAAGGTCTTTAAATAGGCCGTAAGAAGAGAAAAATAGTTGCTGAACAGTTTTTGGGTAAACTCGGTGGACTCGATCCAGACTCGGAGTGGACTCGTGACTCTGGTCCGAGTTGGCGAGTCCAACTGGGTTTCTTTTAACCCCAAAACGGTCGATCAAGCGGAGTGTTCGCGGGTTGCAGGTGGTTCGTGCGGTGGTTGCGGTGTTCACGGGTTGCAGGTGGCCGCGTGTTGCGGTGGTCACGGGTTGCATGTGGTCGCGGATTGCAAGTTGAAAGTAGATTCTTACGAGTCTACGAGTCTAGTCTGCGAGTCGAGTCTACGGAGCTCCCACGAGTCTTCATAGACTCGCGAGTTTGACAATCTTGGTGAGACATATTACAATTGATGATTCTAAAGTTATATTCCTAGATCCTCTTATGGGTGCACTATCACTTTTTGCAACTGTAATGAGTTGTTCTCTAGTCATTTTGATGTACAAATTGGAGAGCTTAGGAAAAGGAGTCATGGGATTAGCTGCTCTTGAATTGAGGATCCATATACTCTGAGACCAACGACCAATAGTATTGAATGTACTCTTTCTTGGGTAGGGTATACATTTTGAGGACTTAATAATTCAATTATTGTTCGCAAACAATCAAGTTCCTCTTTAAAAGCTTTCATACTAGACATTGCAAAATAACAACAAAAAGAAGCTGAGTCATAACAAAGAGAATCCGTTGGCAAAAGAATCAAAACAATTAAGATCTACTCAAATTGGAGTCAAATGAGATGTCACGGCCCCTTAGAATGGGCTCAAGAGGTACTGATGATGTTGTCTGTGGCAACAGTGAGTGGGGCACACATTTCTATCCCACCACTAACCTCAACAACGATGGGATGGAGAACAATGGTCGTGGTGGCTATTAACAAGGCAGTGGAAACAAGGGTTCCAAGATCTGGAGCTTTGATAACGACTTAAATTATGTTACAAAATAAAAAAATTATTTTATTTATAGCAACAATTATGCCAGTTACATTCTGATCATCTAACAATCAAAACCTTTAAAATAAGTAAAAAAGTATGCTGAAATGTATAAGAAGATTCTGAAGATATTTTTTCCTAATTAATATGGAGATATTAAGAATATTTTTATCCTAATTATCTGCTATTTATAACAGTAAACTATATGCCAATGTTGGGTAGATATTTCATGAAAGGAGAATAGTAAAAATATGTCATAATTGTTCACGTAACCTTGACATGGTTTATTTTATGTAATATTGGCTTCACAGTTCACACCTCTAAATTTACTGTAAGTTTGGAATCCGCTAACTCAAGTTTCAAAGGATCTTTTTGACAAAATGATATATCAGAAATGTATCTGATTGTCTTTATGATGTGATAAAATTTGGGAATTTGCTGCACTTTAATTGTTGGAAGCATTATGAAACTTATGTGATCTGAAATTTAATTCATATTTCATAATGCTACAGAGAATCATATTTGACTCTATCACACTGTAAATATAAGTTGCATTTTTGTAATGGAAACAAAAGAATGAAAAGATGTCTTATGTTTTTGTATTGAACACTACTGAATAGTTCAATGACGGTAAACTTGATTCTCTCTTTTGGTAATTATACTTCAATGAAGTCATTCTATTTCCTGTCTAGGGTAGCCTTTTTTGTTCGTTTGGGTGTAGGAGGGACCATTTTTAATTATTTATTAATGTGACTTTGTGTTTGCTCATGCTGCGCTTGCATTTGTGCAACCTCTGGTTGATGTCTGGTAGGTTTTTCGATGTGTTAAGAACTGTTTGTGCAAATATGACCAATTATTATCTCTTCCAATGAAAGGAAAAAAGTAACAATTTGGGTTGTTTCAGGTCAAGGATGTGGGTTCTATCACTCTTGAAGATGCACTTGAGTTGCTACAATACCCATTGACATTGGTATGTTTCTTAGTTCTCAATTTGAGCCGTAGATTCTTATCATATTTGTTGTAATGTGTTCTGGGTTCATTTATAAGTATAGCATATTAAATGCATTTAGCGTTTGTTGGAATAAGTATCGCTTAGCCTAGGATGTAGCATATGAATCAGAGTGTACGCAAAACCATTTGACCTTCGTGGAACATGAATCCAATACTGGAGTTGCTACAATACCCATTGAGATTGGTATGTTTCTCAGTTTTCAATTTGAGCCTTAGGTTCTTATCATATTTGTTAGGATATGTGCGCTTGGTTCATTTATAAGTATAGCGTATTAAATGCATTTAGTGTTAGCCTAGGAAGTAGCATATGAATTAGAGTGTATGCAAAACCATTCGGCCATCGTGGTACATGAATCCAATAGTTTCACGTTGACGCATTTTATTTGTTGGAAAGTGAGAAATCAGTGTTGAAACGTGAAAGCACACCTAGTTTACGTGATCAATATTCTGCATAAAACATATATATTGCATAAGAAACCAACATCGCTCATGCTATTCCATCTCACTAAATTCAACATGTTATCACGGGCGTGTACCATTCTGTGACTTGTCCCATCACAATTTCACTGCCACATTCCTAAAATATGGAATTCTAGTTCTTAGTTTTTCTTATATTGTCTCTTCTGTCACATCAAGCAATTTAAAATTCTTCTTCAAAATGCTACAATGTTGATTTTGCATACCATGTTTTAACTATAAATATAAGATAATCTCATGTGCAGTTGGTGTTATATGTGTGTGGGTATTGTTTCAAAAAGAATATTTGATGTTAATTCTATAACCACTGTTGTGTTGTGTTACAAAATTTGTCCATAGTGAATGATGTTTTAGGAACAAGATATGTACAACATGAACTAATTAAATAAAGGGTTTTTTTTTTTTTTCAAAATTCTCAATCTTCAAAATATTATTCATTTGTATGATATTTTTTATTTGTGTTCTAGTGATAACGAACCTTTTGCCTGTCCCTGCTGCATTTTTTAGTCTTGCTGACTAATTCGTTTGCTTGTGGTTAGGGTAACCATCCCAAGGATGGACAACCTGTCATAATAAAGCTTGCAAGAGTTGGGTTTTCTGTAAGACATCGGCGCACAATAGCTTCTGTTCCTAAGGTATGATTGTAGTTTTAAGCACTTTCTAATTTTAGATTTTATTTCTCCTCCCGACTATGCAACCATAGCAACATAGTTGTTGAGCATGCGTTTAGGGTTTAGGGTTCTCCTCTTGACTATGCAAATACAATTGTGCTTGATCTCTATTTTGTTAATTTTGGTTATCTTTTAGTATGGGTTCTCCTCTTGACTGTGCAAATACAATTGTGCTTGATCTCTATTTTGTTAATTTTGGTTATCTTTTAGTATGTAATTTGTTGGGATGCAAACAGATACACTACGGCCATACTACTAATCTAGCATAAGAACCATTAAAAGCTGTTGAGGAAGCTACATAGAGAATTAAAGAAAGATTGATATCAATGATGATGGGTAGCAGTTGAGTATTTCCCTTGTACTCACACACAATCCTAGTAGTGGATCCTTTTTGACATATATGAAAATGCGAATCACAACATTCCAAAGGCCAATATGAGGATTCTGCATGAATTGATTAACAAGTCCAACTGCATAAGAAGTCTCAAGTCTTGGAATACTGAGATAAATGAGTTTCCCACTAGCTTTCTATATCTTTCTGGATTTAAAAAGGTTTCACCTTGGTCCAATATTTGCTTCTGATTTGGGTTTGTTGGATTATCATTTGGCTTTCCATTTCCACGACATATTTTCTTTGTGAAACTACATCACCTTCCTTTAACTAAGCCATTTCAATACCAAGAAAGTATTTCAGATAGCCAAGATCTTTGGTCTCAAAGTGAAGTGACTGAATAACTACTCTTTTAGCTGAGAAATCTGAGTGGCATCATTTCATGTCATAACTACATCATCAACATACCATTAGACAAACACACTTCCTAGGGCAAGTATGCCAATAGAAAACTAAATGATGTGTCTCACTTCGTTTAATCCAAAGATCTACACAATATGACTTTATGTTTTGGAACCTAGCTATGAGCGGTTGCTTCAGGATCAATGGCTATTGGTTGTTTGCCATTTACTCCTTTCTAGTCTGTCTTTCAAAGGCGACACCCCCTTGTTCCTTTTGGGGTTGATAGGCTCAATTATAACCAAAGCTAACAAAAATACTTTTTGCATCTATTTTACAAAGAAAATAAAGAACAAATCCTACATATTATGAGTCCAAGAAATGCAAAATATAGAAACTCATTTTTTTTTTGTGTGAACTAGAACATCTTTTGTCATGCTTATGGTTTCTCATTGGAATGATGTGTCCATGCTCTTTATTTGTCTTCATTCATGCACTGATAACAAGTTAAATTTAGAGATGGCCAAAAAATCAGCTCTCCGTTATATATGTATAAAATGATGAGTATAAGTACATCTCAAAGAGGAAGGCTACCGTCTATGTTCCTTAACCTAAAGCTAGGTACACTCAAAAACAGCTTTTATATAAGCTGTACAGCAAGACAATATCACCTATTTCAACATTAGGATGCAAAGAGCTTCTCTACCGCTACAGACACAATAAAAACAAGATTGATATTTCTTCATTCATGATGATAGCCAATGAGTGATACAAATTTATATCCTAGTTTTTGTCAGTAACAACCATACAGGTGTCCTAATCTAGTTTTAGTCTTCCAGTCATTTGGGTTTCAGAGCATATCCTAATATAGACAATGAAAGTATGCCTTCTAAGAAATGGAAACAAAGCATGTAACATCGCTCTTTTCCTAACTGCTGACTTTAGATGTTGACGTATGTTCTCGGATTACAACTGGTTAAATTTTTTTGTTACCAATGAAGCAAACAGACGTCTATAATGTATGTTAGAAATCACATTTGTGGACGGATACGTTTTTGTTATTTTTCCCCTTTGTTTAGTTTTAGAAATTATGGCCTAGCCAGTAGGGGGTAATAGGCTATTCCAGACTTTGTTGTTTTCTTCGTTGTCTTCGACTACGATGATTTTTTATTGTTTCTCACCATGGGTGGTGGAACCCTAAGGTTGTGGACTTTAATTTTATATTTATAATATTAGTTCTTCGGATTGATTTAAATTAACATAAAGTGGATAAATCACTTTTACTATTGATGTCTATTCTGCAAAATGGTGTACATGGTTTTACATTTGAACAACTAGCTAGACAAGCAAATGTTAGGCCTGAGACCGAGGCAAGAAATGTTTCCTTTCACATTTTTTCTTCACCATCCAATCGGTAATCGAACACAGCCATTATGTCAAAGTAACATTTCAAAGCTTGTTTTTCCAACGCTCAATTTTTCCTAGTGTGACATTTTTTTCCTTTTGAAATTGACATTCAGAATATCAAGCCAACTGATGTCACCCTGGAAAAAGCCCTTGAATTTTTATCCGGAAAAGACGTGAGACGGTCTGGTCGGCCAAAAGGCAAATCTAAAGCTCAAGAAGTTGAAGTTATTGAAGCATTCTAAGTTGACCTGTATTTTTAGCATGACTGCAGGTTGCCTTTAGCTACTTGGAATTTCCAACTATTCTCCAACCAGAGAATTTGTGAATCCAGTCCCAGCTGCAAGATTCTTTTATTGAGCCAAATGTATATTTATAATTGTTCAAGAAATTTTGTAGTCTTTCTTTTGATAAGTGTCTGTAACATTAGACCAACATAATTATTTACTTTAGAATAAGGAATATTTGTTATAGCGAATATTGGTTAAACCTTTTTTTTATCAGCAAGGATTGATATTCTTTTATCTTAGCTGCCTTGTAAATCCATAGAAAAACTCGTACCTTGTCTTTTTTAATAGGTTTGTCTTGCTCTTTTTATTTTGTTTTCTTGGTGTTTAGAATACTTGACGTTGCTAGGGTTTACGACAGGCTCCTTCAAGATGAAAAGAGATAGACTTATTGTAATTTATGTAGAGATATATTTGTGGAAAGAGATGGTGGCGATAAGAACTAATACTCTTCATAGTATTCGTCAATGTGTGGAATGCTTATATGAAGTTAATTTTACTTGAATATGGAAATTTCGTTTACAATTTTTTATTAAAATATTTTTCCTCAATCAGCTAAACGATTAAAATTAAGCGATGATATGATAAACTTGTTAGCAAATAAAATTGAATGGTTGTCCCACTTTTTATTTAGGTCATTACTTCTTCCACTTTCATATATTTCATCCATCTATTTCATTTTATACTCTCATAAATATGAAAGTTTCTATTTTGGTCTTTTTGAATTATGTAATCAGAAATTTTTTATTTATTTATTTTTGATTGTATATTGTACAATCTTGAAATTATTAGAATTTTGTAATTCAGAAATTAATTTTTTTATTTTTGGATTATGTTTTGAAAACTTATTTTCTTTAAAAAAAAGTTTCAAATTATACAATTTAGAAGTTTTTTTTATTCGATTGTGTAAGGAGCTAAAAATACTTTCGAAATCCAAAATATAGAAATTCTTTTAATTTATACAACCTGAAATATATTTTTTATTTTTAAATTGTATAATCTAATAAAAGGGGAAATTAGCATATTTATGGAGATGGGATACGGAAGACGAAGATATGGAAGTGGAAGAAGAAATATCCTTTTATTTGTCATGAATCACTTGAAGTTTACATGTCATGAATCACTAGAAGTTTACATGTTGTATGGTTATTTTAGGACGTTTAAAAGACTCAACTACTTTTAAGATTGTATTTTCGAGAAAATGTAGATATTTAAAATTTTATTGTTGATTATATTTGATCAAGAAAGTTATAAATAAATATGTAAATAAAATTAGAAGGTTCAAAGAATGTAAAATTGAAATTGATGACATATTTCTTAATTAGTTTTGATGAACACATAAGAATCAAATTAGTGATTTACAAAGTTAGATAGCCTTACATTAAAAGACAAAAAAGGTGAATGATAGGATTGATAATGTGAAATATACAAACATCTGTATAAAACACTTAAGTTATGCTTATAAGGATTCAATCAAATTAAAATTCTTAAGGTTTTTTTCGTTTTCTCCTCCTTTTGGCTTCTCAATTTTTCTGCTTTTGGTCTTTGGGTATCTTGGTATCTTAATCTTGGTGAAAGAAGAGTGAAGGCACTCTGCTCAAATAAGTTATTAATGTAGTCTGATTATATTTGCCTGGTGGACCTTAATTGTTCAGTTAACTAGCGATTTGATCTTTCTTAACATGATAATTTTCTAAAGGAAATGTTGTTGTTTAAACATGTGATGGGGGCTTCTCTAGCTGAAGTTGAGGCAAACGAATGGTAAACTTGATAGTGAATTAAAGGCTCTGGTAGAGGAGTACTCCAACTGTGACTCCAAGAAAAGAGTCTTGTGACCGTAGAGGAGGAAAAGCTTTGGTAGGAAGTAAAGGGCTTGTGACAGAGTTTGATGGACATGGCCTTGTCCCACCACTTGGAACAATGCTGACATGAGAAGATTGAAAAGGAGTTGGAGAATGCCCAACAATTTGTGTTGGACTAACATGAGCTTGGCTTCAACAAGTAGTCCATTTCAATAAACTCCCTCTCCACATAGGTGACTTTGGTATGGGCAAGGATTTTTTTAAGGGTGAGGTGCCTACGCTTGAGGGTTTTGAAGATGTTGGTGTGGACCAGGACATTAACATTGAGTGATCTTTTGTGGTATGTTTTTTTGTATACACGACCATTAGAGTTGGTTTATCTTGACTATAGAGTTGTCAATTTTTTTAGTACTTGCATTTTCATTTTTGGCAGAGACACACAATGATAAAAGTAACAAGTTATCTATTTTTATGTATGACTTATCTTGCTTATGCGGTTTGTTAAGTTTTAAGATTTTTTTGGCCTTTCTCCCTTCATTTACCTTATTGTTTCGTAGTTGTTGTTAGTAGAGTTTAATGAAGTAATTAGTGGAAATTATCCTAGAAGGGTGTGTGAAACTTAATTGATAAGGATTCACATTTGTGAAAACATACAAAGTCGATTAACAAAATTTAATCAAGAGGTATTCATATTTGTGAAGGTGTAATCTGTCAGTTAATGACACTTAATTGAGAGGAATTCATGTTTGTGAAAGCATCCTCAACTAGTAAGTGAGACTTAATCAAGATGTATTCACATTTGTGAAAACATACTCGATTTATTAGTGAGACTTAATCGTGAGAGATTCACGTTTGTGAAAGCGTCCTCGGTCAATTAGTGAGAAAGAGTCTAATTTACTAAGTACACCACCCTATTCTAACTTATTCTTCTATTTAGACCCCAGAAAGAGTCAAAATTATTGATATAAACTTGTCTTGTAAAAAAACTAGAAGAAAGAACATTTGATGTCTAGTTCTTCTTCTGCTGAGGTTCTTTTGATGTTTGGTAGGGTCTTGTTTTGGATGCTGAGATGACTGACTCAATTGTAAAGTGTTTGTGGCCTTAGTCATTTGTTTTTCGAGTTGGGTTGTATCATCTTTTGTTCTCTCTGGTTGAGGTCTTCCAAAACATGCTCTACCTCTTCTAACGACCATGGTTGGAAATCTTACTCGGCCCCACAGTCGATGACAAAATGTTCTTACAAGGACCAAGTAAAACCATAACTCTCAAGGTCTTCTTTGGTTTCTCTTCCTCTCGGCTTTCCATTTCTCTAATTTTGGTATTTCGGTATCTCTGTCTTGGCAAAAGTGAGGTGTACCTGCAAAGGTATTCAGACGTTCAAATAAGTATGTCTTAATAATTAGTCAACCTAACTTTTACATGTCCCTGTTATGTCTGTTTATACTTGGGTCTTAATTGTCATGGGCCTCTCCTAGGCCTAATTCACCTGCTAATTAGCAATTTGATCCTCCTTAATAGAATAGTTCTTGATTAAGAGGGTAATTAGGTTATTAAGATAAGAGGTACATAGTTGGCCTTATTAGCATCCCGAATCAAGAGGTCGAAAGACTTGCTATGGTCAGATAAGATCGAGAGGTTGAGGTACCGATTGATACTTAAGCTAAAGAAGATAAATGTTGTAAATAGACAATTTTATTAAACGTTCCAAGTTAGATTATGTGTATTTGAAGGTCAATTAATCTCTTTAAATAACTTGATAGTAGACTCTAGATATACTTCAACAAATTCAAATATTACGTCAACTTGCTTTTAGGAATAAGATTGGTGAGCATTTAACTAGATTTTTCAACATATCTATATGAATATTTAGCAAGAACACAACTAGTGTCACCACGAAATCAGACATACAATTGAGGTACCTAAGTATATGATTTACCATTTTAATACATTTTTTTATACATCATAGATTTTTAAATATTTATTTTTTCTTTTACTTTTATATATATTTTAAATTTAAATAATTAAAAATAGTAATATTCATCCTCGTGTGAAAAGATTTATGTTGCACTAAAATAGAAAGAAATTTAATTAATTTAGAACATATGTTATGTAATAGGATATCAAAACAATTATGAAAATTTCAAAATTTTATTTAAGATTGAGTTTTTCCATTTCATAATTACTTATCAAAACTTTGATAATGAATATTCATGATGAATAAAAGTTTGAAACATGTTCCATGCCTTGTAATTATTCAAAATATGAGTTTGAAACTAAAATGAAACAATACAAGTCATATTTATATGCATGTAAAAGTTACATAAAGATTAACAATTGTTCAGATTAAGAATATTGGAGAAACTTGGTTCTCCTTGTACCAAGTTTCTCCTAGATGAAAAATGTATTTTCAAATTACAAGGAACTTCTTATCCTCCTTTATGCTCAGTTTGTTTCAATTATTGTTTATGTAGACATATTTGAGAAAGATAATTGTGTTTATATTCAATGATTTAAGGGATTTTACTAGTTCAGAAATGAGGGAGAGTATCTCTTATATGGTGCTTATACAAATACAAAACTATCCTCAATTTTATTTCTCTCTCCAACACCTTCTTAATAAATAAAAGGTAGTGGCACATATATAATTATTTATAATAAAAATAATATTAATTATAAAATTAAATATAACATAACAATGTTATTTAAAAGTATTTTTTATTGAGTTTTTATAATTATAAATATTCAGATATTATTTATTTTTGATAAAATTTTCTTTTAGAATTTTTTTAATTAGATAATATTTTATTTTTTTAACTAACATATTTTATTAATAATATTTTAATTTTAACAAATATAAATAAATAATTTATTTTTTTATTTTTAATTAATTATAATATTATATTTTTATTAAATAATTATATTTATTATACCATACACAAATTTATTATAATTTAAGTTTTAATTTACACTATTGACAATTTTTAATATAAAAATATCTAAAATAATTTACAAAATTTTAATTAACTCAAATTTATACAAAATTATTTCATAATTTATTATTTAAATGCTTTTAAAAACAAAGATAAATTTATATTACTCCCAGTCATTATATTACTCACTTTCACTAAATCATTTCCATAAATCTACTTTACATAATTTTAAATAAATTTAATACATAATAAAATGAAAATAAGGGTATAATTAAAAAAATACTTTATCTTAAAATTTTAAAAATAACAGATAAAAAGGAATGAATTTTCCTTCAAAAAATAACATTTTTTCCTTAAAAAAAACAGTTACGTAAAAACAAGAGGAAAATCTACAGTATTTTATTAAGATCCCTCCCTTTTCAATCAGCCTTAGTAGTTTACTTCTTACTTTATAAAATTATTGCTTACCTCCTACTTTAAAGAGATTTCAACATCAAGAGTCTAGATTCTCTAATATTTTTGGTATCATTCCTCTACTGTAATTTCAAAATACACACTGAATTTAATATTTAGAATATATTAAAAAATGAATATATGAAAACTAGTGTATTTTAAAAATTAGGTAATGTGGTCAAAATTAAGTGGTGGAGGATCTGCAGCACAAGACCTTGGAATCCCATTAAGATTGATAAAACTGAGAAATATGACCACATAAACTATCACTCATGTGTGTCTGTGATGAGAAATTGTAGTTAAAAGATAAGCCATGCTAAACAAATTATTGAAACGCTGAGGTGTGGTCTAAATAATACAAAATGAAAGGATTTTAATTTGTGAACAATAAGACATGAATTACAAAAACAAAATACCTGGGAACCTAAAGGTATGAACTATACACATACATACCCACCACCACCAATAACCACCATATCAAAACTATCATCATATTCAACAACTCTATTCCCTCTTCTCTATACACCAGAAAGAAAAAAAGAACATAAAAAATGACCCAGGAATTTAACTAAATGAAGGATATGATATGAAATAAATGATGGTATGGAATGGAATGGAACCCTCTTAAAAAGATGAAGCTGCTTCTGTCTGGCTTCCTCTGGTGTGGCGGTGGTGTCGTTTTCCATGGTGCCGACCGCTACCAAAAGTTACTGGATCAAACTTTCTTAGCCTATCAGCTTCTTGGGAATTGATTACACACTCTGATGGAGCTGCTTTGTATCTGAGTCTGTCGTAGCAGTAGGAGTATGTCATGTGCTTCTTTCTGAAATTCTCCATTTTGATTCTTTGTGCTGCTGTAACACTAGAAGGAATGGCTTCAGAACTTTGATCATTCTCACACTTCCCCACCTGCTCAATTGGATCCACTGCACACCCATGCAGTACAAGGTCAGAGAATTTGGCAACATAGGGTGCATACTTGTAGTTAACCCTGTATTTCCCTCCATTCGTAGCCCAATCAGATGCATCCCATATTGTTGCATACAGTGTCATTGGCTTGGAGGGGAAATCTCCTCCCATAGATTCTGTTCGCTTCACTTCTCTAATAGGAACATTGTCCACGTAAAATCTGGACATGGATACACAGTTAAGAAAAACTTGAAAGACAAAAATATAAAATCCATATTCTACATTTTACTTTCTATTTGAAAAAAAAATCACTCCCACTCTTATAAAGTCTATGTTCTAATTCTTCATACAAGAATTTATATGCTTTAGTCTCTCTATGTAACACAATTTAGGTGTTCGAATACTGCAACAATCGACAGTAGAGGGGTTCAACATCAGTGATAACTTTGTAGCTGTACTAGAGCATCTAAAGTACTTGACAAATGACAGCACATACTAAAGCATGATAAAATTGCTTTAACCAGAAACGTAAAAGAAATACTTATACGAAGACTAAATATATATTTTCAAAGTATAGGGACAAAAACACATATACTCCAAAAGATAAACACTTTACTCCAATATAAAGACTGAAAGTACAGTTTGAGAGTGTAGAAGAGCATGAATATGATTAATTAAAGAAAAAGGCTTTTTAATCGAACAGAGGATTCGGTAAAAGGAAAAAGAAAACTAGAGAAAATGTTTTAATAAACGAAAACACCACCAACAAAATCTATCAAATTTCTACTAACAAACAAGAGATCATCAGACTAAAGTGTGAGGGGTAGTTGTAAGAAATAAGAATGATGATAAAAGTTAGCAGAACAAAGAATAAGTAGGACATAATGCAAGATATAACCAGATAGACACTCACATGATCTGAGAATCAGTCCAGACAATACTGTACTGATGGAAATCATCTGCAGGATCAAACCAGAGACCATATCTTTCCTCCCTGCCAATATTGGTGCTACCATTGCCATAAACATTAGTCTGAATCCTCCAGTTTTTGCCTCTGATGTTCCCCAAAAACTCAAAGTCGATTTCATCATGGTTATTCTGGAACATGTCACCGTTTGACATCTGCAAACAGATAACATGATAAAAGAAATTACTTTTCCTGTTTTCCGAATACAAGTTAAAATCAACACCAGAATACTTTTCCTGTTTTCACTTTTGCCAAGTAAGAAGTCCTAAATTTTATCCTGAATAATCCTAAATTTCATTCTCTACTGTTGACGATGAAAATGAGAACATATGGACTTTCTATTTTATCAAAAAAACTTATTGGTATTCTTCAAATTCAAAACCTTACCAGTAAATTCCTGAGAGCTGTTTGGCTTATATTTTCAAAAATAAAAAAAGGCTGTGATTTTGAGAAAAAAAAAACGATATTATAAAGACTTGGTGACTGGGGTGAAGTAGAAATCTTCATTAAACGGAAAGCTGGTGATGACAACGTATGGTTGAGTTTTCAAAATAGGAATCAAATTTAAGCATAAAAGAAAAAGATATCACTTTCAATAATCATAAAATTGAAGCAAAATACCCACATAGAAGGCAACCACAACTCCAGCAGTGTAATCAGCAGGCAACTTAATAGAAGCGCTAAAGTACCCGTGAAGATAAAGATCATGCGACACAAATCCTGAACCTGCAAACACACCCCAAATATGGAAAAACCAAAAAGGTGAAGACTTTAGCCACAGAAACCACCATCGCAGCAACCCCAGATGGATTGACAAAGGTGGCAAGAGAAAAAGAAAAAAGAAAAAAGAAAAAAACCTGTTCTCTCATCCAGTGAAAGATGAACCGATTTGCCATCCCTGTGGATGACCAAATTAGTGTCCCCAAACAAGGGCTGGTAACCTTCATCAAAGGGTATGATGGGGAAGTTTCTGGAGGAGGCAGAAAGAAAGGCAAAAAGCATGGAAGAAAAGAGTAGGAAGGCCATATGAGAGGCCTCCATGATTATGTTTCCTGGGAGTGCTATTTTGAGATATATAAGGAGTGGTGCAAAGAAGGGTGATGAAGAAGAAGGAGAGGGAAGAAAAGGAATGAGAGAAAGAGAGAGGTTTGGAATAATGTCTACAGCTAGAAGCGATAGAGAGAGCCGAAAGAGGGTGATTAGAGAGAAGGACAAGGTTATTTGTATTGGAGAGAGTGCTGCAGTGTCTGTCAATGTAGACAAAATTGTTTTTATTTCTTCATTTAATTCAACTTTGTTTTTTTCTTCAAGAAATATAGTGATATTTAATTCGGGAATATTAATTGTGTGTGGAAAATGAGAAATACGTTAGAAATGTAGAAGAAGCTGTCAGCTGTATGAGTTCGAAGTGTGGTTTGTTTTCGATGACTACAAACACTTCTTCAAACAATTTACAACTATTTAAAATTTCTATCTAAATTTATATTTCAATAAAATATTATTTCTGCATCTATTTTTAATAATTATAATATAAAATAATTTTTAGTGTTAAATTTTATAATCTCTCCTTCTGCACCTCTTTTATGTTTCACTTTGATTAAATTAGTTGAACGTGACCTAATTATTGTCTTAATTGTTGATCAACCTATATCTAAATGTGATTTATCTATCTTTAGTAGTCTAAAGAATAAATGATGCAATAAATGTGTAAGTTGATGAACCATGTCAACTCTAATTTGAATTAGTGGTTAAACATTCTAGTTATTGGCCTACTATTTATTTATCAGTGTATAAATCAAGTTATTTATGATTTTAATAGGATATTATCACTATTTTCTATAAAAAAAAAATCCACATATATACATATATACGGATAGCTATTCCCACATGTTATACATATAAGATAAATATTTAATTTCATGTAATTAGAATTATAATAAGTACATATTTTTTTCTCTAAGTTATTTAATTAAAATATCCTGACCAAAATATTTTTATTATATAAATTATATTATAATTTAATATAAACATAATTTTTTTTAAATTATGCACTTCTCCAATTCACTTAACTAATTCTTATTTATGATTAATGATTTGCCCAATTTTGACATTTAATATAAAAATGGATGTTAAAAAATATAAATTTTGATATATGTGGAAGAATATTTAATGTATTTAAATATATGTATCTAGATAATAAGAAAATTACTCAAATAATCACTTGAGAATCTATTTTTAAGGGTAATATAATAATTAGAGAAAATCAACTTATGTAATTATAAAGGAAAAAAAAGGAAGAATGACAAAATAACGAGTATCAACTAGTTATATAAATTTATTGGAGTATTAAAATGTGAAAAAGATGTTAAGAAGAATGGATGATTAAATTGTGTTTAAGACTTTTTGTGTAATGATGTATCCCTAATAGTAACTGGTCAAAAGATAATTTTGGTAAGTCAAAAATATTTTCTAAAAATTGATAAATATAGCCATAAAAAATAAACAAAGAGCATGTTAAACTTCTAGCCATAAAAAATAATTTAGATAATTAATTATTTTATCAAAATATTTGATAAAATATAGAAGTACAAATATAGATATACTAAAATAAAATATAAATTTCATATCTATTTCATATAAAAAAAACATGAATAAGTAGTCAAAGTGACCCTCGTTCCACGAGGTTGTATCCTCTGACTAATTAACTTAATACCTTAAATTTTTGGATAAATGATTCTCCACACTCTCAACGTACACTATTATGTTTATGTGTCTATTGCATAGTGCACTCACTTAAATTATTTGCTTAAAAAATGTTATTTTTATATCACATGTCAGTGGTTAAGAAAACATGCTAGTTGAAGTAAAATATTATCAGGAATAATAATTTTATTCTTCTCATTTAAAATTTATAAAGAAATAAACCAACTACCATTTTTTAAAATTCATTGAACATGTGCAGGGGGCGAATACACTTGTATTTTAGGTCCCTGGAGGATTTTTTTTTTCTTAAAAAATCATAAGAATGTTTTTTATTTTTTACGCACACAGTTATGTAATTTTAATTATTATAAGTAAACTATTTTAGTTTAATACATTTCAAAGATCTTCAAAATTTAATTAATTAAAAAATCATATGCTTAAAACATTTAAAAGATTTAATCATCAAATCAGAACTCAAAGCGTAGCTATGAAAAATAGTTGAATACAACATTGGAGAATGTGATTTCTTTAGAATTTAAAATATTAGTAAAAGGGTGGAATTTAAAAAACTGGGGAAAATCATGATAGTAAACATACAAAAGTAGGAAAAAGGAAGAAAGTAAGTAGAGAACAGCAGAGGCATACGAATGATTATAGGGAAAATAATAATATTCTTTAAGCTTTTGGCACTCCAAAAGGAGGACCCCTTTATACTTTTTATTTCCATTTCTTTATGATAAGGCTAATGAATTTAAAATACTATATTGTGTAATTTTATTTTATTCTAATTTCCAAATCAAAATATTTGGTTGAAAAAAATAAAATATTAAAAACTGTATTTTTTTTTATTTTTAGGTATTTATTTGATGGATTTCATTTGAAAATAGGTAATAAAAGAAGCAACCCAAAAAGTGATGTGTGGAAGCGCATAAAGACATGAATGGGCATGGCAAATTGAAGGAGAAATAAATAACAAGAGGAATGAGAATTGCGTGGACCATGGTTCAAAATTCGGCTCCATCCCACCCAATCAAAACCCATCATTCTTTCATAATAACAATAATTACTTTTAATATAATAATATTAAATACTTTTACTACATTAAAGAATATTAACTGCAGTAAAAGTAAAATTGAATTCTTCATAAATAACATAGTTTTCGTAAATTAGTTAATTCATTAGTCATTCAGTATCATTTAATTACTTCAAACCTTGCACTAAAACAACCGGTAATAACAATTCATTGTTTTAGTATTGAGAAACATGTATCTGCATGTAATGTCAAATTAAATTTTAAACTAAATAAATTCACACTTACTTTTATAAGTTTGAGTCTAATTTTTATGAGGCAGCATGGGTTTAATGATAATTTTGTTTGAAGATTTGTGAATTAAAATGAAAGTAAAGAAATGTATGGTAGTTTGGTATTATTAAAATATATATTTAAAAAAATATAGTTTAATTAAAAAAAAGTGGATGATGAGGAAGTTTGTTGAAGGTGCTTGACAGCTGAGGAGACAGAACCAAATAGCCGTTACCTTCAGTGGACCCCACCTCATCTCAATTCCCACAATCCCAGCTTCTTTCCCGTCACTCACGGACTCTTCTTAACATCACCCTTCACACCTCATGCAAATATTTTATTTTATTATTATTATTATTAGGTTAAATATTTATTTCGTCTATTAAATTATTAATTTTCCAAATTTTAGATTATTCAGCGTTTATACAATAAAAATAATTAAAATAAATCATTGTATGTAAAACTAGTTTAATTTAAAATTTTACTTTATCAAATTGAAAATAATTAAAATGAATATCATTTGCAATTAGAACAATAATTTCGTCTATTAATATTATTATTATTTTCACTGCTGAACTATTTTACTGTAACTAAAAAGTGTACTACTAATTTGTATGCAAGATTAAATAAAAGTTTTCCCTTTATTTCTCCATTGGGAAAGGAGCCACAATCCAACGGTGTGGTCTTTATTATTTTCTGCTTCGACGGTGCATTTTAGACTAAGGAGAGAGAGAGTCTCTAACGTGCATGGGGAGTGAGGCACGCTTGGGTGACATGGGGATGGGGAATGGGATCTTGCATGAGTGGATCCCAAGGTGAATGGTATTGGTTGATGACATGCACGTGAATTTTGGGTACAAATCTCCACATAATTATTCTTCTTTCTTTATTATTTTGGTTTTTCTTCCTGCAAAATGTTACTTACCTTTATTCACTTCTAAGAAAACTATTTTTTTATTTTACTTAAACTATTTCTATTCAAAAGAGAAATAAAGGCATCTCCAATTTAGGAATTATGAACTTAAAGATTTGTGTCTTATATTTCACCGAGCATTCTAGTGTCACAAAAAATAACAAACACTTGTGTGGATTGAGAATATTTTTTATATGAAATAAACTATGTTGAAAGAGAAGACTAGCTCAATCAATGCATAACATATAGGATATTATTAGTTTTGGAGCTCAATATTTCTGTTGTAATTTTTTTCTTAAAAACTAATCTTGGTAGATAAAGAGAGATGAGTGATTATAAACTATAATTAACTCTAATTTATAAGTGACGTGATTCTTTTGGAGCTGAACTACTGAAATAAACTTATTAATGGAGGGATTAGTGAAAAATTAACCTAAAATTCTTTTTTTTCTCAAATATAGTCTTAATGTTCATATAGAACATTTTTTTTATAAAGTTTTCGTGTTAGGCATCACTATGCAACTTGACATCTCAGCTAAGCTGACACCTCAAGTAACAACAATCATCTGCCATCACATGAAAAAAAAATATTATTAAAAAAAAATACAAAAATACAAAAATATGGGGGGACTAGACCAAAACCCATATGTTAACACAAACGATACATAGGTAGATTATACCTATTCATAAAGAATTCTAAGAACAGACTAGCTGAGAGTCTATTATACCAA
>Ga0123342_1004666_pt1 | contig 20658 bp, 8 predicted proteins | sample Turbeawhitnodule_FD_89960 | JGI IMG/M metagenome (GOLD analysis project Ga0123342, IMG submission 89960) | Root nodule microbial communities of legume samples collected from Mexico - Turtle bean Mexico white nodule | ecosystem: Host-associated > Plants > Roots > Nodule | place: Mexico: Nepantla...
AAATTGTATGAGACTTGATGAATTATGTTGATTAATTTGACATGAAATTATATAGAAATTTTTATATAGCTAGCTTACCCTGTTATTTGTTTGTGTTTGTTTCTTTATCTGTGATGATCGTGTAAAACACGGGAGCAGACGAGATTGCAGGTAATAGAGCTCCTTAGTGAGCAACTGGAGTATTGGATAGATTTACCTTTGAATGCTTTGTTTCTTTTGTTTTTTTTTCCACTTTTGATGTATATATTAACTCCCTATGAAGAGGGATATCTTTTTGAGATACAAATATGATAACCTAATATATGTTTACATGTTAATTAGATATTGCATGTATAATATATTAACAAAAATGGGAAAAAAATAGGGATGTTACAAATAATAAAGTAATAGTAATACTTACTAGTGTGTTTTTTTTAATGAAATTACTTTTAGTACTGCCATTTTTTTTTCATGAACATGATTAACTAGTATCTAAGATGAAACTTGGACATTGATAAATTCAATATATTAACCTTTTGTGTGAAACCTTTTATTGTTTTTAGAGGTATCATATATTTATTTGTGTAATTCTCTTAAACATTTTAGTGATACAGCGTGTAAGTGAAGTTTGACATGTGATGCATTTTCTTTTTCACAGTTAAAATATCCTATGAAATTATATTCCATTCCATTTACAATAACATAATAAATTTTTTATTATTTATGGATTGTTATTTTTGATAAAATATATTATTTTCTAATTTAGTATTGAGTATGGAAGTATTCTATCCTAACAAATTGTATTGTTTATAATTTTGAAATATAGTATTTTAAATGTTATGTTGCATAATTTTTAAGGAATTTGTGTGCGTGAATAAATCTCAATTTTTCGTTTGAGATTCAATAAAAAAATTCACGTATAAATCTTCAAATTTAAATTGTCCTTATGATTTACTTTTTATAAAAAAGAAGGAAAGGTAGTAGTAACACTTATTATAGTGAATATTGAATTATTCAGGAGAATAATTTGAAAATATTAATATAATATATTTTTAATAATTTTTAGTATGAATGGTTAATCTACATATCCCATATTTCTTGATATTTAGATTGCATTACAAAAAATTGTCCATTTATATACCGATTATTACATACGAATCCAAATTCGTATGTAAAGTGAACATTATGCGGATATTTACATATGAATGTAATTCAGTATGTAAATAGACATTACATACGAATTTTTCTGTATGTAAGAATAAAAGTGATTACATAGGATTTTTCAGTATATAAGAATAAAAGTGATTACACACAAATTTTTTCGTGTATAAGAATAAAAGTGATTACATACGGATTTTTCCGTATATAAGAATAAAAGTTATTACATCCAGATTTTTTCGTATCTAAGCCAAAATTGATTACATAAGGATTTAATCAGTATGTAATTTTGGTGCTATGAAACGAGAATAATTACATATGAATTGTATCCGTATATAAAGTATTACATACAAAATATTTTTAATAATTGTAATAATAATAATAATAATATAAATAATATTTATATTATGAATAATATTAATAATATAAATGATATTAATAATATTTATATTATGAATATTATGAATAATATAAATGATATTAATAATATTTATATTATTAATAATATTAATGTTAATAATAAGTATAATAAATCATATAAGTGTGTATCGTAGTTCATTTATTAAAAATTATTGTTGTTGTGTGATGAGTAAATTAAAGTATTTGATGAGTTTTTCAATGAGTCTTTTGAGACGTGTGCCATGTCATTTTGTATAATTAATGACTTTCCTACGTATTGGAACTTGTCAAATTACACAGTGAAAGTTTATAAAGCATGCAATGTGTGAATAAAACACTTTGTATAAGTAGTTGAAATAGAAGGAAGACAAAAATCTTTAACAATCGAGATTTCTAAAAAAGTTTCATACATATTGAAAATTGTGAAAAACTTTGAATTGCCATAAGAGAATGACATTTGTAACATTCCATTAACCAATGTTGAGATTTATGAAAATATCAAACATATTAATGTTATTTTTGAAAAAAAAAAATAAGACAATTGTAATTAACATATGGAACATCTTCTTTAATCTCCTTTATTGGTGCAGGTTACAAGTTAAATACAATATATATCTAATATACGTAGAAGAATATGTGTGTGATAACTTAATTAGAACATTTATCAACATCAAAGGTAAATCATAGGATGATTCATATGCTTGTATGGATTTGAATATGCAAGAGGAGTTGATGCCAAGGAAAATAAGTAAGCATACATATTTCCTCCAACATGTTACACTTTCTCTAAAAAGAAGAAAACAAGTTTTTGTTAATATTTTAAAGGCATCAAAGTACTACAATAATACTCTTCAAATATTAAGAGTCGTGTATTTATGATGGATTTGAAACTAACTAGTCTAAAGTTTCATAATTGTTCCGGTGTAACAATAATTGTTTGTGACTATTAGTAACATTTTGATAAAATACTACAAAAAAAAGTCTTTTAATGACGGTTAAAAAGACCATATAAAGACGGTTCTAAAACCGTTGTTATTGCGAGTGTCATTATAAATAAGATGTTTATAATGATAGTTCTAAAACCATCGTTATAAATCACATTAATGACTCGTGTAAAAATTATCATTATGCCAAATAAATGAAACAATTTAAAAAAAACACTTATAACAACACTTCTAGTATAAAACCGTCGTTAGACACTATAAGTGTATTTTTTTTTAAAAAAAGATTTTATTATTATATACTCAATCTAATATGCATAAAATATTAAATTTCAAAAATAATAATACATGTAATATCATAATTTAAATATAAAAGTGTAAAAAAAACTTCTATAAATTTGATTAATTAAATAGATTAAATATAAGTTATTTATATTTAAATCAATATAATTATAATTTAAAATATCCAATCGTTAAAAAGGTATAAATTTAAAACAAGCTGAATTTGCATGATAATTAAGAAGGTTTTGAACCTCTATCTTCAAGCATAATTAATAGGAATTAACTTTATTAATTGTATATACTATACACCGAGTGAGTGCTCAAGTAACTCAATGAATATTAATGGTCACAAAAATTGACTAAAATACGACGGAGAAATTATCAAATAAAAACTAAAAACTTTCAGTAGCTATATACACAAATTCAGTTGCTAATTCCTTCCTCTTTTTTTTGTGTCGCTGAAATCAAATCAGCTACTAATAGCAAGCAATTTTATGGTCACTAGAGTGATATTATATATGTTGCTAATTAATTGTTGAGTTACACTAATAACCAATCAATCGCGCTAGAAAATAGTAATGATAAATTTGTTAAGGTATTTATTTTATTAAAAAAATTGACAAAATAACACGATTGTTGTTGTTTTCAAAGAAATATTTATTATTAACAAAAATTAAATAATATATATTTTTCAAATTTATTATTAAAATATTTATTAATAAAAATAAAGATGAAGTATATATAGAATTAAAAAAAAGAATGGGAACAAAAATGGATGACCGAAAGTGAGGTTGGATAAGGTTGGTTTCTTTTATTTTCTGGAAATGATGGAGGAGGTCGTTGGATGGACCATCATCATGTGTTGGAATAACAAACAAACATTTCTATAATTAACAATATTTTTTTTTCCATCTCATTTCTGTTTTGCGTACTCATTCATATCCTTTATTCGAAAAAACTCAATAAAATCAAAATTTTATCTTATTTAAATTATATTACCTTTAAAAAAATGAAATGAAAGGAAAAAAAATGAATTTATATTGATTTTAGATGTTTGAAAAAAATAGTTTTATATACTGAATGACGTAGTTATCTGTTATTTAAATGTGATGATTCAGTTGAGTCAAACAAAATTACATTACGCAAGTTTATGAAAATAGAAATAGAGAAAGAAAAGGCACGCTGTAAAGCACAAACAAAATGTTTATTGTTATATAAATGAGTCCACTTGAGATGGCTTATAAAAAAGGTATAAAATATTGTAACATAAAATATTAAGAAAGGAAGTGAGACCCCTTATTTGGAGTTTGAAGAGTATCTAAAGAGAAATAAAAGTATGGTTTATAAAATAAAAAAATGTAGAAGCCAAATATGGAGTGGTTTGAATAGTTAGATGAGTATCTAGAATGACACACTTGATTTGACCCTACTCTCATCTCAACTTGTTGTTATGCTAAAAAAAAAGTCACCAAGACAACTCTATATATCACCAATCCCAATCCTAATCCTTCACATGCACACATTACACACACTCAACCATCAATCATAAAACTATATCACTTATCCTTCTCACTGCAACCAATCAACTACACTTTCTATTTCCTAATTCTTACTTTTTCTCTTCCCATCACACACCCATGGACACAACTTCTTTCTCTTCTTCTTCTTCTTCTTCTTCATCCAATATAACCACCCTCCACCCCGACATCATTCAATCCCACATCCTTAATCGCCTCGACGCTCCCACTCTCGCCTCCGCATCCTCCACCACCCTCCACCTGCGCCGGCTCTGCACCGATCAAGACCTCTGGCGGAACATCTGCGCCGCCACCTGGCCCTCTCTCAACCAACCCCGTGCCGCTGCCCTCATCGCTACCTTCCCCGCCGCCCACCGCTCTGTCTTCTCCGACTCCTTTCCCTCCATCCACCACTCCCCTTCTCCCCACCCCACCCCAACGCGGCCGCCGCCGGAGCTTGTATCCGCCGTGGACCTCTACTACAAGGGCAAACCCGTCTTTTCGCGCGTCATCACAACCGATACCCAAAAGGGCTGGTTCCTCTCCTCCCCGCTCTGGGTGGACCTCCTCGACCCCAACGAGGTGGTCCCCACTCCCTTGATATTCGCGAAGTGCGAGGAGGAATCTTCGCGGCTGGCCCACCTAGAGCAGAATCTGGGGCTGAGCTGGATCGTCATCGACCCGACGGGGAAGCGCGCGGCGAACCTCTCGAGCCGGCGGCCGGTGGCGGCGCGGCGGCACTGGCTGACGGGGGATCTGGAGGTTTCGTTCGCGGTGACCATGGAGACTGTCCAGTGCGTTATAAGGGTGACGTGCTTCGGGAAGGCCGGGGGGGCTATGCACGTGAGGGAGGTGGGCCTGATGATGGAGGACACGGAGGGGAGACACGTGATTGGCAGGGACAGTTTCGTAATTTTGCAAGAAGCCATGGCGAACGGCGAGAGACGAAAACCTGATCCCGAAGAAGCCAGAGCAAGGTTCGAGAAATTCTGCCGCCTGAAGAAAGATATCAGAGAGAGAAAAGTACGGAGAGACAATGCAATGGACATGGTTGCCATGTTGGTCTCTTTCACCGTTTTCGTTTCACTCTTTTGGTTCATGGTCTTTGGCTTTTGACCAAAGAAACAGCTTTTGTGTTTGTTCTTTGGGGTTGGTCGGTTGCACTTACGCCAGCTTGGACGGAAAAGGTAAAGCAAAAGGGACACTTGAATAGAAACGTTAAGCGGAGAAGATACAGCATATACGACACAACAACGTGTGTATTTTATTCCACTTACTTAATTCATTTTTTCTTTTGACCAATACCATGTCACCTAATTCCTTTATATAAATTTATACATATTTTTACCATAAATTTATAAATTTAAATTCATTCAGGTTTACTGGTTTGAGGTTATAGATTAGTATTTTTTTTTATGTGGGTTAAAAGTGCAATAACATTTCTTAACTGATGATTTAATGATTAAGGTAAAACACATGTAAGTGTGTCTTGAATTCCTAAGAATTGCGATATTGTGGTGTTACGCGTCACTCTTTGACCGTTCAAAATTTCTCCCTGGTTCGACTAGGATTTGGCTGATTGAGAAGTGGTGAATGTGGAAGTAACTAAGAAATTTTTTTCCCGGCCTTTATGCTGATCACGATATTTATGGTTCAAGTTCTGACTTTTAGTCTCCCTACAAGTTGGTGAAGTTTGAAGATGATTGAAAGGAAAAATATCTTTGACACTCTCAACACAACTTTCACTTGAAAATAAATAAATTAATATAATATTATTTTACCTTTGAAAATATATTAAATATAATTAAAATATTAATTTATTAAATGGTGAAATTAAAATATTAATTTATTAAATTGTGAAGTGGAAGAATTTTAAGTATCAACATGAAAATATGGTAATACAAGAACTGAAACATGGAAAATTGGAAACATGGAAAATGATACTTATACAACTTTTGATATATAACTGAACAAAGAGTTTTAAATTTGCTCTCACAACATTCTTTTACCAAATTGGTTTAATATATTACATGCTTAATTATTATGTAAACTGGTGAATTTTTTAAAAAATAAGCATTTGAGAAAATCGGATACAATTTCTTAAAAGAAATTATACTTCCAAACAGATTTTCCAAGCAGGAGTTTAGTTTTCTTTAAATTTTTCTTACGAGAATCGTACATCAAAAATATGTTTTTATTATTTTTATTTTTTAATAGAAAAAGTTTTTAAAATCGTGATTTCTATTATGTTAATATTGTTTTTATATATACGATTTAATATATATATATATATATATATATATTAGAAAACGTGTTTTTAAACAAGATTTATATTAATAAATAATAAAAATGTGCTTTAAATTATGAAAACTGTCAATAAACCTAAAATCTTGATTTAAAATACGATTTTTTATAATGAGATCGTGTAATCTAAATAAGCAAATTACATTAATTTAGTAAAAAAAATAAAATCAATGTGACACTTTCATATGTTTCACTTTATTTTTAACCTATCATATACTGACAAGTATCTAGTTACATATATGTAAATTAAGTCTAATACAAATACTCATTAGAATAACGGTACAGAATTATTATGCATTACTTAATAATGATTTTATATGTTTAGATAAAAAATACCATTTATTTAAATTTATATACATGAATTTAAGTTACTTTTTTTTATTGAAATGGTTTAATTTTAAAAGTTTTTTTTTTAAATACTTCAATTAAAAAAAAAAAAAGAGTTAGTATTTCAATCTTGCAAACATCAATCAATAATAACTATAAAAAGTTTAAATAAATAAAAAGTTCGTTAAGTACTTAATCGTTCATATTAGGCTTCCAATTGAGACGTTCGGTAAGGTTTCTGGTTAGTGTTTCTCGTTAAAATCTAATGTCTCATTTAAGATTTAACCACTATTATTAATTTATAAATATTTTTAATCAAAATAATACATTAAATATTTCTTAAATTATTTTATCAATTTAAAAAAATTTAACAAGTTTTCTTAAGAAAAAAAATCAATGAAGTGAAATTGTACATAATAAATACGAATTTAATACAATCCCATATAAATAAAGTTGTACATTACAAATACAAGTTTCAGTACAATAACATCTCTTGCAAAACTCCCCTTTTCACATGTATAATTTTAATTCTAGTGTAATTATTATTTGCTAATTAAAACTGTATACATTAAATACGATTTCCTTAAAAAAGATATCCACTCAGCATTTAACCAAAATTTATATATGTAATGTACGTTTTCTTTGTAAATTTGAAAAACCGTGAATGACAATTTCTTTAAAATTGATCGTATTTCCCATACACAATTTGTCCAATTCTAAAATAAAAAAAAAACTAGTTACTCATTTAAAAAAAATATGAAATCAAATTACACTATTTTTGAAAAAAAAACCTAAACAAATCAGTGAACACATAAAACATCTTACCTTTTATTATATTCTCTAAGAGCTTTTTCTCTATCATCTAGTTGTATCAGTCATGTTGCTTAACAAAACGTGTAACTGTATTTATGAATTATGGGTTTATTACAACAAATATGTACGAAGTCTTTCAATAAATATTTTCTATATCCATATTTAATTATTTAAATAACAAAACACAATTTTGTAAACATTATTTTATCAACGAAATTCTAAACATTATTTTATCAACGAAATTCTAAACATTATTTTATTTTGAAAATATATTTATGTTATAAGTTTCTTTAATACTTTCATTTATGTTGTAAATAACATATTATTCGACATAGATAATTAACTTTTGACATTTAATATTATAGTATGATAATATTTATTGATTTTTTTTTTACCTTTGTCTCTTCATTTGTTTATTTTTTAATATTTTATATAGGTCAAAATATCAAAATTTTTAAAAATACATTATTTAAAAAATAAATTGTATATCAAATATAATAAATATTTATATTATTATAAACTCAACATACATCACACTATTTTATTCATAACATATACGGAAGTATCGCCTATAACTTTCATATCTCACATTTTGAGTTACTCTTCATAAACAATTTATTACTATTGTTTTTGGTGTTTTTTCATCAGCAAAAGTGAATATAATTTCATATGTACTAGAAAAAAGAGAGAAATATTTTCTGTAAAGATAGTTTCATCATGTTAAAATTTTCATCATAGAATCTGTGTTAAATTTTTATAAACTACTTCAACTCCCATGCTTTGTGGTCCCTGACTTTGCCTTTGTCCAAACACTCCGTACGCACTTCTCACACAGGATTGTACGTGTCGCATCAAACACCTTTTTCTCTTTTTTTATTCCTTCTGGTACAACATTGATTGTTTCTTCCTCCACCTATTCAAGATATTGTTCTCCCACTTTCATAAATTTTTGTATTTTTAAAAACTTTCTATATAATATTTTGGATTAACTAAAACTCATTTTATAAATTTGTAATTAGCTTCTTAATTATGTAATCTAGAAGTTTGTTATTTAGATGCATGATTAGTTTTCAGATTATATAATCCAAAAGCTAGTGTAAAATTTAGAATTTTGGATTATATAATCTAAAATACCATTTTGGATTATGTAATCTGAGGTGACACAAGGATAAAAATATATTTTCATATTTTGTATGGAGTGTTAGAATAACATATATGGAGGTGCAAAAAGAAACGGTCTACCACATTTCGTTATACATATATGCTATGGACCTACATCATATGTCCAAATTAAAACAGATCTTTATTCTGGATTTGGGCTTGCTATTCACATACCATCTTTTTGTTCGCACCGCCCAGATATTTTTGTAATCATTTTGAAAAAAATGTCCATCACCAAACTAATTTTTTACAGCATAAAACTGTAGCAAACATATTTAGGTTATTATTGTACGGTCACTCAGAGTAAAGACGAGTGAGCGTAAATACAGAAGCTGCTAATTTTTGGCTTCACGTGTAACGTTAAGTATTTTTTTTTGAAGACAGAGAGAGATTTAGCAAGTTAAAATTGTTGATTTGAAACCTAGGACGCAAGCAAAGAGTAACCTTTGTTTAAGGTTAAGTTTTGGGCATGAAAAGTAAGTTTTGAATATGAACGAAGAGTGAGAGAAGAAAGAATAAAATATAAAAGAAGTGTGAGAATGAGGAAGTGCTAGAAGCAAGAAGAAGTGAAGTGAGTGTTGAATGAATAAAACGGTGGGAGAGTTTGAAGAGAGGATATAAAAAGAGAGAAAGAGGGAGGGCACGTGACAAGAAGGAGATGGAAGCGAACCTTGGTTACCTCACCTCTCCACTTCTTCATACATTCTTGGCCGACTCTCTCAAAAGCTCTACCACCACGCCAGAACCCGTGGCAGCTTGCGTGCCACACACAGCCAAGCAAAGCATTCAACCTCCCAAACACAGCCACCCCTCCTCCCAAGGAATAACTCCTCCACCACCAACCCTGTTCCTTTATAATCATGAACAACCTTAACCTTAAATCCTAGCTTCCTTTTCTTTACTCTTTTCTCTCGCCGATTGCTTCGCCACAAACACACCACTTGATCATGGAAGGGGTTTCCAGGGAAGCCCACATGTCAATCGCAGCTTCTTCCATGTTTCCTGGCTTCAGATTCTGCCCCACCGATGAGGAGTTGATTTCTTATTACCTTAGGAAGAAGTTGGACGGCCATGAAGAGAGTGTTCAAGTCATTTCTGAGGTTGAGCTCTGTAAATACGAGCCTTGGGATTTACCAGGTTAATACTCTCTCTCTTTCTCTCTCTGTTCATTTCTGAATCCAAGCTTTTTGTTCATTGTTTGCCCCTGATTTCATGTGTCTTCACTTATTACTATTAGTTTTCGCATAATGTGAAGCAGAGTCTTAGATTATTGTCTAGTTTTTTCAATACACCTTCTTAGGTAGAGAAATTGTTTGGTAATTTTAGTCTTAACTAATGTCTATATCCATATGACATGTAATAAGTCGGAAGCTGAAAAACTTGAATACTGTCATACACGTATTGGTCATAGTTATCGACGTATGGGGTCCAAGACAAGACAACCCTGTTAGGTTTAGATGGTAGATAATTTGATACCATTTTAGATTTTGAAACACATCTCATTTTCAAAAACTGAGGTTGGTGATTTCAGTACAAGTAAGTTAGTTTTGGTATAATTGAAAGAAGAGGTTTTCAATTGTTGACTAGAGACAGTTGGTGCTGAGAAATAGAAAATAAAAATAATCCATGTGGGGTGGGTGGGAACTTCTAGGTTGTGTTGTGTGTGAGTAGGACAGTGACAACTAAATCGAAATTTGTCAACTTTATATACTAATACAAGTTTTTCAAAACTTCTTTCTTATGCAAGGCTCAAGGTGAACAGGGGCATTCCACCTAATTTGAGCATTGCGTGAATTTGAATTGAAGTGCTGATCATTGTGTTGAACCCCTATGTAAAACCCACACATATTTTACATGAATCAATTTGCCTGCAGTGTTAAAATTGTTAAAAGCAAAATTGGGTTAATGCTAAAACACGTTTCTCCTTCATTATTGACTTCTTTCATGCTAAAGTGAAAACAGAACAACCAGAAAGAAACCAAGATATGTAAATTGAGTTTGTCTGTTTACACTGAAAAACTGATATTCATTTTCTAATAAATATAGAAAACAGCATGTAAAAGTTTAAAATTGTTAAGCATGTTTAGATCCGCCCCCAATTGATTTGACTTACTAATAATACTGGTTTGAAACCAGCCAAATCGTTCATTCAATCAGATAATGAATGGTTCTTCTTCTCTCCCCGTGGAAGAAAGTACCCAAATGGTTCACAAAGTAAAAGGGCAACTGAATGTGGATATTGGAAGGCCACCGGAAAAGAGCGTAATGTAAAGTCAGGTTCTAACTTTATAGGAACAAAGAGGACTCTGGTGTTTCACTTGGGGCGTGCACCTAAAGGGGAGAGGACTGAATGGATTATGCACGAGTACTGCATCAATGACAGGTCTCAGGTGAATACTTGTTACATTGTTCGAAGAGAAATGTTAGTAACATATTCCTTTAGAGATTGAATTTTTTTGAAAACTAGCTGCGAAACTCTTCGAATAAGAAATGAGACTCATAGTATACTGAATTTCAATCCTATTATGCGAAGACAGCATAAGTCACTTGACTCGGATTCATGGATTCTTTGTTGTACTATGTATTTGCAGGATTCTTTGGTCATTTGTCGGCTGAAGAGGAACACAGAATTCCGTTTGAGCGATCATTCGAACAGAGCTTCTTCAAGTCAAAGGCATCCCGTGAATTCACACGAAAGTGGTTGTGCCATCTCAGAAGGTGGTGGTATAGATCAAAGGGATGTTTGTGAGCAGGACAAAGAGGTAGGATGTAGCTCCAAGAGGAGCAGTAGCAGTTACGGTTCTCCTTCGAATGAGCAAATTGATTCTGTCTCGGAATCGAATCATCGACCAGTTAATGAAGCTACATTGACAGCATCTTCAGATCAACCAAAGGTACATATATATATATATTATTAGTAGAGAAGTTAATTGGTTTTACATTGATGGAGAATTTTATCCATTTGTTTGGGGTGTTACATTGCAGGAGGTGTATGAAGAGGATTGTTATGCTGAGATACTAAAGGATGATATCATAAAATTAGACGAATCATCAATCTCGGGAGAGGGTCACACACGAGCAGAGGAACCTGCACAAATGAATCCTGCACAAGGCACAGCACAGAGGAGAATAAGATTAAGAGTTAGGAATTCAAAGCGTTCTTCTCCTGCAGTAGTCGGTTTCCCAAGCACAGTAATGCAGTCGTCAAGGAGTAGCTTCTTCTTTGGAATAACAAACAGTTTGGTGGCACTTGTTTTCTTGCTTTTCACTTTGATATTTTTGGTGTTTGTTGGGTGGAGTGAAACAAGTGATTTGTTAACGGGGTGTAATTTATGATCAGTGCTAGTCTTTTAGATTTTGTGTACAAATGAATAGGGTTTGTAGTGGATGAGGTTTCGGAATTTGGGAAGGATTCTATATCATGAAAAGCATAAGGATCTTTTTCAATATATAAAAATATATTGCAAACGTGCCAACAAATCTATCACATCACAATTTTTGTTCACTCAATTTGTATATATGAAGTTGTAACATGTCTCTTGTCTCTTAAATAGTGTATTAGTGTATTCACAGTATTAAATATAAAAAACTAAAACATATATATATATATATATATATATTTATTTATTTATATAGTTTTACATTTTAGAGATTAGAGATTATATATATATATATCGAGTGTCTGTCCTACATAAATTTCTATTTTATCAATAATTCAAACAATTGTTTTTTACAACAGTAAAATTATAAACTCTCATTTGTAAAATACAAATATTGATTTAACCTAAAGTAAAGGATTGTGGTGGAAATAATAAAAACAAATAATTAGTTAGAAGTGGGTATAGGGTAGCATTGGGTGTTCCCAGGCGCATCGAATCAGGGCTTTGATCTTACATAGTAAAATGGTAGAGAGAGAAAAGAGAAGTGGAAAGTTGAAAGAGAGAGAAGATCGAGGTGCAGTGCAGTTTTTGGGTAGACTTCTGGCCATTACTGGTAAAAAATCTCTTAACTTCCAAATTTGATTTGCCTACTGCGTCACTTCCTCTGTTCCCAATTCATTCGACAAATTGCTTTTTCCCATTTCCCCTAACCTCGCACTACCAACTGTTACCAACCGATAATGAATTTAGGGTTTTCTTCCTCACATCCATCTGTAAGTCTTCCTCTTCTTCCTCCTACTGCAAACTTAATTGCACTTATTTGCTCATAGTGATTTCTGTGTGATTCCACGATCGCAGTAACCCTAATTTCAATGCTAATTTTAGGAATCACGAATTGAACTAATTGAGTGTGTTTTTGTGGCTAATTGACTTTGAATGTTGAGCAGGTGCTAGCTCTGTAATCAGGAACCATGTCGAGGCCCATGTTGCTTGTCTTCTTGCTGATTATACTTATAATCACCTCGCAGTTCGAGTGGAAGCAGCAGCTTGTGGCCGAAGTTGACTCCAACCCCAACGTATCTCAGAAGCAGCATCAGATTTCTAAGGCTGAAGAAACCGTCAAGGAGAAGGTCTTATGCTTTAAATTATAACTCCATTGATATAACCAGTAGCTTGTGTTGTTTTACGTAGCATCTGTCTCGTGTGGTGTTCTTATTTTGGTCATTTGTCTACAGTTTTGATTTGTGCTGCTTTTTATTCTGTACCTTGCTTGACGTACATTTCAATTAAATAATCAAGTAAGGAAATTTTTCCCACTGAGAGAAGTGTTGAGATTGTAGCACAGGTTATTGTTGCTACGGTAATTTATTTGTTTGGATGAGTGTTTATGTACATGGTTGTGTTAGGTTGGATCTATTCATGCAGTTATGCTTTACATGAATTTTGTATTGCAGTAGGTTCAAAGTGCTCAACCATGTTCCTTTTGTTGTCACTCATTCTTTATTATCAAATATTTTGGTGATTTTTTCGAGGGATAAAGGGGAGTTTGGTGTTCACTTTTCAAGAATCGTTCTATTGTAGTCTTGTACTCTTTCCCCTTAAAAGAAGAATAACACCTGAAAAATCAGTTGAGACAATATGTATCCACAATTTTATAAATTTCATGAAATCAAGATGAGTAATCTGACCTTAGTAGCATGTAAGGAACCTGTAATTAAAAAATAACACAACTATATTCTTATCTGCACTTTTATTATTAATAATATCAATGAAGGAGTGCTTTCGAGTTGTAGAACATTGTATGTAGGAAGAAGATGCAGAAAGGAATTGGGTGAAGAAAGGGAGGGATAGTGGAATACTTTCCAAGCGTACTCTCTCACTTCCATTCATTTAGTGCTTTAACCCTCCCTGCATCAATCAAAATCCCTATCGTTGGTATTAGTTGCTTTGTTTTTTAGCAAAATAAAACACGGAAAGTTTTATGCCTTTTTGTGGTTTATGGGAGGTTTCCAACTTCCAACTTATCATTCTGTCTTAAAAGAGTTGCATTTTTAACGTGACACAAAATGAGATGACAGTTTTATTGTGGCTTATTTTCATTGTGCATAACTAACTAGTATTATATTCACAAACTGTCCTCAATTTTTACCCCATTTATCATGTTATAATTTCTCTATAATTCAGATTAAGAAGTGATGAGTATTATTTACTGAGAGAAACGGAGCTAAGCACCTCACAGCATAGAAAATAAACTAGGAAAGAATAAATTCCAACAATAGTACATGTAGTTGCTTATTCTGACACGTGGACTGGAAAAATCTGTTCTTCACACTGAAAAAACCTCCCCCAATACCCAACTTCAATCTTGCACCAGTTGAGCCAGCTTCATCAATGTCCCAGGTCTGCTGAACTACGGTTCAGATTTATATAGTTGTTTGTCATCCAGACAGCCTGGACATTACTAAGCACCTCTTAGTCAGCTTGACTTCGCAGAGCGATGAGCTTGAACTGCTCTTGTGCTCTTCATGGATTTTGTTTGCTTTAAGCTCATTAATAATTAATGTAATTGACCCAATAGTGATCTCTTGAAAGTGAGCAACGAGGCGCACTTAGTTCTCCCTCTTTTGAAACTAGCATCATATCCTCCAAACAAATTGCACCTGCCACCACCATGTCATCTGTATCACCCAGCCTGGTATATCCATATGGATCTTCACGTGTGAAATAAGGTACCTCAAGCCCTTTTACTCCAGTCCTTCTGATCTTTCTCTTTGAAATGAGCCAGACTCGCACATAGATTTTTCATAATCTCCCCCATTGACTTTCAAAGAGCTTCCTGCCACTTACCCTGTATATGTCATCCTTCATTTCAAAGCTTTAACTTGACCTTTCATCCTCATAGATACCATTCAGCTCCTAGGACCAGGAGCTCTGGTACCACACTCAACTGAGATTAAGAAGTGATGTGCATTATTTATTTTGATAAACGGAGCCTAACTCCCTATAGCGGTGAAAATCAACTAGAAACCAGGAAAGATCAAATTTTAGCTATTGTCACCCAACGGTGCACTCCACCAGTCTTGTATCCTGAATGCACGTGTCCCATTCAGTTATGATTCCTCCTTGTTTCCACAAATTGCGTTCCCGTTTTTCTCGTTTCTGTTATCTTCTTCATCTTCCAGATTCCCCAAATCTATCTCTAAACCAATATTACCATCGGCCATTTCCATCTATTAACATGAATTATGTGTCTATCCCTTGCTGCCAAAAATTACGACATAATTGTCCCATACTATGCTATTTTAATCGGATATTTACTGCTGTTTTTCTTGAAATGGATGTTCTTGGCCGCAGATTATTTTAGTTCAAGAGAAGAATATTCGAAGATTGAATGAGCTAGTGCGGCATCTCCGGGAACAACTGCTACAGTGTAGAGGACGCAATGGAACTATGAATGGCACTGTAAGCCCTCTAGCTGAGCGGATTCTTGAGCTTGAGCGACAACAAATTTTAGAGGATTAATCAAACGCAGCAAGTGCGGTAACGATGTTCTTCGTTATGCTCAAGCTGTGAAGTTGTTCCTTAAATCATTTGGAGGGAACGTGGTAGAAGATTTGGTCCTTTGTTTGATTAACATTTTTAACTCTATACAATGAAAATTGCAGTGTTCGAATGTTGGTAACAAAGTTGTTGAATGGTATATAAATATTATCTTATACTGGTTAGATCGTTTCTGTTGTTTAACATTTTCATTTTCTCTCTTGATTTCTACTACTGCCATAGTACCATCCCTTTCGCACATATCAGGTTAGCAGTACATGAATAATCCAAATCTTATTAACCAAATATGGGTGGAAATACTGGTTAAATCAAACAGACGGACTTATTTCACCCATTTAACCCATCCAAAAAATGAAAACAAAATTGTTGGTTTGTCATTTTTTTATGATATTTTAGATTTAAAGTATTTTTCATTGATGACTAGTTCCTGCTTCTTACTGATCAACTTAATTGACTGTTTTTGATTAGATATCTTCATCAATAAGATTTAAGCTCATAATATTTCTTTAACAAATTTGAGTTTAGTTTTTATTTTATCTACGATATTTAAACTCCAAAGAGATCTTGTTTCAATATAGTTTCACTTCATCCTACAATATTTGATATGTTTGAGACAACTTCTCTATTCTTGGCGTTGTTTAATGTTTACTTTTGTCGCTGTAAATTTGTAATTAAATCAATGTAACGAACCTATTTACTTCTTCAATCTTTCGTCGATGATTTAAAAAAAAAGAAAATACTTCACATTATTCATTTTCGTGTTAGCAGGAAGAAAACATACATACATATAATGGCAGCCAATATCCAAGTAATTTGATTTTGATTTGTATTAGTATGAAATAATCCCAAGTGGGTATATATATATATATATACACACACACACAAAGCTTCATTAAACTTTAGCTGTATAACCGTACAATGACTACCTGATCTCTCGGATTAACCATTGTGTATATAACGATAGACAAGAAATAAAATTAATATAAACGGAAAACGTGGAAAGATAATAAATTCTAAAATGGTAAATTCTGAAATTACAGTTTGATCACAGGGCAACTTTCAAATGACATAATTTTAGATTCAAACCTATGACACACAAAATTAGCAATTTATTTGGTGCATTCACAAAACATAAAAAAAATCATCATCAGTGCATTAATTATTCGACTACTAACAGTACTAAGTTTGCTAACGCATCAATTTTCAGTCTCGAAAAACTGTAAATACTAAAATAAGAAAAAGACAATTATTTTTCAGAAAGACGTTATATTGAAATAAAGAGTGTATGCCTGGCCATGTTTAAAGTAATATCTCCTATGAAAGGATGATGATTTTTTTTATCTTTTATCTGTTTATTGTTTAACCTTAATCGTTGAATATAAATGAGTGAGAATATTAATTTTGCCATTGTTTATTGGGATGAGAAGGAATGAAAACAATTTTTTGCCAGTGTCACATAAAAGAATCCCTTAAAAATGGGGGAAATTGTTGTTGTATTTTTGCTTTCTTATACTTAATGATTTTTCAGAAAAATAAAAAAAAAGTACATATAAATGTTCAATTTCTTTGGTTAATTTAAAACTTTAAATTTACTTATATATTTTCCTTCACTCTTCCACCTCATCTAGATCAATGAAGAGTAAAATGCCTCACTTTTTTTTTGTTTTATTTATTTCTATCTATATAAACAATATATTTTTTATTTTTTTTATTTCTTTCTTATTGATTTAACTGTTTTGGACCACTTTTCACACACTTGTCCATATTTGGATAAAAAAAGTAGATTCATGAACAAGCTCTAAAAGGTCGGGTTTAGTAACACATCAACGAACATTTCAATTTTGAAAAGACGTATGTTAAATAACATATCAACGAACATCTCAGTGCAATAAATTTTCTTTTCTATTTTCTCAGTTGTTTGAGACTCGTTCGTTTGATTCTCTGTATTTGCATTACAAGTTTGGTATAATAATGTAATTGGAAAAAAAGTGTGTTATCGAAAGCAAAGGAAAGAATGAGTGTATCACTTTTTGATTCCAAATCTCCTTTTAAACTTACGGGTGAAGTTTTAATTATTCTTAAATATGAACAAACTATAAATGGTTTTATGACCAAATAACTCTTATTTTATTATTTAAATGTGATTGAATTCATAAAGCAAATATGTGAATTACTCATAAAGCAAATATGTATAGTTAATAGCTATAAACATTTGTAAGCATTGTTTGAAATAAATGTATCATAAATTTCCAAGTCATCAAATTAACTCAATCTTGACTTCATATTCTCTGTCAAGTTTTTGGTAGAAATAAAGAAAAACATTATAAAATTTAAGAAATATTTAAGAGACTCAATTTAATGTTTTTCAGGATAATCATAGAATTAAGATACTTCTACTTAAAATAGAAAATAATAGAGTTTGTGAGTAAAATATAGAATTTATCAAATAGTTTATAAGTTTTCTTTTTGGAAGATGAGTATGGACCACCATAAAAATTTGATGGGTCATATATAATTTAGGAGATTCTTTATATAATTTACTTTTAATTTATTATTATATAAGTATGATTTGTTTCAAATGAGTTATAATCCGAAAGATGTAAATAAATTATACAACATCTAACATCTTGATTTATGAGGAAATAAGGCTTAAAAAAAAGTCAAATTATTCCGTTAATCATGTAAGACACCAAGAAAATCAAAGTGTTAAAAAGAAATTTATGAAGGAACATGATAAGGATAAATAGTCATTAAAAAGTAATGAGACTCGAGTACACATCCAAAAGAAAGCATAAAAAATAACAATTTCCATTTTTGTGAGAAATTAGGACCCTCCATGCAGTGGTCAGAGCACTGGGGAATGCTTTAACCTGTCACAATTGTTTGAAGAAACCCTCAGAACAGACAAAAGCGTGATTTTCCAAGCATTTGTACGTGGATTTTACCGTGAACTCTTCTGTAGGTTCCCCACCCCATACAAGGACGTCATCTTCCTCCCTATTAAGAGAATTCGAGGAGATACTCTTAAGCAATTCAAGTTCTTGTGTAGTTTCTCATTCAAAACTTTTCCTCCTCCACCTTAATCTCCAGCGCCACACTGATTCTTCCCATCCCCCAACCTCACCCACCATCAGTCTCCGATCCAGTGTTAGAGAATACAATCTAAGATACTGGGATAAAAGGTTATTCCTTCCAATTTTGGGTGGAGCTGCCTTTGTCCAGATTCTGCTCGATATTTTGAAACTTAGATATCCTTCCACTTTCCTTCTTCATTATTTGCTAACCTCCATTTCCATTTTTCCAGAAGAGCATAATTAAATTTTTTTATGTCTTTAATCCTCATACCACCTTCCTCTATGAATTTACTGACATTTTTCCAGCTAACCCAAAAAATGAGTCTTTTATCTCTTCCCCAACCCCATAGAAACCTCCTTTAGATACTAGCAATGCGATTATACACTGATACATGAGTTTTGAAGAAAGATAAATAGAAGAGGGACACAACGGTTATAACCGACTTGATGGGAGAATTGTAAAAGAAACTATAAAATTAACTTGATGGGAGAATTAATTTTTAGATTTTTATATTAGCAAATAAGGTTTCTTTATTGACATAAGTATATTTTCATAAAGTTTTACCCATGAAAAAGAGAAGAGAAAGGATAAGAGAGAGAACGAGAGGGTATATAAAAGAGTCAATGAAATAAAATCTTATTTTTTTCTCTTAAAAAAATCAAAGAATATTTAAAAATGTAAGGTACAGTTCATCTATTATTTATGAAAATAATTAATTTCAAAATATGACCGAGTTTTCTATTTTATACTATGATTATTAGAAAAGTATTTAAGTTATATGGATTGATTGAAGCATTGAGATGAGATTAAGCCACATAAATATTTTATAAGAGGATTATACTTCTATGTTTGTGAATTTAAAATGGGGTCACTTCACTTTGCCATGAAAGTGTCACTTTTTAATCATCTTATGTATAAGGTTAAGGTAAATACAAACTGCAATTTGAAATCACCTAAAAGTGAGTTACATGGGGTTTTTGAGAACGGCCGGTGGAGTGAGGATAAGGATGAGGTTAAGGTTAAGGTCAAAGATTTCTTTGAAGCCAGGTTTGTTGGAAATGAAGAGTTGTCGGTTAGGCTGGACAACGTTTGTTTTAATTCCATTTCCGTGGAGGATAATCAGATGTTGATTGGAGATTTTACTGAAAAGGAAATTAAGGAAGCGGTGTGGAGTTGTGATAGCTCGAAGAGTCCTGGTCCAGACGACTTTAATATGGGATTTATAAAGTTTTGTTGGGATCTCATCAAAGCAAATATTATGGTTGCAGTAAAGGATTTCGAATCCTTCGGAAAATGGCCTCAAGGCTCAAATGTGTCATTCTTATGCTTGATCCCTAAATGTGAAAATCCTCTGCAGCTTGGGGAGTTTAGACCTATCTCATTGGTCGGATGTCTGTACAAAATTATTTCGAAGGCTCTGTCGCTGCGTCTAAAAAAGGTGATTGGTAAAGTCATCGATGTCAGGCAGTCCGCTTTTCTTCAGGGGAGGGGTTTGTTGGATGGTGTGTTAGTCGCCAATGAAGTTCTGGATGAGATAAAGAGAAGGAAGAAAAGCTGTATTTTCTTCAAAGCCGATTTTGAAAAGGCGTATGACTCAGTAAGATGGGAGTTCATCTATTATATGTTAGAAAGGCTCGATTTTTGTGGTAAATGGATTCGTTGGATAAAAGGGTGTTTGGAGTCTGCTTCTGTGTCTGTGCTAGTGAATGGTAGTCCGTCTAAGGAGTTCTTCCCAAAAAAAGGACTTCGACAAGGCGACCC
>Ga0123342_1004667_pt1 | contig 20658 bp, 22 predicted proteins | sample Turbeawhitnodule_FD_89960 | JGI IMG/M metagenome (GOLD analysis project Ga0123342, IMG submission 89960) | Root nodule microbial communities of legume samples collected from Mexico - Turtle bean Mexico white nodule | ecosystem: Host-associated > Plants > Roots > Nodule | place: Mexico: Nepantla...
ATACTCATCATGCACCTACAAGGCCAACACAACTCCTAGGAGGGTCTTGATCATCTCACCCATTGCTTCCGCACCTTATTTTCTACTTTGATTCAAGAAGAACACATGAAAATGCCATCAGTTACCACTATCATATTCATTTGGATGCATTGAATTCGAACAGTGTCAAAACTACAAAACTAATAAAAACCAGTGAATCCAGTATCATTGAGAATACAAAATACAAAATCACAGAGAATCACTGAAAATCAAAACACAATGTTAGGGCAAAACTGAGAGTAGAAATCAGGCAAAACTGAGAGTAGAAATAAAAAATAAAATTACACATAACACAGAAAGAAAGGAATCGAGATGAAAACCTAGGGCAAAACTGCGAAGACTCCGTTGGCACGCTGCTTATGAACGACAGTGCTCAAGCTGAAGCTGAAGGCTATTCGAGACTTCTCCCTGGCATACTGCTTCCTGAATGAACTTTAACAATTAAGAATAACAACATTTTCTGAAAAAGGGTTTAAAATTTTCTCAAAATATTCAAAACCTTAACAATTAAGAATTTTCAAATAAATACAAATTAATTGTTTGTGTGGGCTTCACCTTCAAAATTTAATTCTTTGTTTAAATTTAATTTAAAATATTTAGCGAGGGCTAAACCTTCAAACATTTAAATTTTTATTATTTTTATACTTTTAATAATGGCCGTTCCACCCACGCAACTTTTTTTTTATTCTTTTTTAAAAGTTTGCGTGGGTATAATCCACGTTTTCTCACATTTTATATGAATTTTGTGAAAAGCAAAGGCTTATTTGATGCTATTTAGTGTCGACCTAAGACCTTCACTTTTCTTTTGCAGCTAAATAAGCAATTTCTTGTAATGTCACTTCAAAACGTGTGATTAAAGATAATAATGCACATATATTTTCATTTAATACTTAAATATCTATTTTTTATTTCTATATATCTATATTCTTTCAATATGTTATATCTTATTTTGTTCTCTTAAAATATGTATATAAAGTGATGATGAATATTTTGAAGGTGTATAAAATAATTTCATTGAAAAGGAAGAAATCACTTAATTAATAAAATATTTTGTATATATACTCTTACATTCTTTTTCAATTTTTATAATTATTGAGTATTTCAAGATAACAACAATTATTTGGAGTCAAAAATAAATTAAATTTTGTAATAATTCATTACAAAATAAAAATGTCAATAAATATACTTTTTAATATTAAAAGGTCTATCAATATCAATGTGAAATGAATGAATAAAATAATTAATTGTCATCTAAACTATTTAATCAACTTGATAAGAAAGAAGTTTGTGTCGTGCAAATCTCTCATTTCCTGCTATTTGACACTCCTATGGACACAAACTCATTAGTGGATTAAACCAATAAAAAACATACAAAACATTCCTTTTAAGTTTACAAAATTATTCATATCATAGCATAACACTGCATATAAATCTACAAAAATTCTATATTATTCTATGAAATAAGAAAGGTCACAAGAAAAATTATGTTCACAAGAATTAATTGTTTAATATTTCAATTGCTTATTTTACTAAAACATAAACTCATATATGATGTGAGAAGATGATTTTTTTAAAAAAATAATAAATCCTTATATATTTAACTTTTCAAAATGTCAAAGTAACATTTATTGAGACATGTATATATTGAGAAAAGAAAAGAAGAAAAAAGAGGAAATAATATACAGCACAGACACGAACACACTTGAAGCTCTAACTTGCAAGTCCACTTTGCATCATGGATCGAAATTCTTGAAAATCTACAAAACCATCTCCATTCTTATCAACACCTTTGATCATACGTTTGCACTCTCTGAGACTGCAGTTTTCACACCCTAGATTGAACAGAACTCTCTGCAGTTCCTTGGCTGAAATGAGGCCATTCTTGTCAGTATCAAAGACAAGAAAAGCATCCATGAGGTAACCATCAATCTTGTCTTCTTCTTCTTCTTCTTCTTCCTTTTCCTCTTCCTTTTCCATGCCATTCATGACAACCATGAACTCATCCAAGTCCACAAACCCATCTCCATTGAAGTCCAACACTCTCACCATGCCTTCAGCTTCCTTGGCAGCAGTGCACTTGCTGTATCCAAGGCATGCAAGCACTTCACTCAGCTCAGTGGTTGAGATCTTCCCATCCCCATTAGAGTCAATCAGCTTGAAAACTTGATGAAACTGAGTGGACAGCTCCATGTGAAGGAAAGAAGAGATTGACAAGTCCGAACCTGAAGAGAATTTTCTCTTGGGTCGGTTTCCTTTGTAGCATGCACTCATCATGATTCTTGGTTGGTTGAGGATGGATTTGGTTTTACTATGAAGAAAGGTGAAGAAAGTAGTGAAGGGTTGCAACATAGTTAATCGAGGATAAGAACTGTGATGATAGTAGAGTTGACTTAATGAAATATGTTGATCATGACATGCCCTTTTGACATCATCACCTTGTGAATGGTAATAATTCTCCAAGTTTTATTCCAAGGTCTCAAATCTGGTGGCTCTTTGCAAAAGGCTGAACTGAACCCTTCCTATGGGGTCTTTTTATGCTCTTCTCTTTCTTCTTTGTGTTGCATCAGCTGGTTTTGGAATTGTGGTTGATTAAAGCAGATACAGAATTAGATAAGGATTGAATCAGAGGGAGTGATGATTGATTAAGGTCTTAATTGGTGGCTGGTGTAGAAAAGTCATGAAGTATTATCATCACCATATACTATGTGCTACAAAGTTTCGCTTTCACAAGCCTACAATTATTTTTGTTATCTATCTGTTGTGGTCTCCGAAGGACTGCGTGCATCAAATTCATCAACCATTTCTCATTCGTAACTGTGTATTTGGATTTTGCATGCAAGAAGACAAATCATCTTTTCTGAGGAACTTGTGTTCTGTTAAGGATTTATAAAATCGTTATTTTGATCCTCAAAGTGACAAGTGTTATTCTTTTCAGTTACTAAAATTAAAATATATTATGTAATTAATTAATTAATTATTGGTTTGATTATGTGTTTAGTATGTAAAATTTAGGACAAATCTAGTTTTGGTTGCTCAAATTTTAAGATTCTTTGTAGTCCTTTAAAATTTTAAAAACATATTATTCCAATCCCTAAAACTAAGTTCAAACATTAAAACCTTTAATCCTAATTTTAAATCTTAAAGGACTTATTTTAGTTTTTCAAATGTACTGTTTCGAAACTAAAAAAAAAATCATTTTGAAGAACTAAAAAAATTAAAATTTGAACAACCAATGTCATAATTATTTCAAATTTCAGAAAATTAAAATATAATTAAATCTTGATATTATATGTTACTTAATTTAATTGGTGATTTATATTCGAGTAATTATGGAGAATTATTTGATCATGCATTAAAAAATTGGAAAAAAACTTGTTTCTCTGACCTTTTAATTCTAATGGTTAACATTTAACTTTACATTTCTCTTTATTTCAACGACATATTAAAAAATAATACTGAAGATATGGAATGCAACTCACCTGAAAACATATTATAGTTAGCAATTGTTAGTAAAATAAAGTCACATAAAAGATCCATTAATCAATCAACTATTATTAAAAAGATCAATTATATCCATATAAAAGATAAAAACTTAATAACTTAACTGTGTTCTATTATATCTCTAATATAATATCAATGGTAATAAATGAACAAAAAGATAATTATTTATATCTTATATCCTAAAAGTAACGAGTTAAGAAAAATATATAATAACCCATTGTCAAACATCAATTCATACTCATTCAATACTTTATATTACATTTACTATGTTCATATCCTCTTTCTGACTACGAACTCCATTAACTTCTTAATAATACTTAAATAATGTTCTTCCATTATCGGAATCCACGTATTTACAAAGCTTAGAGATTTCGTCTCATCAACAACTTGTTGCATGCATATAAATAATATCTATAATTTATTACTTGATTATGTTTAATAACTTTGTATGCATAGTTTTTATTTTATATGAACTACTTTCATAATGATATCCGACAGAACAATAGTTGAACCTAAGGCACAGGTAAAATCAATAGTACATGTTATAGGAGTCACTCCGTAAAATTGAAAAGCTAAAAAGATTTTCTGAAGGAAACTTGTATCTTTGCAGCAGAAAAGTTGGATCCCCAACCCAGATATCTTTTCACTCACGAAGCTTAAGATTTCTCTTAAAACATTTTCAACAAAATCATTTATTAAAATAAAACAAATTCGCATGAAAGATAACTATTAATTAGGACTAAAGTTTCATAACCAGAAAATTTATTACCACATAATCTTTACAGTATATAATGCTGCGAAAGTAATTCTTTTTAAAAAATGAATAAAACGTAAAAAGTACAACATTGAGACTGATGGTAATACATATTAATTCTGACTGGAAAAGGTAGGTTCTAAAATACTAAAGTTATGAAGGTGTGGCTAAGAGAAAATCACTACTACCAACTTTTCGTACTGTTAAAGTATATTATTGACACGTAATCCAAGGCAAAGGAGAGCAGAGAAAATTATGAACAAAAAGATTTAAACAAAAAAATCGTACATCTGAAAATGCAGGGTGAACTTTACCAATATGATGAATCAACATGACTGTAGCAAAACAGGACCAACTGATAAAGTAAGCATGTCACTGAGAGCAACCTGGACTTCCTTGGAGCCATGTTCACAACGTACCAAGCTAGAAATAAGAGGGAAGAAATGAGACAGGTTCTTCTCAAAGGAAATATCTCCCAAACTACAAATAGCGTGCAGAGTAGCCACAATGAGAGGTGAACGAGAAGCCAATTCTCTACTCTTCCCGGAGCCCAAGGGAATATACCAATGTGGCTCTCGAACATGAGAAGATTCAGATTTTTGTCCAAAACCTGCAACTTCAATATAAAACTCCAAAACCTCCTGACAAAGCTGAATGAGATGAGATTCAACCTCATCCGCTTCATAGCTAGGAGGCTTGTCAACGACAAGGTTTTGTAAAAATGTAAGGCAGATCTGGTACGATTCATTCTCAAGGCGTAAGAGTGGAGGGTCTTGCATTTGGCTCATAGAACCAAACTCTTGAAGCTTTGAACGTAATATGGTATTGTTGTTAATCTGATGCGCGTGTAACGCTATAGCGTGCAAAGCATCAAACAGGACTAGCATGGCTTTTGCTGGAAGGTGAGAACGATACATGGCATAGATCTCCGTCACCGCCTGCCAATTTCAAAAAGAGTTAACATCATTTTTCAACATTACATGCATATATTTTGACTGGGACGCATAAAAGTGAACACTAATGAAGCAATTATGGGGTACTGAAAAGGAAGGACACATTTGCTCCCATCAGGTGCATAAATTAGTAAGAATTTAAATAACTTATAATAACAAATCATCTTAATCAAACAGTCCCAATCACAGCTACAGCACTTGGCTCCCTCATAATTTCCTTCTACCTGGCATTCTAAAATATTTTGGAGGAACAGAATATAAAATTACCTGAATCAATAAAAGCTGAACAGCAGCTCGGCATTTTGCATCAGTTAAGTGAGCATAAACACGACGAGTCCTCAAGTTGACTAAATTATCTGGAAAGCCAGATTCAGCAACATCTCTATCATCAGTGATTGAAGTATCCTCATGACTTCTAGTGAAGTCCTCGCTTTCCAGAAAATAAAAGTTAGGAAGTGTTGCCTTTGCTGCTTCTTTTAATGAGAAAACCACTTCTAACCACTTTTCATCAGAAAATAGCTCCCCCGCATTACTCATCAAACGAACAAAAGCCGCAATACCAATGCCTGCAAGGCTTTGATGAGGGCGATTTATAAAGTTAACCAGGAGCAACAGCACTTTTCTTAAAAGTGGATTGACAGTGTTGTAAAAGTTAACAAAAAGATCTACAACCAATTGGAGGGCCAATGTGCATGTCTCGTAAAGCCAAGCATCTGAATCATGCTCACCATCATCTGCCTCTACTTCATTTACTGGTGAACTACTCCCTGAAGGATCAATAGCATGTCGAACGTAATCGAATATTGGAAATAAGATAGACTCAAATACTCTTTCCCATAAATTTAGCGAAAAGAGATGGCCATGGTTACGTAAGGTTTCAAACAGGACATCCAAGGCACTCTTCCTAATCTCAGGTCTTGGGTCAAAGCTAAGCTCAGATAAACCTGCAGAAAATAGACAACAAATAAGTATATCTGTAATAGCTAAGCTTATTAAGGCATGAAGCAAGACGATAGCAAACGAAGCACCGATCATTTGACAATGATATGCAACATAAATTTAGTACTTTTGCCCTAATAGTTATGCCTAGATAAACTTCATATAATGTCTTCACCTGCCAATAAAGGAAACCAGAAATAGAGATGATCATCCTTGTCAGCAGCCTCTCCATTTTCATTTTTCCCCTCCTTCCTTGATTGAAGTGAAGATGGGGAAACCTTTCCAGAAAGTTCCTTATCCTTATTCCTTGATGATGAGCCAAGGTCTCCCGCTGCAAGTTTTGTGGCGCAAAACCGAAGAAAAGCAATGGCATTTAGGCTAATCTCTTTATTGAATCTACTATTGGTAAACGCAATTAGACAATTTACGCAGTCTGTGAAGGTTGTAGTCTCAGTCTCAGTGATGCATGGGAAGTAATCGCGAATAATCTTCTCAATCATTTCAAAAGCCAAGAGTACAATGTTTTTGTGGTCATCGTAAGCTGCTGTTGTGAATACCTGAAATCAGGTCTATGAGCAATAAGTACAACAGATAAAAAAAATTCAACAATCATTTGTGTTAACTGAAGCTCTCTACGGACAATAAGAGTTTATCAGATCTACCATGAACATGCTCTTCCATCCTGATTTGACATTGTTTACACGAGATAGAACCATTTGAGAGATACATCTGATAATTAATTCTCTAATTTCAACAGCTCTACTCTTTCGCATAACAATGACAAAAGGCTTCATAAATTCATTTTGAAAATTATAATTAGCCAGCTCTTCCCGCTCCAGAAATTTCATTGACAACTGACGCAAGGAATCCATTGCAAAAATGGCAATTGAAAGGTTTGCAGAACAACCAATAGTTACAAAGAAATCAGAGAGAACAAGCCAGATGCTTGACCACACAAGTCTTATGCGGTTCATATTGTAGTGCCTGTTAAATAAGAATCATGTCAAACAATATAAAAAGCAGAATATAAACATCAATCAATCATGCAAAAGATAAGAATCATATGCTTCATGCTCTGCCCAAACATTTGTTTTTCAAATGAATTACACTTTCCCACCTTGATCTTTGGGCACACTTGTAATGTCCTTCTCTTCAATAAAATTAAGCACGTTATCCCTGGGCTTACCATCTGAACCGAAACTGAGTGTTAAAAGACACAGGTGACCTCTTGACATGCAACCTCATGATATTTTATCAGAGTTGAACAGAAAATACAGTTCAATTCAACAATTTGCTCAGACTACAAATAAGTGACCACGAGAGTTGGGGATTTAATCAACCAAAAAGGAAAAACAGGTTGCCAACATGCTCAATTATAAACAACAATAAATATTGTCAAGTACTATTATTAACTATGCTTCTCTTGTAAAAGCCCAAACCAATGAACCCCATGATCCATGCGGAGAAGTAAACAGTTTAGATGTAATGTAACAAAGCATGTTTGAAGTACCAGGTGAGTAATACTTACGCAATCTCAACAATCTTTGTAAGGCTAAAAACACGTGGATCAGATGGAGACCTCAGTTCCTCCATGGAGACCTTGCACAGAGCCTTAACAAAATCTATTACGGCCTCGCTGTTCAACTTCTGACTCCGAGTGAATATGCGACTCATTTCAGAGTTTCCAACTTGTTCCAACATATTTAAATTAGAAACTAGACTGTTCACCTGTTCTGATGTGACTCCAGAACCAGTACTACCAATTCCAGCGCTATCATATGAACCCCGCATCAATGAAGCAGCTGCATACTGCATCCTCCCAAGTCCCTTCTTCTTCAAAACAGGAAGAATGGTTGACTTTGCTTGCTTTGTTTTTTCTGAATCATTCTGAGGAAATGCAAAGAATGTGGCATCTGGTGGAGCCCCCTCTCCAAGAAGATGTAAATGCTCAAACCGAGAAACGCAAGTCAAGATATGTTCCCAAGCTTCTTGTAAGTAATTTCCATCTTCATCAGCAATAACAACTATTGCCTAAAACAGATGGTAATTAGTCATATGTAATCATCAAAAACTGAACATTGAATTCAAGTACATTATCCATAACTTAAAAGATCAACAAATAATGACTATTGTATGCCTTTATACATTGTTTCCAGAATCATTTTCAAAACTCCACAAAAGATACTATGTTAATTAGGTAATTATCATATTTGCAGAACAAGATACGAAAGTCCAAATGCAGAGAGTGTAGCTTTGGAAAGGATAAAACATGCAGTTAAGGGATGTATATATATGAACTTGAAATGATAAAAGATGCTATGGGAATGTAATAACATACAAACAACGATGCATTTTGAAAGGGGGCATTACACCATGAGTATGAAGTAACATAACACAATGAGAATAGCAAATTGATAATCACTTCAGCATTCGTGTTGTTCATCAGTCAGGTGGAACATAAGTTAAAGTTTACTAACCTTAATCGCATCGACATTTTTCTGCTTAATATCTGCTGGTGAATGTAGTGAGGTAAACTTTGCTAATGACGTCACAAAAGCATCTCTATGAGTCTTCATCGACATTACTGAAGTAACATGAATCGCATGGCGGAAACCTTCAAGACACAGAGATATTACAACCTCATCGTCACTTTGATCAAGAGGAACACTGAAGGCGGCTAACATCGGTGCCCAGCACACCTCAATCATGAATCTAAGGATTACAACATCTGTTGCTGCATAATAAATTGATCTGCAAATTGCAATTAAAAGCATATCAAATCAACAAAAGAAAAATCTAGGAACTATTTTTGTTTAACCAGTCACTTACAAAAATTTCCAAACAAGTGATATAACTGTCATTAAAATATTAGAGAAAAAGAAAGAGTAAAAAAATTGGTGAAAACTTTAGCTAGATACACCTCACACTTCAAACAGACATGGATCATGTAATAAGCAGCTAAATACTACTAGATATGGTAGAATTCACAGACAGGTTAAAAACACCAGGTTCAATGTTTCGCTCAACCTGAGAAGACTTGAAAAGTAAATTTATCACTTCCAGAGAAAGAAAGAAAAAAAATACAAACATACTCAGATCTGCGAGCTTTTTCTTTGAATTGTTCTTGCATATGACGGATAAGATCGTCACTGGTCTCCATATTCTCTTCACCACGTTTGGGGATCACAATATTCAATATACTATCCAAGCCTAAAAGTCGATTAGGGTTCACAGCCTGCTTTTGTAGAGGAGCCGCATCATTTTCTTTCATTTTGATCTCATTTCTAGATATTCTGTCAAACAAGGACTTCAAGTATTCCTCAGGCAGATCTTTTCCATCATCAATGCCACGATTGTTTCTTATGAAATCATCAGGAGACATCTGCATAACTCAATAACCAAAAAGAATTAAGCCATTGTGTCTGTGATAATTATTTGTATATCAATTTACAGAACAGAAGAACTGTGAGCACACCTTATTCTTCACCATGGGATTGTGAGCATCGGTATTAAGCATTATAACAGAATAGGCAAGAACATAAGCTGTGTCAGCACTAGAAAAGGCCTTTGAATTACATTTGCAGTAACGTTCAGCAAACTTTTCCATGATCCTATCAATTTTCTGTGCCTCACCAGGCAGTCTAAATCCTTGAAGAAAGACCCTGATTGCCTCATCAAACTCCATACCTTGAAAGTTAAAGGAATCCACATAGGCATGCATTACCTTCAAGGGTAACTCTTCTCTTTCTCCCAGGTAATCACCAATCAAAGTCTTGTTCAACCCGGATGCTTCTTTAAGAAAAGCAGCTATATCCTCTGGTGAATCACCCACCTTGTTGGCATTGATGAGAAACTCAATTCCTTTCTTAGGCCTCCTATTAAAAAGTGATATACCTTCCTGTCATACACTTGCATTAGCTTCATTGGTAAAAAGCCACAGTAAAGATATACTTTGTTCATTGGTAAAAAACTTCGTTCATTTGTTTACCTGGAGTTCCAGTTTATAAGCCCGGCGTTGCTCAATATTTGAAACATCAGAAGCATCATTGGAGACTTCTGATTGAGTGTCAGATCCATCAGGAGGGTCTTCTCCATTCCCATTTACCATGGTAAAACCTCCAGATTCAGGGCTGTTATCCAATGCTTCAACTTTCTTGGCTGAACGAGGGTCCGGAATGCGCAATTGTTTGTTCATCCAGTTCCCCATTGATTTTAGAACTGCGACCAAGCTTTTCATGGCTTCAAGTTTTAGTGTTGCTTCCTGGGGTGGCAAAAGCGTGGTTGTTACACCAGGAGGAACACCTTGTGCAGTTTTAAGGAGTCCATTTACCATCCTAGGAGGCATATAACAATTACATATAAATTATACAGTGTATACTACGTGACAATGATGAAAACCTTAGCCACACCAGCATGACCAGTGAAAGGTGTATGAAAAACAATCCAACAACACTGAAATGCTATTAAACTTGATATCAATATTCTAAACATGAAATTGCAGATATTTTTAATGTAACACAAAATAACCAGAGAAAATAAATAAAATAATACATAGCACACCTCTCAAATATGTTGGATGAATTGACATCACAGTCATAGTTTATAAATATGTCGACCAATATCTGTGAATCAACACAGAGCTTTTCCAGAAATCGAAGCACTATCATCTTCTGCTGAAAATTAGGTTGAGAAACATTTTCTAGGACCCTGAGAACTATCATAGGAAAAAATACTCCAATTTCTGCTTTCAATCCAACTCTAAATCTTGACACCAGACTGATGAAAATGGAGCATGACAGCTGAAATACAATTAAAAGAGTTGAAGCACTGTTCTTCAACAAGGATAAACATAAGTACTGTTTGATGGCACCTAAAAACCTGCTCAAGCACAACCAAAATTTAATCATCAGCACTATTTTTTGTCATCCAGTAAAATTAAAAAGTAAACAAAAAACAGTTTCAAGTGGTGTATATATAGAATATATGCTACTTTTAAATAATGATGAGGGGGAAAAGGATCCATCTTAAACTAAAGAGTCAAACACAAAAAGAATATTTCAAAACACAGTAATGGTCCATACTAAAAAAGTATGATAGCAGAAGATGATGCACGTGTAATTCATAGACAGCAGGTGCATTAATACTAGTTTCTGATGAATCAGTTATGAAGACAGAAGGGGTGGGTATTCAAACGTATGTTTGGAATGACTAAAAACGTTAAACTAAATAAGGAAAAAATTATGCATGATCAAAATTATGGCAATTCAATAGTTCCTTTAATTTTACAGGCAGCTAGCTACAAATAGAGATTGCATAGGCACAAGACTTTTCTAAGAATGTTTTTTAGGACTATTTCAACTCCACAAATCTCACTTCTAAAGTAAGATTTGCACCTCACTTATATACTTTATTTTAACTATATCACTCATCAAAGTGGAATTAAACTATAACCCTTGATGTTGCAATTTAGGTTAAGGCAGCTTTCCAACAACTTTCATGGCCATGTTAGCCTGTGAAGAATTCTTAAGATGGCAGAAATACAAATACCAAGACGTACATAGCATAATTTATAGTGAATGGAAATAAAACCACGACGACAATTGTGAAACTGCAGTTGTAAATTGCAAGAAAATGTTGGGTAGAAGCAAAACCAAAATAACTAGAAGCGAGTATTTGGAGTACATATTTCAAGTGGATCATAAATGTGTACTAGAAAAATATTCTTCCTAATCTATATGTCAAATAATCCCAAATACCCAGGAAAGACTGCAAAATCTTGATTATAGAATATACTACTTGAATAAATAAGATGTGAGGAAAAATAGTGTATGCTTTTATTAATGTATATATAGGAGTACCAAAATAAGTCAAGGAACTTACCTTAAACCCTAACCTTAAAGTTGCGTACACACAAAAGAAATAATTATAAAATACAATTGCAATACATTTTAACACTACCCTCAACTTGAAGCATATAGGTCACATGCACCAAGCATGGAACATATAAACTAAATCCTAGGTCCTTCTAGAGATTTAGTTAGAATGTCCACGAGTTGTTCATCAAAATTGACAATCAAACTTCATATTTTTAGTTCTCTCATGAAACACTGGATTGGAGGCAATAAGAGTTGTCTGATTGTCACAATACAACTTTACCTGCTCATTCTCATAAAATTTGAACTCTTGAAGGAGGTTTTTAATCCACACAAGTTCACATGTAAGTAGGGCCATAGACCTATATTCAGCATTTGTGGAAGATCGAGCAGCAACACGTTTTCAAACTTTTCCAAGATATAAGATTCCCTCCAAGGAATACATAATATCTTTTGGTAGATTTCCTGTTAATGGGACAACTAACCCAATCTGCGTCACAATACCTTAAGACTTGAATAATTCTTGTCCTGGGATCCCTTTTACAAATTTGAGAATGTGAATCACCGCATCCCAATGATCAATGAAGGGTTCTACATAAATTGACTCAACTCCCACTAGAAAAGAAAGATCAAGTCTTCTTATAGTGAGAAAGATGAGTTTTCCCACCAACTTCCTATATCTCTTTGGGTTTGAGAAAAGTTCCCATCCATAGAACTCATTAAGTTTTGTCAATCAATGAAGAGTATAGAGCTTCCCATGTTCAATGGGGAAGACCCTGCAGGTTGAGTATCGAGAACGATATCTACTCCAAAGTACAAAAAAATGAAGTTATGAGAGTGAACCTTGCTCAACTATGCATGGAGGGAGGAAAGATACATTTCTTCAATTCTTTATTGAACAATTATGTCGATCTAACATGGATGGACATGAAGAAAGAGTTGTTGGACAGGTACGATTGAATGGGAGAGAAAGTGTATTCGACCAACTTATGGCCCTTTGTCAAACAGAGACATGAAAATTTACATAAGGCAATTTGAGTACTTAATTACACAAGTAGGCTTCATGACAACTAGTACTTCTCATATTTCACTCATGGGCTCCGTGATGAAATCAGAGCACCAATTTGCAGTTTGTAGGTTGCAAATCCTCTAACAAGAGGTAAGTTGATTAATGTCACAAGGACTGTCGATGTGAAAGTGTCATGAGATAAGAAAGGGTGGCAGAGAAAGGAAGACATAAATGGAGAAGGAGGTAGCTATTCAGGTTATAGATCCAGGTCCAATATCTCGATCCAGGTCACAATTGAATTAGAAGTAGGTTAATGTTTATTTGTTCGATTTGGAAGACATTCGTATTGTTTTGGGAACGTCCCAGTTGATTACAGTGGGAGAAATGATTGTTGATTGGAACAAACAAACAATGAAAATAGAAATGCCCAAAGGGTCCGGTCCGAAGTCTTTAACAAAATATCTCAAGAAGAATCATTGGGTTTTGCCCTATATGGAATGATAGGTGAAGACGCGGAGAAGAATAATCTTAGTGTGGGGCAGCAAACATCTCTGGAAGGGATTTTATAGAACTTCATGGATGTTTGCGAAGAGCCCGAGGGAACACCTTCTATCAATGCCAAGGAACATAGACTCTTTCTCAAACCTGGACAAATTGATTAACGTCAAGACATACCGTTACCCCTACCATCAAAAGAATGAAATTAAAAGGCAGGTTTATGAGTTGTTGGAAATAAGGCACATACATTACAGCCAAAATGTTTTCTCCAACCCAATGATATTGGTGAAGAAGAAGAAAAACGAACAGAGAATGTGTGTACACTGGGCCCTTCCAAAGCAACCATTTCTGACAAATTTCCAATATCAATTATCAAGGAGCTCTCAAACAAATTACACAGTGCAAGGTATTTCTCAAAACTGGACTTAAAATCTAGATACTACCAGGTTAGAATAATGGAGGAAGATATACATAAGACAACAATTCAGACACGTGAAGATTATTATGAATATCTTGTAATGCCTTTCGGGCTCATGAATGAGGTTTTTAGAGACTTACTGAGAAAGGAAGTTTAGGTATTTTTTTATGACATTCTCATATACAATAAGGGATGGGAAGAACACTTGTAGCATTTGACTAAAGTGCTCAAAATTTTGAGACCACCAATTATATGCCAACAAAGACAAGTGCAGTTTTGGCCTAAAAAGGGTGGAGTATCTTAGACAAGTAATATCTATTCACAAAGTTCTTGTTGAACTAGCAAGAGTCAATGTTGTGGAGTGGCCCATAACAAAAAATGTAAAGGGAGTTTGTGGGTTCCTCAGCATTACTGGATATTACAAGAAATTCATTAAGAAATATAGTAAAATTGCAAGGTCACTCGTTGAATTAACCAAAAAGGATGGTTTGGGTGGAGTGATGAGGCTCTTAAAGAATTAAAAAGAAACATCACCACAGCACCAGTATTATGCTTTCCAGACTTTGAAAAAGAGTTTGAGTTTGAGTTTGAGTTTGAGTTCTAATTGGGGAAATTTTAACGCAAGATAGAAAGCTTGAGGCATATTACAACAAAGCCTTGAGCCCCACAAACGTATTTAGCATACAAAAGGGAATTAATGGTTGTTGCTTTGGCTATTTAGCATTGGAGTTCATATTTAATAGGGAGGAAATTCAAGGTTTACTCATATCAGAAGAGTCTTAAGCAGTTGATGCAACAGAGAATCACAACTGAAAGCCGGCAGAATTGGGTGGCAAAGCTTCTAAGTTCCAATTTTGAGATAGTGTACAAGCTAGACGAAGAGAATAAAGGTGTGAACGCTTTGTTAAGAACTATCAAGGAACCAGAATTAAAGATATGATATATGCCCCTATTTGACTTGACTGCCAAGAGTTGATGGCAAATGTTCATGAAATTGGAAGAAAGAGGTAGAGGAGCTGCAAAAAGGAAATAATGATAAGGCCTACACCGGGTTCACATATAAGCATGATTTGGCGTTTTGTTATACTAGAGAAGATAGGTTATTGCCAAGAAATCCCATTGCATTACAATGTTTCTAAAAGAGTTTCATGCCTCTTATAAGAAGAGAGAGTTATCACAAAGTTTCATTTAATAAATGCTAACAGACGAAGTTTACACTTGATAGATGATCTGTCAAGTAGTTTTCTTAAGGATATCATCTAATGAAGATCGTCAAACGCACCTTTAAGTGTGACAAACACTGTAAAAAATTCTTTTTGAAAAAACTTGTTTTTAGCAAGACTCTCCTTCTTAAGTTAGATGAAGGTTAATAACATGCAATTTAAGAATATAAGCAACGAAAAAGATTTACCCAAGTTATTTTTATACTGATTTGTCTCTAAACAACAGACTAAATCCAGTTCTCGATCAATTGATCAAATTTCACTAAGCAGACTAATGCTACGAAAATACAAACGAATATTATTTGGACATCAACCACTTCTGACTAAAACAACCCAAGTATTTTTTGAACACGCAACCACTCCTAGTTAAAAAATCAAGTAATGATTTCATTTAAGGAAGTTTTTCAAAATGGAAGGGACCATTTTTTGGATGATTACAACATACCACCTCATACAGATGGACAGACGAAGTGACTAACTATTTATGGTGTTTCATTACAGACCAACCCAAGGAATGGGTTAAATGGGCAGAATTTTGGTTCAACACCACATTTCATAAGTCTACAAGTGCCACACCACTTGAAGTTGTGTATGGGCGTCAACCTCCTAAGATAGTACAAGTTATAGAAGGGGAAATAAGAGTCGAAGCTATTCAAAGAGAACTCATGGATAGAGATGAAGCTTTTGGGCAATTGAAGAAGCACCTATTGAGGGCACAAGATTAAATGAGGGTGCAAGCCAATAAACATCGTACAAAGAGGAGTTTGAGGTTGGTGATTTAGTTTTCCTTAAACTCAAACAAAACCGTCAACATTTTGTGATGAATATAACAAGCCCCAAGCTAAGTGCAAGGTATTACGGCCCTTTTAAGATTCTAGAGAAGATTGGAGAAGTTGCCTATCATTTGAAATTGCCACCTTCTTCAAGGATACAATCCATGTTCCAAGTTTCCTTGCTTAAGAAGGCAGTGGGTGACAATAAGGCAAAAGATGAAATACCTACAAGGCTAGAAGATGAAAATGAGGAAATCATTTTGAGCCTAATTCAGCATTGGCTTCAAGAAGCATTATGAAGAGGGGGGAATGAGTTAACCAATGGTTGGTTCATTAGAAGAGAAAGACAGCAAAGGAGGCTACTTGGGAAGATGAGATTTCTTTAAGAAGTCAATTTTCAAGATTGAGTCTTAACGACAAGATAGTTATTCAAGAGGAGCGTATTGATGGTACCCAAAGAGTTAATGGGCTTAGCGAGCCTCTAGCCCATAAATTGAGCCACAAGTCAAGATGGGGAATTGTGAATGAGAAAGAAGACTAGGGATACTGATGTGGCATGACTAGGGAGAGCGGTTAGTAAAGGAGAGAGAGTGAGAAAGAGAGAATATTTTCCATTACTAGTATCAGGTGTGGGGAGTGAAGGGGGTATTCTGTTTTGCTGCATGTTGGTTTGCTCTAGAAGAGCCTAGCTCTAGGTAGTAGGATTGTTCATCCTTCTGTATTTATTTTTCACGCAATCAAAAAGAATCTCAGAGTTATTATTATCTTCCATTTCCTTCTATTTCTTTTGCTTAATTTGTGGCGTGGATTTACTCCCATCATGATTGAGAAACTCTAAGAGTGAATAATTGTGGGAATTCTTCTTTAATCCTAATAATATGGGAATGAAGCAAAACATTGAACAATCATTTGCAACATGGAAAAGGACCTTAATCATTGTAGTTTGCATTGAGTTCCAGATAATAAGTTCTAAAGGAGGGGGAAGATGCGGGAGGAGCAAGATATCAACAGCAACAAAGAGCACACTGCCCATACACGTATCAATGATGTATCCAAACCTATGAAGCACAAATGCTTTATGATAATGATTTACATTTTTTTATTTTGGCAATGTCCAAGAAATATGATTTTAATTTGGGCTAAAATCTCTATCTAGTGTATCTAGCTCTTCCTTCTTAAAATATATTTTGTTCATGTCAAAATTCTAAAAAGACTTTCGTCCCATGTAGCACTTTGTTCTAACATTTGTGTCACAATATTTCTAAATCCTTAACTGTATAACGTACAAGCAAGAAAGTAATGGTTGTGACTTCAGTTCACTCCTAGACAGAACATCAAGACAATGCAATATTCACTACTATATTCAACACAGAAAATTCACCGTCCTGCAACTACCAGAAAAAATAAAATAATACACATCTTCTCCCTGACTGGCCACAAAATGCCAAACTCCAAACTAGTCCTAAAAATGAACTTCAGTAAAATGCAATACCTTTCACTAGTCCTGAACACGGCCCCAGCATTCTCCAGCAAAATCTTCAGCAACTCCAGAGCAACGATCTTCCCCTTCATCAACTGCGGGTCCCCTACCACCTCCTTCGGAGGCGTCTTCATGGACAACTTACAAAGCGCCCTAAACACCAAAAAAGCATCTCTCCTCAACTTGTTTCCAATCTGAACCTCCAAATCATCGTCTCTCTCCACCACTTCCCCATCCACAAGCTCCCCCTTCCGTCCCTCTAACGCCGTCTTATACATACTAATCTCCCAATACTTAGCATCCAACATGTCTTTATCAGTAGAATCCAACAAATCAGTAGGGTTCGTAGTCTCCACCGTGGTGGTCTCAAACGCACCGTCGTGCCCACCTAACAAATTAACCTTCCCACTCGGCGTCGTAGGGTTCAAAACGCCGTCAATGTCCTGCATTATCTTCGTTATAAAGCCCTGCACAAACTGCGTCATTGAATTGTCTCCATCGGATTTCTCCACAGGCTCCATCAATTCCGCCACTACAATCGGCTGAATCGGCACAGTGGAGGAATCCGCCTCCATGCGGCGGAACACGATCACCAGCATTTGGATCAGCGACGCCTTCGCCGTCGTCTGATTCACCACATTCTTACTCACGAGATATATATCGTAGCATGTCCGCACAATGAGAAGCAAGGAATCACCGTGGATGCGGAGCGAAATTGACGTCACTGCGGAGAGCAAGGTCTTGAGGAGCAGCAACTCCATCGCCTCGTCGCCGAAATCGTGGCATTTGCAGACCGATGCTATGAGGTTGGACAGGAGCTTCGCCTCCGGCGCCGCAGCCGCAGAGTCCGGGTCCGGGTCCACCTCGCCGCGGAGGAAGCCATGCGCAATGAGCTTCTGAATGGCATCGACGGCAGGATCAGCGATCTTGAGGACGCCGGAGCCGGCAGCATTGATGAAAGGCGCGAGGATAGACTCGGACTCTGCCAAGGAGAACTCCAATGGACCGCCGTCATGGAGCGGGCCAGGGACGGCGGCCTCCGCTTCGGTGTCGGAGGGAGATCCCGGCGTCGGAAAGTGCTGGTGCTGGTGGCCGAACCTCTCGATGACGGATTTGCACTCATGAGCGAGTTTGGCGTGCTTCCGCCACGACGCATTCTTGATTATCTTCTCAAGCGCGGGGACCACGACCAGACTCAGACGGGAATCGGCTTCCGGAGAAGCCATTCCCGAGCTCGGAGCGATTGCGACTCGGCGACGCCGCGGAGGTTGAGATCTTCGACGGGAATCGAATGCGGCGCGTCTACACTACGATATGGGTGCCATGAGCTGCGAGAGCGAGTTGACTCACTGAGTTTTCGCCGAATCGAGAAGGTAAAAAAGAAATAGTTAGTGAAGAAAGTTGAGCGATCTGAATCTCAGGGAAAGACAAAGTTACTTGATGTTTGAGTTTCTGAGATCGCTTTTTTGGGTTTGCCACTTCCTCACTCTCTACTTGATTTGACAAAAAAGCCCCTTCCTTAATTGTGACGTTACACGATTATTGGATGCAATGAAATGGATAACGTAGGGGTAGTTCTGGATTTTCCACTATCTCAGATCGCCGGAGAAGTTGAAAAGCGTTTAGTTATTATTCTTCTTCTCTTCCTTTTAATAAGGATAATATTTTATATTAAAATTCTTTTGTCATTAATTACTTTATATTTACATTTAAAAATATGTAATAATACATAATTACGTTAAATATTATATCACAATTTTGAAAAAACTGAAAGAATTGAATTTGATCCCCGCCACACTGTTACAAAAAGTCTGTGCAACATTTTGATACTTGAGAATTGATAATAAAACAAAGATTAGTGAGATGTAATAATTTTGTGGGGATAGAGAAGGATGTTTCATAAAAAATTTGTAGGTTAATTATCGTAGTAAAATTTTAAAAATTATCAAAATTAATAAATCAAGTTAAGTTTACCTAATTTTATTATAAATAATGTGTTTTAGTGTATTTAAACTGATGAAATGGTGATAATGTGGTATAATTTCATACTATTTTAGTATTAAATTTAATTATAACTTTTAATTAATATTTAAATTGTGATAAAATAACACGATTTAATTATTTTAATAATTTTTGAAAATTTCATCTATTTTAATAATTAATTTATAAATTTTTTCTAATTTGATAAAAAAAATCTTTAAAATTAGAGTAAAGATGGATTTTTTTTCCTATTTGTGATTAGTCAAAAAATTATAATTGCATTAAAAGATGAGGGTTTTGTTTTGTGGGTGTTTCTATAACTTCTTTTTCATAATTATTTCCATGGCACTCCGAGATCAATAAAAAAATGTTGAAGGAGTCTTAGCTTGCATGAAATAATAGTCAATCTAGAAAACTATTTGTTTATGTGGCATGTGGTTCATGGGAAGTGGACCTTATAGAAGGTTTGACTTTTAACCAAACTTAATTCATACTTTTATCAAAAAGAAATTCAACAAATATTACTTATAAGCTATAACACAGATAAACTGATTCAACATTAATACGATATATCCTATAACACAGATAAACTGATTCAACATTAATACGGATACGGATATATGTATAAGATACAACATAAATACGGATATAGAGATATGTATAATTTGACCATCAATGTGACTAATGTATAATTTAATGGTGTTCTAAACCCTGCGCACACGTCAAAACGTTGCTGCGTGGGAAATTAAAAGCTTCTGTGCTGTGATTGCAACCTTTTAATACGGGGAAGACGGGAGCGAAGCGGTTACGGTGGAAGCCCAGTGAGGAAAATCGAAGTGGGTACTTGGTGACGGCGACGATTAGGGTTTTTACGGCGGCGGTTAGGGTTTTTAGGGTTTTTTTACATAGAAGATTAGGTTCTTTTCCCACTGCTTGGATCTGCACTTTCCGCTCTTTCTTCCATTCTCGCACGCCAACTCCTTCATATTTGTTGGGTGGTCGAAGAGGGAGATGGTTCTAGATTGGCGTGGCTCTGGTTCGTCAGAATTGGGTTTTTGGTTTGCTTTCAAAGCCAAATTGCCTCACTTCATCAGTGGAATAGCTGGAGGTGCGGCGCGGAGTTCTTGGCGGCAACTTATTAGCCTTCTAAAATGACGGAGGGTTCTGCGGGTTTTCTCATACCATGGGCTTGTTTGATGGATCGGGAAGTATGTCCTG
>Ga0123342_1004668_pt1 | contig 20654 bp, 6 predicted proteins | sample Turbeawhitnodule_FD_89960 | JGI IMG/M metagenome (GOLD analysis project Ga0123342, IMG submission 89960) | Root nodule microbial communities of legume samples collected from Mexico - Turtle bean Mexico white nodule | ecosystem: Host-associated > Plants > Roots > Nodule | place: Mexico: Nepantla...
GTATAAATTCATAAATTAGGGATTATTTTATATGTAACTTAACAATAAATCCTCATAAGTGTCTATATTTTAATATGAAATATTACTGAAATTAGACACTTATCACAATCATCAATCAAGAACTGACATATTATAGATAAATATCATTTCAATACATAAGAGTTTGAACATATTACTCTTGTTCTACCAAAAATAAACTCGGGGAGTGCAACTCGGTGAGGACTGCGTGTTCCTTGGAAACGAGCTTTCAGTTGGTCTCCGATGAGAGAGGTAGGTCTACCTGCAAAAGACTCTTTGATGCTCAAGTCAGTAGGAGCACAAAGATGATGATAAATTCTTAACAGTGAGCTAAGAGTAAGAGTATAGAATAGATTTTAGTGTCTTCCCTTACTGAGAGAGTCATTACCTGTTTATAGGTCTTGTTGTACTCAAACCATTAAGAAAATGATTGAATGACTATCATGAGATATAAATAGATTTTATAATAGTAACTATAACCACTAGTAACCTATAACCGATTTATGATCTAACTTATGTGTCTTAAATATAATATTAAATAACTAGTTATTGTCTCAATGTACCCGATCGTAATTGGGGGTATGTGCACAAGTCCCCCAGCTCATAATCTGAGATACAAGTGGATCAATTTAAAGGATGAACGAGTTCAACTTGGACCTGTTTGGATTTGGTTTTTAGCTATACTTGTGGTTGAACATGCTTCGTTCTTGATTGAACTTGCATTATTTTTCTTTGCTCTTGGTTGAGCATTTCTAGTTCTTGATTAAACTTGTATTATATTTGCTTCGCTTTTGGTTAAGCATTTTTAGTTCTTGATTGAACTTGCATTATTTTTCTTTGTTCTTGGTTGAGCGTGTTGTCGTGCTTTTGGTTGAGTTTTTCTAGTTCTTGATTGAACTTGTATTATTTTTGCTTCGCCCTTGATTGAGTGAGTTGTTGTGCTCTTTGTTGAGTGTTTTTAGTTCTTGATTGAACTTGACAAGATTGAACCTGCTATAGAACGTGTCAAATGATTATACCGAGTTTCTGAGTAGAGAGTAGTACCATTCCAAGGTCACCCCGACCAAAGTGGTGGGAAACAGCTTGCAGTGCACGTCCATGTCCTTCGAGAATAGTTGAGCCTAGGTCGTATAGGCCTTAACATGTGCCTCAGGATTTGAGGTCCCTGAGTATTTCTCCAGATTGGGTCACCTCCACCTCTAGGGCAATTGGGCCCTCATAACCTCATTTATGAAGGGATGAAAACCCCATAGGTTGGTTCTCATTGTGCGATTGATCATCGGGCCAGGAAGTGCCTTAAAGGGCTAATGCTCGTGCTCACGACTCCCTTGCCCCATCTTGCATTGTGTGGAGCTCGGTGGGGTTCCCCTCCAGGATGATTTTCTTGTGGGAGTGTGAGATATCGACCTCTTCTGCTGATTCAAGTTTTCTAGGGGACCCTCCGAGATTTGACGGTATGCTCCGAGTGTTGTTGGTCACCCTGAATGGTGTTGTTGTTGTCCCTACGAGCTATCTAATCATGCAATACCAACAATTTTTCCCTCTGTTGCTCTCTTAGGGATTCCAAATCTTGTTCCATTTTTCCCGCATTTGGCCCAGGGCGTCTCTCATAGTTCTGGGTAGGTCTTCCTCGTTTGTTCTGGGAGGGGTCCCCTATCGGTTGATTTGCGTTTTCTTGTTGGATACTCATATTGAGAGTGTAAGTCCAGAGTTTTGTAGTGGTTCTAGGAAAATTTTTGCCAGGACCTCACGATGGGCACCAAAAGTTCCTACCGAAAATGAACTCAGGGAGTGCAACACGGTGAGGGTTGCATGTTCCTCGGGGAACGAGCTTTCAGTTGGTCTCCGATGAGAGGAGGAAATCCACTTGCAAAAGACTCTTTGATGCTTAAGTCAGTAACTAGGAGTACAAAGATGATGATAAATTCTTAACAAAGAGCTAAGAGTAAGAGTATAAAATAGAATTTAGTGTCTCTCAGAGTCATCACCTATTTACAGGTCTTGTTGGACTTAGACCATTAAGTAAAGCATTGAATAGTTATCATGAGATATAAATAGATTTTATAATAGTAACTATAACCGCTAGTAACCTATAGTCGATTTATAGTCTGATTTATGTGTCTTAAATATAATATTAAACAAACAATTATTGTCTCAATGCACCCTATCGTAATTGGGGGTATGTACAACTCCCAATCCCAAAGGGAATAATTAGCCACTCATGTTGGCCATTACAAGCATGGAAAGTAAGAAAAGAAAATTCAGGATGTTTCTCCTTGACGACTGCCTCCTCTAGAGTTTTTTTATCTCTTTCTATCCTCCCAATGATGTTTAGGGTTATGCCTCACGTCTCCTATTTAACCTAGTTGGGCTTGGCATAAGTGACATCTTGCCTAAGTCGGTTATTACTTGCTTGGGCAATTTTGACGAGAAAAAACCCAACTTCACTGGAGTGAACTCTCCTGGACGAGCCTTGGGCGAGTTCCTCTGAATTAATCTTGCTTAGGTGAGTTTGGACGAGTTTTGAGCGAGTTTCTAATGTTCTAACTTTCCCTTTTCATCTTATATTCTCCTTTAGTCCTCTCATTTTCATTTTCTCCTAGAATCCTGAAATTAATACAAATTTGGGAATAAAATATTCTTATTCATATTATAATCACAAAATATGTAAAAAGGTTTAAATTCCTAAATTAGGGGTTGAATTATAGTTATTTTATCAATACACATCCATAAGTGTCTATCTTTTAATATTAAATATTACTGAAATATGACACTTATCAATTTCATATTAAGTTTTCAGTAGAATAAGCTTATTTCGTCTTACCTCTTTAGATCCTTTAGGAGACAATTGTTCATGACATGGACTTTAGATATTTCTTCTTCAGACAACACACACAAGAGAATATGCCTAGCCTTGGCCTTGTGTTGGTGCAATGTCTTTTCTTCCTTGTTCCATGAACTGTAGTCAGTAAAATTTCTAAAGGAATTGAGAATAGAGGACATACCTTACTTTACAATAGTTAGAAGGTCTACATTGATGAATTCAAGAAAGGATGTCATCCTTAGCTTCCACAAATCATAATTCTCTCCCTTGAACAAGGGTGGCTGGTAACAACTTGACCTTTAAATTCCATTGAGTTTGTTATAAGATTGTTTCCTCACGTCATGTTCAGAATTAACCCTTGAGGTTAGTTTTGATACCAACTAAAGGTATAGTTGGCTCTAGAATATGGTTTGAATAGAGCCCGAACACAACTCAAGTACATGGAAAGTTATCACAACAAATGCAATATCTAAAAGATAAAAGGCAAAAAGAAAGATTAGACACACAAAATTTATACTAGTTCACCCAAGTCTTGGGCTACGTTCAGTCTTCTTAAGCAACCTGCTTAAAAGTCTTTACTAACACAAGTATTCTACACCTTTTCATGTACAAGTATTCTACACCTCTCCAGGTAACAAGTATTCTTCACCTCTCCATGTAGCAAGTATTCTACACCTCTCCAGGTAAAGCATTCTCCACCTCTCCAGGTAAAGTATTCTCCACCTCTCCAGGTAACAAGTCTTAATTTCTCTCTGAGACCAACACCTCTCAACAAGTGAGAAACATTCTCAAATAGATAGCAACAATAAAAGTGCATAGGGTTATTTTCACACATTAAACGATTTACAATGTATGACTCACTCCCCAAAGTATGGATGATCTAAACAACAAATATGAAATACAATTAAAGTAAGACTATGCACACTACAAATTTTGATCGTTTTGTATATTTGTGGTCTCTTGTGTATTCTGTGCTTTTTCGTCTTCATCTTTAAGGTCTTTATATGGATTTCAGATTGTGATCGTTAAAGCTTCAAATTCTTCTCTTGTTCACATAGTCGTTAGACGCTTGATATGAAATTTCTTTAATTTGATTGATCCTTATGCATTTTGGACTTTAAATGTATTTTGAATTGTTTCTTTCTTTGTCCAAATATGAACGTTGATACTTTAATATTTTAATATTGAGTATCTTTATCATATCATTCATGGATGTATAATTTTCATCATCTTATTCTCATCAGACATTTAATATGACAACTTCTGCCTTGATTGAATTCTGCACATCTTTGAGTGTGTGAAGCAATTTGAATTGTTTCCTTTAAATCTTCCAATGTGAACATTAACCCTTCAATACTTTGTGACTTATTCTTCAATCATCTTTGCACTTTGAATTTTATTCTACACTTGTGATTGTGTAAACGTTGAAGTTATATTTGGCAAGGCTTGAATCACGTTCTTCACTTCTTTATCGTGTATTTGTTCTTTCAAATGGTTTCCTTAACCAACTAAATAAGAACAATGTACTTGATCTGATAAAAACTGAATCTTAATGTATGAGACGCATAATTAGGAATGTTTTGATATGAGCTCTGAGTATGTCTTTGTCATACGATTACTCTTGGGATTAATATGTTGCACGTGCTTCCTCTAAGCAATGACTGGATGACACTTTAATACTTGATTTGCTTAAATATCATTTATCAGTCTTCATGATTTCTTTAGTCAAACACTTAGTATGGAAACTCTGGATATTGACTTATGTACATCTTGATGCTCCTAAGGCACATTTAGAAACCTTTCATAAATCTTAGCAATCAATATAATCTCAATGTTAAAGAATGGGAATTACTGAAAATAATATGTTCTAATATCTCTGAATTATCAAGTCTTTATATTCTCGGGAATTAATTCAAAAACATATTATCATTACTTTGCAGATTATCTTAAATGTAAACTAAAGATTTAAACGCTAATAGTTTTAATCTGGTTTATTCGAAAAACTCTTTTAATACATAGTCAATCATATACTCTATTTTTCAAAATCTTTCTTAAACCGGCTTGAATGAGATAAATAAAGTATAGTTGTATTCAAAATCAATTTATACTCACTAAAGAAAATATATTTCTTCCTTGAAATATTAAAGCACATGTATTTTCACAAAATTAGTTGTGCCCTGTATTTCAAAGACATTCATTCATAATTTCAACTGTTCGTTTAGATTTAATTTTTTTCTACGAATTCTTAATATCAAAATGAGTATAGAAAACATTTGATAATCATTTAAATATATATAGGATGGAAAGTGTTAAGTTTGGAAACTTCCATTTAAAGATCATCCAACGTGTATCATCGTCTGTCACGTATGACTTGATCATCGTCTGACGAGTTGTTGAGCTTTTTAACCGTCTATCAATTGTGTTAGTTTTCTTTAACACTATGTAATTACCTTGGTCCAATGATTTCTTCTATAGACAATGTTTACCATCTTAATGAGACCTTTGTATAACTCTTTCACTTATTGAACATCATCTAGTGAGTTCCTCTGAGACATTGTTTTATGCTTTTCAGTTAATATTGTGTTAGCATTCTGTCATTGTAATATAGTTTAGCACTTGTATTTGCATCGTTTGATGTGTTTTGGTAACTTTTGAATTCTTAACATTGTTGTTAAAGATAATCTTTTATAGTTATTTATTATCATCAAAACATGATTGAAGTCTTTTATCAGAGATCGTCTTAGACTGATTCAATCATTTTGTATCTTAACAAACCCAAGTGAAGCTTCTTAATGGGTAGAAAAATATTTTTACAACAACTTTTTCTTCAACTCTCTATATAATGCAATCTCTATTTGAAGACCAAGCAAGAAATGATCTTTAGTAGTAAAAACACTATCAATATTCATGCTCAAAGCTTTTTGTACCCCAATAACATTTTTCGTGTTCATTAACAAACTAAAAGAGTGTTTAACCCTTGTATATATTGAAAGATGTTATCTCGCTCTCTAGTGAGTAAAATCATGTAATCGTTTAAAACATATTTATTTGTATAACCCTTTTAGCAAGTTGCGTACCAAAAATTACTTAATTTTTAGCTAGGAATGAGTATTATATATAATACTCAAGTTGTCTAGTCAAGAATAGTTGTGCTTCAAGTAATACTCTGAGTTGTTTCAAGTGGTTGGATGTTCAAACAATACTCGAATTATCTGATCAAGAGTGATTGAATTCCAAATAATACTCAATTATATCTTAGCTACGTTAGTTTGCATAATGAAACTTTATCAACAACTGGATATAGTTTGCTTTTATAGACAAACCAATATAAAAATCTCTAGTTAGATCTTTAATTCTTTTAAATTCAGTTAAGTTACATGTTATTAAATTTGTCCAAACAAAAGAAAAAAACTTATATTGGTCTGTGTATCATACACAACTTTATGAAAACTGAAATAAGTTTTAATACATAATTCAGTTTCTTTTTCTTACGTTTTTAACTTGTAACTTGTCTTTCACAATTTAAAATACAAGATGCAAAGATATCACTTAGTAATTGAAAAAACAAATAAGACAAAGCTAACCTTACCTTTTTTGGTTAGTAAATTTTTCTTATTGTTCTCGTCGGCTAACTTCGGTCGGTATTCGAGTTGAGTTACGTTTTGATTTGTCTCCCATTGATGTCCAAGATGTTGATCTTTGAGACAAATGGGACTCTACGTATTGATCACACTCTAATGATCAAGTCAGTGAGAGCATTTAAACTATAATCTATCTCAGTATAGGGTTCAAAAAAAGTGTACATTTACTTGTGGTCTCAAACCCCTTTTATAGACATTCCTTCAACAACTTTCATCAATGAGAATATAATCTTAACAAACAAAACATAATTTCAACGAAAAGAATATAATTTTAACAGTAAAACATTTTGTTCACAGACACCTTTATTTTTGGGTGTTATGTCACATCATTCCCAACAACTTTTATTTGTATTTATTAGATATATACATAATACTAATTAAGCTATTCTTTTTGTTACTTTTAATTATCTTTTCGCATAAACTACCAAGCATCCGGACCAACCTCATAACGTATCATTGGACTATACTGACCTCAAACCGAGCTGGGCACAACCTTAACTAACTGAGCTTATTTCACTTAAGGGTTTAAACCAAGGAACCGACACATCGTACAATTATAAATGTTTTGAAGTTACTGACGGTATTAAACCCAATTTCTATTTAATAAAGATATTTAAAAAATATGTGTTAAAATTTAAATATTTTATACATATAGAAATTTAAATTTAAATTATTTAGTTATTATTTTTAAATATCACCTCTCTCACTCTCTCTATTATTTCTATCTAAATAAATTCTTTCTAACTTCACAATCTCTCCACAATATTCTGATCCCTTGTTTAGACATAAACCCTCAATTTCTTGTGAGTATGTAACGGTTAATGTTATACATTTTAATGCAAAAAATGTTTCTTCTGGTTTTCTGCCCAAAAAAGGTTTTGTAAATCAATTGACATCTTTATTTTTCTGCTTTCTTGTGTTTGCAATTGAACTATTTTCCATTTTGAACTTCACAAACAACTATTTTGAAGAAAGCCGGTTTTTATCTTGAAGAGCTTTCTCACTTTTATCTTGGAGAAAGTTCATCACATCTTTACAAACCCTGCAAAATTAGGCACAAAGAAAGAGCTTTCCATTTTCCGTTTCCCTTCCATGAATTACATCAAAGCATGTACGAGGAAAAACGGCACTTTGACATTCCAAAAACGACACTTTCAGGTCGATGCTTCCATCATCAAGACGGGCTTCGATCCCAACACATATCGTTTCAACTTCCAAGTGAAGACCCATATCCTACATGGGGATTTGGGTGCAGCACGCAAACTGTTCGACGAAATGCCTCACAGGAACATCATCTCCACCAACACTATGATCACGGGTTACTTAAACTCTGGCAACCTTTCCGCTGCTAGGAGCTTGTTTGACGGCATGGTTGAACGCTCGGTTGTTACATGGACAATGCTCATCGGTGGCTACGCTCAGAACAATAAGTTCCGCGAAGCTTTCGGTCTCTTCGTTGATATGTGTAGGCACGACATGGCTCCGGATCATGTCACCTTGACGACTCTGTTATCTGGGTTCACTGAGTTTGACAATGTCAATGAAGTCGCACAAGTGCATGCCCATGTTGTCAAATTGGGGTATGATTCCACCCTCACGGTTTGCAACTCGTTGCTTGATTCTTACTGTAAGACGCGTAGCCTTGGTTTGGCTTGTCACCTCTTCAAGCATATGCCAGAGAAAGATAATGTCACTTTCAATGTGTTGTTGACAGGGTACTCCAAAGAGGGCTTCAATCATGAAGCTATCAACTTGTTTTTCAAGATGCAGAATTTGGGGTTCAAGCCCACGGACTTTACTTTTGCTGCGGTTTTAACTTCAGGCATACAGTTGAACGATATAGAATTTGGGCAACAAGTTCACAGTTTTGTGGTGAAGTGCAATTTTGTGTGGAATGTGTTTGTGGCTAATGCTTTGCTTGATTTCTACTCGAAGCATGACCGTGTTGTTGAAGTGAGGAAGCTTTTTGATGAGATGCCGGAGGTGGATGGTATCTCTTACAATGTGATTATCACGTGTTGTGCATGGAATGAAAGAGTGGAAGAATCGCTTGAACTTTTCAGGGACTTACAGTTTACAAGATTTGACCGAAGGCAATTCCCATTTGCAACCTTGTTGAGCATTACTGCAAATGCTTTGAACCTGGAAGTGGGTAGGCAAATTCATTCCCAGGCTATTGTAACAGATGCCATTTCGGAAATTCTGGTTGGGAATTCTTTGGTTGACATGTATGCTAAATGTGACAAATTTGGGGAAGCAAATAGGATTTTTGCTGATCTGGCTCATCAAAGTTCAGTTCCATGGACAGCCCTGATCTCGGGTTATGTTCAGAAGGGGCTCCATGAAGACAGCCTAAAGCTTTTTGTTGAGATGCAAAGAGCCAAAATACGTGCTGACTCAGCCACTTACGCCAGCATCTTAAGAGCCTGCGCAAATCTAGCTTCACTGACACTGGGAAAACAGTTACACTCGCATATAATCAGGTCTGGATGCATTTCAAATGTATTTTCTGGGAGTGCACTGGTTGACATGTATGCAAAATGTGGATCCATAAAAGAAGCTCTTCATATGTTTCAAGAGATGCCTACGAGGAACTGTGTCACCTGGAATGCACTGATTTCAGCTTATGCACAAAACGGAGACGGTGGCCTCGCTCTTAGATCATTTGAACAAATGGTTCATTCAGGTCTGCAACCAAATTCTGTTAGCTTCCTTAGCATTTTGTGTGCCTGCAGTCACTGTGGTCTAGTTGAAGAAGGACTACAATACTTCAGCTCCATGACTCAAGTGTATAAATTTGTACCCAAAAGAGAGCATTATGCATCAATGGTTGATATGCTATGTCGCAGTGGACGATTTGATGAGGCTGAGAAATTGATGGCTCGGATGCCGTTTGAACCAGACGAGGTAATGTGGACATCGATTCTCAACTCATGCAGGATTCATAAGAATCAAGAGATGGGAAAGAGAGCAGCAGATCAACTATTCAGTATGAAGATCCTTAGAGATGCTGCTCCATATGTTAGCCTGTCCAATATCTATGCAGCAGCTGGTGAATGGGAGAATGTGGGAAAGGTGAAGAAGGCCATGAGAGAGCGAGGGGTCAGAAAGGTCCCAGCATACAGTTGGGTTGAAATCAAACAGATGACTCATGTTTTCTCAGCCAATGACATGTCTCACCCACAGATGAAAGAGATAACAAAGATGCTTGATGAGTTGGAAGAGCAAATGGAGAAACAAGGGTATAAACCTGACTCAAGTTGTGCCCTTCACAATGTGGATGAGGAAGTTAAGTTAGAGTCCCTAAAGTATCACAGTGAACGCATTGCCATTGCTTTTGCACTGATTAGCACCCCAGAAGGGTCACCCATATTGGTGATGAAGAATCTACGAGCTTGTAATGATTGCCACGCCGCCATCAAGGTAATCTCCAAGATAGTAAACCGGGAAATCACAGTCAGGGATTCAAGTAGATTCCATCATTTCAGAGATGGATCTTGCTCCTGTAAGGACTACTGGTAGTTTGCCTTTGTTGCATCAACAAAATCATCAGTTTTACTTAAAAAGAAAAAGGCAGAAAACCTTGACAAAGAGTTCGTGTCCATTGTCAAATCCATCTTCATTTGTATACTTATTTATTTATACCAATTTTCTACAGTACTGGCCAGGAGAAAACATATATTATTCCTTCCAAGCAAACTCTCAATTTTATTGAGAAAAATTTGTATACTCTTCTCTTGCAAGAGTAGAACACAATTTTGTACAAGGTTTATAGGAATCGGGTCTCAAAATTGCAAATGCATAAGAATTATACTAGATTATTTGGTAAAGAACGTTATTAAAGCATCTGGCTTCCGATGGGAGCTTGGGATATCTCTACTAATTTCAGTCTCTTAGATTTACTATAAAACTAATTCTAAATTTAATCAATACTCAAAGTTCACTGATCACTCCAAAGATGTTCTATGCAAGAAACAAATTTAGCATGTTATCAAATATCATACTTACTATACCCTATCAGGTTCAACTTCAGCAAGTACACATTAATCAGTAAACGGAACAACCATGACTAAATTTTTATAGAAAAGGTGCAAATCTTAAATTCTTAATAATCCTTAGGGAATTGCTTGAAGATACCGAATGTTAAGCAAAGGAATAACATTTCCCACAGAACTTCTATACTAAGCATCAATTAAAATCCGACGAAAAGCAATATATAAAAACTGAAATTAAAAAAAAATATATATTCCTTAAGCAATTAATCGGGAATAACCCTATCCTGATTCCTCTGCTTCGATTTCAGGATTTCAGATATGGATCTTCCTCCTATTAAACAAACAGAAATCCTCAACACAAAGAGTTTGGTTTTACTGTCTGCTCTCACATTTTTCTGTTTTCATTTGTATCATCATTTAAACCTGTAATCTACAGGTCAAAAGATGCTTTCACCCAACAAATTGTCTCCCAATTAGCCATCCAGAAATTGGTGCCTCTATAATATTCCATTTCTTTATAATAAAAGACAATCTTATTCAAAGCTTTCTAACAAGAATTTAAACAATGATCCGACACTGAAATTTCCACTTCAACAGAACAGATCAACAGTTTCCATCACAATTTCGATCATTTAAAGGGACTATGGTGACTGAACTTTGGGATTCCAATAGAAAAGAGTAAAAACTACGCATTATTAATTAATCATTCATAATTCATGACACTCTTTAGCCTACAAGGACGATTTTGTGAGCATAAAAGTAAATAACAATTGAAAATACTATAATATTTTAAACTACACGTTAATTGAAATATTAATACTGAATCATTTTCCACCACAAAACAATATATTAAAACTGAATTCAAAACAAAAAACAAAACAGATATCTATTTCTTGAGCAATTCATCTGGAACAACCCTAAGCTGCTTCCGCTTTTTCGATTTGGCAATCTTCTTCAAGGTGTTAGGGTTGGTAATCTTCTGGAACTTGGTTCCAGATTTGATAATATTCTCCTGCTTCTTCTTCTCCCTTTCTTCTTTCTTCTTCCGCTTCTCCACCTTGTTCAACCGAATCTCCTCCTTCAGCTCCGTCATCCTCTCTTTGTACGCCTTCTTAATCATCTTCTCCCTCTCCCTCTGCTCGAACGTCGTCCCCTTCCGGCTCACCTGCGTCGCCGACGCCCTCCGCTGCCGCACCTGTTTCCACTTCCGACCGGATACCTTCCCGGCGATCACGCCGTCGTAGCTCGGCTGACCGTACACAGGCTTGTCCGGATTCTCCAACGACGCCATCGCCGATCGCTTCGCCGGCGGAGCGGCGGTCTCATCGGTGTCCATGAGAGAAACGTCATTGCCGGTAATGACGTCATCCGTGTGCTGTTGGGACTGCTGCTCCCTCTTGCGCTTGTAGGTTTTGCCGCCGAAACCCTCGTCGAGGCAGCGAAAGTCAATAGTGCACGCCATGTGAGCGTGGTTTGCCAAACCCTAATGGATTTTAGGGTTTATATGGTACTTGGCTTTCTCTTCACTATTTATACTTGGGAAATTAAGATTGAGTTGATATTTTACTGTACAATTTGATTAAAAGGTTAAGATAAAGTTAATTTAAGAAATAAATAAAACAATTTCTTGTAGATGAAAATTAATGGATATTGTTCAATTTATTTATTAATATAAATTATTATTATTAATGAGGATTGATATAAAAACTTAATAAAATAGCCAAAAAAGAAAAATTATATTTATCATAACTCATGATAAAAATATAAAATAAATATTTAAAATATTTGAAAAGTATGTCTTTTTTCATATTTATAATATTAATTTAAAATACTATTAATTAGAGCTTAATTATTTATTAAATGATCAAAAATAAATTGTATTAATGAAATTGAAAATTATTATTATACAAATAAAATAAAAATTATGTTTAGAAAATGCATTTATTGAAGTATAATTAATTTAAACAATAAAATTCAAAAGAATTTAATTTAAAAATATATTAAACAATGTTTGATGACAAAACATCTAATTGTAGAGAGTTTTAAATTTTTATATAAGACTAATTGCAAAATCCACCTTTTAAAGTTAGAAGCCCCGTGAAAGGAAACTAAATGAAATTAAAAAGACAAAAGCATAATTTAAATGAAACAAATAACACTAAAGAAATCCAAAAATATGAGCATTGGAGCTATTTTTTGTTTTTTGTTTTTAGTAAAACATAAACCTATGTCATGGTTATTAGTACAACTTTCTTTCTTATAAGTCGTAAATTATTTTATAGTGTTATCTTAAAAAAAATTATTTGGATAAACAAAATTCAATTTTAATTTATGATTCCTCATCTTACAAGGTTGGATGAATAGTTTTTTATGTTTAATTATTTGTGTCACGTGAGTATCAATTTGATTTCTATTAAGTTGTGGTGAATTTTTTATTAACAACTCAAACTACAAATTAGTAATTGAGTTAAATGACTTGTTTGCAGTTTTTTTTAATAGTGCACCATTCTTTTAGGGCTACAATATTTTGTAGGTAACATTATTACCATTTGGATTTTCCATTATGATTGTTTGTTGGATAAGTCTTCTAAAGTAAAGTATAGTTTTAATGAAGGTGCTTAGGTTAGAATTTGTGGAAGAGCTTGTTTTATGTGGGTTTAGAAGTATCATAATTTCTTCGGTGAACTTTTAGGTGTAGCGTATAATTCAATGATAGTATTGATAAAAAAATAATTGGGACTTTCAAGCTATATGTGTTAGATGGACACCAATTAATATCTTAGTAGCATGATACTTAATTATACCATCATTTATGATTGTAGGTTGATGTTAAGACAACTTCTTCAATGTTGCATCATCAACAAAACCCATGCTCTTTCTTTCAAATTATATAAGGTGCAATTGTATGGGATCTTAAATGGTTTAAAAAAAAGTACATTGAAAGTTGAGATCTTCCTCATTTTATGTGATTTGGCCATTTGCAAACACAATTGGGAGATAAGAATTGAGAGAATTCTCGATATTTGTGATGCAAAGTTGCTTCATATGAAGATCAAGATTATAGAGAAAAGAGTGCATTTATTTGTTTAGGGAGAAGAGTGAATTTGACAAAATGATTTTAAACTCTCACATGGTTTAAACTATAGTTGAAAAATATTTTAGTGATAGATAAGTGTGATTCGTGTGGCTTCTTATAACAATGATATGTTGAGATCCTAGACAATATGCCTAGACAGTTTGTTAAGCTCCAAGATGGTATGTTGAGACACTATACGGTATATGACGCAATAAACAGTCTGAGGACCAAAAGATCATATGTAGAGTTTATGTTTTTTAATGTTTTGATGATAACTAACTAAATGGTTTATTTTGTATATTGATTGCTCTAACAATGTTTTGTAAAACTGCATTTCCCAATATACCCTCTAAGCGTCTACAACATTTGTTCATGATAAATGACTTGATTGTTGAAGGTAGACGAAGACTCTACTCAACTTCGATAAAGAAAGTGTTTGATGAAGAAAATCTTCTTAAAGGTTGATGTACATTATGTCCATAGTCCTTGTTAGGTTAGAGGTTGTTTAAATAGCCTTTATCACTATGATCTACCTTATATCTCATAACCATAGAGATGAGCTCAAGAATAAAGGTTTCTTTCAAAGTATTTTCAAAATTTGTTTCAAAAAACTAGTTTACTACACAAAAATCAATCTGTTGTTTGACAAAACAATTGATTCTTTTGTAATGATGCAAAACTGTTAAGCTTTCTCAAAAATTCAGTTTTGATCCCAAATTCAGTTTTGCTCACAGTTACCGTTATCAATTGATCTAAAAGTGGTTATGTTACCATCATGTGTATTTTCAAAAAATAATATGTTCTTTTGAACTTCAATCTGTTATTTTTATAACAGTTCTTAACTATTTTTTGAAAATCTATTTTGATCTGAAACAATAAAAGGAGGGGTTGGTCTCAGGTCAAAATACACCTTGCAAACACGATTTGCATATAGTTTTCAAGTATTTTTAGTGAGAGATTGAAATTTGCTTTAGTTTTTTGAAAGTTTTTCTTTAAAACTTCAAGTGCTCTTGTGTTGGTGCCTTTTGGTTAAAGATTCAAGGTTCAATCTTGTGCTGCAGCTGTGAGGGTCCTGTTTTGAACTTGTTGTATCTGCAGTCCAGGTGTTTTCTTTCCTATAATTTTTCTTTGTAAGTGTTTGTAACTGTACTTCTTGATAGGGTTTCTTGGAGTTTGAGTGCTACTGAAATAGAGTTTTTCAGCTTGTGATCTTGGTTCTTGGAGGGTTCAAAAACTTTGTTGTGCTTTTGTAAAGATTGTTTTGTATTAGTGGAATCCACCTTGGTGTAAGGTGGGACTGGATGTAGCTCTTGTTGAGTGAACCAGTATAAATATGTGTGTGCCTTTCTCTCTTCTTGATTACTGCAATTAAATCTGAAATATGATAATCTGCAATAAAATGAATCTATTATTCTAAAGTTGAATTTGTTGTTTTAACTGTAACTGGGCTAAATCATATACTATTCTTCAAGATTATGATAAAATTCACTAAATTTGTAATCTTTAACTGAGTAACACACATGTTAAAATTCAATTAAACAATCTTGTTCAGGATTCTTATTCTTTTAAAAATGCTTTCAAAAAGTTTGAAATTTGCTTTAGAATTAAAGTTTACACTTAATATCTCTGTTACTGGTTGTTTTTAATTTGCGTGTGTTTAGAATTGTTAAATCAAAAAATAAATTTGTTCTTCCCTAAATCAATCTGTTTTTTTCTACCAAGTTTTCTTAAAACAGTTTTATTTGCGAAAATTTTATAAGTCCAATTCACCACCCCTCTTGAACTTAGACACTAATAAATCCAACAATGATAAGATTGGTTTATTTCATAACAAAATTTAGATTGAATGTCTTATTTGTTATTTGAATGATATTTTTTATTTGTGATTTAAATAATCTAAGAGTAGTTAGTGAAATTTGCAGTATACAGTAGACCCTTTGAATGTCTATAATTTTGTTCAGATGATTTGATGAATGTGTTAAACGTGTTGAACGTGTAATAGGTTTGTTTAAAACAGTTAATTGTGACAAATGAAATTTTCTAAACACATATATCTACTAAAAGTGCATTCAATAAAAGAGATATTATATCAAAAACAAAAATAATTATTTGCAAGTTTTGTGGAATAAAAATATATTAACAATGTGTTTTTAGGAAACAAAAATATTTTTATTATTTCCTTCAAAATCATCTTGCTTTAATAGATTTTATCAACTTTGAGATATTGAGAATATCTAAATAGGAACAAGTACTTTGTTTTTAGCATCACGTATTATCTAGAACGAAAAATTTCTAATTTTGTTTTGATTTTATTTTACTAACATATATTGCAAATACTTTTGAATTAGTTTCTTAAATAGATTTGAAACAAACAAAAAAATTAAAAGATTGCAAATTCAAACTTCTATTTTGAGTGTTTATCACCAAAAAGATGAAGAAGATACTACAAAATAAAAACTTAACCAATTCAAGTATCAAAGGATATTCAAAAAGCTATATTAAGGGATTGAAAGTGAAGAACAAAGAATGTGACAAGCTAAGCAATTCAAGTTCTTCAAGTGATCTTATTGAAAGTACAAAAGTTATAGTTAATGTTTAATCAAGTTGTTAGAGTTTCTAGCCTTTTGAGTTGTGCTATAAACCATTAAGAGTTATAAGTTAGTGTTCAATCAAGTTGTTAGAGTTTTTAGCCTTTTGAGTTGTGTGCTAAACTATTGTAATTCTTCATATTGTGAAGTTATATATCCTTGTGAGCTTTCTTTATGCTATCTTTGAGATTTATTTTCTTGAGAGTTCTTAATCTCAACAAAAGGTTAGAAGGTGTAACCTGGGAGGTGTGACTTATTGTAACCTGGAGAGGCAAGAATACTTGTTGAAACCTGGTGGGGTGAGAATACTTGTTGTAACCTAATGTGTTGGTTAGTGAAAACTCTTAAGCAGTTTCTTAAGGGGACGTTGCCCGAGTTTGGGTGAACCAGAATAAATTATTGTGTGCTAATCTATCGTTACTCTTGTTAAGTCTCCAAACAATCCAATCAAGTTTAGACAATCTCATAATGAGAATCTCCAATCATGTTTTGGGATAAAAAAAAAAATCTATAATGATAAGATAACTAGCAAAACATTTTAAAACGACAAAATGAAAAACGCTAGACCTATATGCACGTAAATGTTAAATAGGCATAAGCTTGGCATCAAATGGAAGTGACAGACGATGGTCATACCATACAAGAGTTATACTAAAAGTTCTTAGCAAGACAATAAATGATGTTTACAAAAGAACTCAATGGACTATGCTATCAAGCATAACACTTAACAAACGATGAGAGAATCAACAACACATCAAACAATGATCAAGTCATACACACGACAAACGAAGTTGTGCAAATGAACAGGGAAGTTTCCAAACATAGAATTGTCATTATATATATTGTTCAAATGATAGTTATATGAATTCAATACTCGTTTTGATATTATGAATTCATTAAAAAAATTCTTAATTAAAACAAATAATTGAAACTAAAAAATAGAATATGTTTTCAATATTGATACAAGCATAATTGCTTTCATTGATATATTGTGCTTTAATGATTTAGAAGAGAAATATACATTCTTAAATATTTACAAATTGATTTCGAATACAGTTGTACTCTTATTGATTGAATTAAAACCTGTATGGGAAAGATTTTGAAAAATGGAACGTATATTTGATTTTACTTTAAAGGTTTTTCAAAACATATTTTGTGGAATATATTCTAGAGAAATTTATACTTATACCTAAACATATTTAATCTAAGTATGAACTAGAATATATTATTGAATTTGAATTAAATATGATATTAGAAAGTGTTGATAATGTTTCCAAATTTATATATGATAATAAAAAGATCTGATAATTAAGAAACAATTTCAGTTATTGTTTTCACCAAAATGCTTGTTGAGTCTCACAAAATGTTTCTAAGTGTATTTTAGGAACATCGAGATGGACGTGTTAAATACAAAGTTTCCATGCTCAGCGTCCGACTCTGAGAAATCATGAAATTAATGAGCGAGATTAGTGTGATAAAGCATTAGAGCGCCACTCAGTCATTGCCTAGAGAAAGCACATGTAAACAAATCAAATCTAAAGGCAAAGAAGCATTCAGAACCTGTATCAAAACATTCCTAAATCAGTGTCTGGTAGAATAAAGATATAGTACAACATTTTAACCGAGTTAATATAGAAAAATATCCAAAGAATGAGTACGTGATGAAGAAGTGAAGAACGCAATCCTAGCATTACCAGATATACTCTATCAACGTTATCACGTATACAAGTATAAAAATAAATCTCAAGTGCAAAGAAGCGCAAATATTAACAAAGTCAATGTTTCTTTGTCAAGCGTTCAGTACACTCTGAAGATACACAGTGATAGAGGTATGATTAAAGTTCAAACACACACGTTAAAGGATTAACGTTTGTATCAAAGATCAGAAAGGAAACAATTCAAACTGCTTCATATGCTCAAAGACATGCATAATCGAATCAAAGCAGAAGCTGTCATATTCAATGTCTAACATAAAGAAGATGATTAACAATACATAATGATGAAGGATATGATATCAGATACACAAGATCACAATATTAAAGTATCAACGTTCACATTCCGGACTAAAGAAGAATCAATTAGAGTAAAGAGTTTTTATATCCTGCATCCAACAACTATATGAAGAAAGAGAAGAATCAAAGCCTCAACGGTCACAATCTGAAGCCTATATAAAGACGTTGAAGGTGAAGAAGACAACACACAATTACACAAGCCAAAGTTACAAATCTTACAAAGCAAATTTATATTTTGAGTGTGTATAGTCTTTTTAAGAGAATATTTCTAATCTGTTGTTTAAAGCATTCATATTTTGGAGAGTGATCCAAATATTGTAAATCCTTCGTTGAGTGAAGATAACCCTATGCGCTTCCATTGTTGCTCTCTAATTGAGAGTGTTTCTCACTTGTTGAGAGGTCTTAGTCTCAGAGGAAAATTAAGACATTTTGCTTGGAGAGGTGTTGAATGCTTGTTTCTTGGAGATGTGTAGAATACTTGTTGTCTATAGAGTGTTGAATACTTGTTTCTTGGAGAGGTGTTGAATACTTGTTTTGATAAAAGCTCTTAAGTGGTTTGCTTAAGACTGGACATAGCCTAGGGATGGCAATGCGGGGCAGGTCATGGAGGCCAACCCGCGACCAACTACTAAAAAACCCTCAATTGATTACTAAATTACCTTTACTACTATATTTGACACCTCCCCCCTTGGATTAAGTTTTACGATTTCATTGGTTAAATTAACAACTAAATTTGATTACAATTGAAAAGTTACCAACATTAAGGCACTGTCTTCTGGGAACAAAGCTTGTAAATCCAAATCATTTTTGGGGGCTAAAGGTAAAGGAAGACTATTGCCAATTTTAGAAGGGGTTGTTCATATGTTTTCTCTCACTCTGCACTTTTTAACCAAATACAAAACAACTATAATGTGAGTCAAATTTAGTACTGACTAACCTGGAAAGCACAATTTAGGGACACCAAAATCTGATTTAAAATCAAGTATTCCAAACAATTTACATTAAATTCAAAAATAAAAATTAAAGAAAAAATAGAAAATAATAACAACTAAAATGGAGACCAACAAAATAATAACAACGAAAATTAAATGTATGAGAGCAACAGAGACTACAAAGTTTGGAATGGAGACCAAAACAAAATGGAGAAGGAACTCCAAACTTCAATACAAGAAGATTTTTGCAAAACTTTCAACTAACAGAATAGAAACACATAAAAATGGATTAGGCTCAACCACAAAGTAGAATGAAAGGCGTTAATCCAACAATGAAAGACCATGAAATGGAATGAAACAAATTAATGATCAAACAATAATCAACCAAAGTCATAACTAACTTGTCAATTGAGACCACTACCACCATCCGAGTTGATTCCCAACTATTCTCAATAGTCTGCATTCAGAAACCCCAAATAAAGTTATATCAAACACCAAAAAGAATATGCACGCAAGAAAAAAAAATGAAATGTAAGAGTAAGGGAGAGACCACCACTACAATAAAACAGAGTCAAACGTATAGCAAAACAGAGTCAAACTTCCTTTTTCAAACAAACTAGAAATAAACTAATTTAGGGCTCCAATGATTTTTTTTAGGGTTCAAAGATTGAAAGGGTGAAGAGGTGAAAAGTGAAAATTGCTTAGGGTTCAAGAGAAATGGAGAAGAAGCTACAAACGGAACGAAATAGAGAAATTACCCAATGTTTATTTTTTAATTTTGTATGTAATACCTATACATACGGATATAGTCCTTTGAAAATCATTCCCGCTTCATGGTACCAACATTACATACTAATTAAATCCGTATGTAATCAATTTTGGCTTACATATGGAAAAATTTGTACGTAATGCCTATTTACATACTAAATTAAATTTGTATGTAACGATCACTTTACATACATATCCAAATCTTTATATAATAATCGGTATGTAAATAAAAAATTAAATTTCTTGTAGTGTATATCAATGCTATTTTTCCTCATGTCTCTTGCCCCTATTTTGGTCAAGGATTAATTGGGCAAGCATTTCCTTAACATCATTCCTAAAATTATTCATTTGTTTATTTATATTCTCTTGTTATTTTTTGTACCGTCCCACCCCCGGGGCGTTGACCAAAGTCAAAATCAACGTCGGGGCCAAGGTCAACATGTGGCGAGACCCTGCAAAGGGGTCAAAGAAAGGAAGTCAACAGAATAATTAAGCAAGGCGTCGCCTAAACAAGGTGTCACCAAGATAAGGCGTTGCCAAACAAGCCACCAGTAGTGTCACTCCCCGATACCCATGGGTAGGGAAGATCATGGAGGGAGTGACGCCATGGAGGCTTCGGGCCCACCTAGCGCAGAAACAACGATAAAGTGAAGAGAAAGGTGGCTTCAAGGCCATAATACTAGCGCCAGTGGAGAGCAATCTGACTCGCGAAGTGCCCATGCCACCTCAGGGAGACCCTTGGGATAGATACGACTCATGAGAGGGTCACGCCCAGGGGTAACCAGGGGCAGGGTACGAGA
>Ga0123342_1004669_pt1 | contig 20653 bp, 14 predicted proteins | sample Turbeawhitnodule_FD_89960 | JGI IMG/M metagenome (GOLD analysis project Ga0123342, IMG submission 89960) | Root nodule microbial communities of legume samples collected from Mexico - Turtle bean Mexico white nodule | ecosystem: Host-associated > Plants > Roots > Nodule | place: Mexico: Nepantla...
ACACCTGTATATTTGGGCCCATCTTATGGGCTTTGCTATAATCACTAATTTAATTTTACTTATTTACTTTTTATATTTAACCTTTCGGTTGAGACTTTCGGTACAACCTTTCGGTCGAGACTTCTGGTACAACCTTTCGGTTGACCTTTCGGCCTAGACAGTACAGTATTAAAATCCTAAACCTAAAACGTAAACTAAGCTTAAAATATAAAAAAAAAATATTTCAAAAATACTAAAAAATTAAATGGTTATTTTTTAAATTTTGATATTCTCAATCTCCTTAGAAAATTTGTCATGACATCTTTTACCTCATTTTGAGCAACTTTCATTTTTAATGCATTTCAGTTCGAGCTCTCTATAAAAACTTATAATCAAAGGTTTTTCCTACAACTTTATAAAATTTTTCAAATTTGTAATAATTTAATTAATTCTTCTATTTAAAAAACCAAAAAACAAACTAATTCTCTTAAAAAATTCAGTAAAAAGTTGAATGTACGTTTGCTTGAAAAAAAAAACTTTTGCTGATCAAAATAATGCTAGGGTGACACGACTTGTGTTAGAATTAAAGGCTTTAAACAAAAGGGGGTGGTGAATTACTTAATGAAATATTTTCAAAAATACTGGATAAGAATGAAGATTAATAAAGAACCATAGAAGAAGCAATCGGATCAACCAATAAACAAAACTGTTTTTAATTGATTCCAGAAAATCAATCGGTTGTTTATGCGAATCAACCAATTACTTTTATCAGCAGTTTATAAAAACACAAATCAACTCGTTTTAAGGAGTGAGGGATAGAGAAATTCACACAAGAATTTATTTTAGTTCACTCTTAACTAGAGCTACATCCAGTCCTCAACTAACCACTAAGTATTCACTATGTAATAAACCCTAGATTACAAACACACAGACACTAAAGAAGTGATCTTGAACCTCTCAAGAACACTCACCCTCTTTGATACACAATTCACTACAAGTCATAACACCCTCTAACTGTATACACCAACACCTTACAAGCTTTACAAATATGAAAACTAATACAAGTAAGAACAGGAAAGATCACACCTGATACAAAAGAATTACATAAGCTCATATTCCACTCTAAACCAAAGCAAAACTTTAAGCAATCTTGCAATCTTGAAAAACTTATTAATATTTTTTGTAGTCTGGTCTCTCTATATTCAGAGATGTAAACACCAGTTATATAGTCTCAAATATAACCGTTTAAAACTTTTAATCAAGGGCCAAAACAGTTTAGAATCATGGAAAACAGATTTACTAGACTTAACAAATTCTGTTAAGATTTTTAGAAAACAATCAATTGAAAACTCGATTCAACCAATTGAATTGGCCTTGATTGTGAGGTCAGCCAATTTTAGCTTTTTCAAAACCACTAAGTGTAAAACAACCGATTGAAACAATAAATCAACAAGTTGTTCTCACTACTTTGAAAAATCCTTTTCTTTTGAAAGAACTTGATTGATTCAGTTTTGGATTAAGCTAAGAGTGGATTGACAAATTATAATCTACCAAGGACCCATGCCCACAAGCAACAACCCAGCCTTCAAGCAATCTTCATGGATTTGGAGACATCAAAGTTTTAAGTTCAATAACTTTTTTTCAATACAGAAGTCGTGTCACTTTGACATGACTTCAACTTGATATGAAAAAAATCGTACCATCATGAAGTCCTGCCATATTTACATGACTTACCTAGATTCGTAATTTTTTATAAAACAACCGTAATTTGAAAAAAAAAGGGGAAATTGTTCTAGGTTGGTAAAAAACCAGCTTTTATATATATATATATATATATATATTGTTATTACATGAACACAGATAAAAAGTTAGATGATATTAAATAAAGAAGTAAAGATATAATAACTTTAAAATTATTATATTTATTATTCTTTATTTTAGCTTAGACAAATTCACTATAAAGTGTCTACCACACAAATAGAAAATGATAATAAAAAAAATCTAAAAATATAGATGGTTGAAGGTAATCACTAAAAAAAGGAAAAAAAAATCATATACAAAAATTAACGTGGTTCCATTCAAGTGCTATCGAACTTCAATCTACGTTCATAGAAAAATTCACTAAACTCAAATATTACAATTTCACAATTTCTCACACACAACAAACTTCCGCTCGACTATAACTAAAATGTTAGTTTCTACTAATGATACAAAGCTCTCATTCATACAACAATGTTGGTATAACTAACACACGTGAAATGCGCCTAGACTAATGAGGAAGACACGTGAACTATGTTTATCATTAATGAATTAGAAAGTCACTTCGAAAATGTCACTAAATGATCTAGGGTTCAATAAATGCTAAGAGACTAGACAGTTCACATATGATAGAAGCTACATACCAAACACTAAACAGTCTAACACCATTAGACGGTCTAGGAACCTTTAGACAATACTTTAAATCTTCACAAATATCCACATTGGTTATGTGAGTTGATTTTAGGATTGCACATTTTATTGGTTGCTCTTTGTTTGTGATTTTTTATTTAGGAATTATGGTGAGAACCCTAAGAAGATTCCCACTGGACAAATTTAACCAAGTGGTTAAGTAAGTGTGAAAGTTCACTTCAGAAGGGCTAATAGAAAAAGACAATAATATGGTGTGGATGGTGTAGAAATGGGCGAAAATTAAGATAACAAGATAAAGAGAACCAACAATTTAAAGACAACATGAATGAACATAGAGGAAGGGGAATGGAAGGCGCAAAAGGAAATTAAAAAGGGGAAGAGAGCTTATGGGAAGAAATGAAGTCACGCCACTTGGAGCAGAGGGACTCCAAGATGAGTGATGCAAGAGCCGCCATTTGAGATATTATCTACCCAAGATAAGACCCAGATAACTAGAGTCGCCACTTGAGATATTACCCATCCAAGATAAGACCCAACATGAGCTCACAAGTCTCACAAAATTACTCCTGTAGAGTTTCTTTACTATTCAAATTCAAGTTGTGAATACATGAGGCAAGACACCCTATTTATAGGAATGAGTTCCTTGATGGGCAAGAAGGGGAAGGGTAAAAGGGGAAAAGTGGGAGGGGCGGCCAAGGATGTTTGACAAAGGTCAAAACCACCCCTTGGCTAGGTCTTCTAGAGGGTAGGGCAACCTTCCTAACCCTAGATGCCTTGTCTTGAAAAAGTGGGCTTGGTACAAGCCCATTTCACTAAGTACACTCCCTTTTTGCTATTTATACCCCCAAAGTGAGTCCAATTTATTTACAAACATGTTTTTGTCTTTTAAGAAGACTAGAAGAAAAAACATTTGGTGTTCAAGTCTATGCCTAGTTCTTCTTCTGGTGAGGTTCGTTTGATCTTTAGTGGAGTCTTGACTTGATTGTTGAGATGAGTGCTCACAATGTGAATTGTATCTTGAGTCCTTGGTCATCTTCTTGGCTACTTGGCTTGTATCATGCCCCCCAAGTTGGAGAAAATTTGACCTCAAATTTAGAACTCATGTGAATAACATAGTCAGTTTGTTCTCATATAAGATATTGCGAGGTGGGGTATGTGAAGTAAACTTATTTTCATTATGCTCTTGGAGTTGATTTGGGTAAGAATCTGTAGCGAGGTTTTGACACCTTGCAACAAGGTTTTGACACCTTGATCTTATATCTTTCAAATAGAGGCCCTCTTTGCGAGAATGGTTAGAATTCGCATCAAAGTTTTGACACCTTGGCTCTATTTGTCAAGGTTTCGACACCTTGAGCCTAGGTTTCAACATTTCACTTCTTCATCCGTAATTTTGGCCATTTTCGCATCATCTACTTGAGAAACCTGAATGAAATCAGTTTTTTAACTTTACTTAACTTTTACTATAATAATATGACAACTTTGTTGTCATATTGTCCAATAAAACCTAAGTAAAGAGGGGCAACTGTGAGCACCTGATTTTGTCCGGGTAAATAAAATTTGTTAATTAAAATAAAATTAAAAAAATCTAAAAATATCTTCTTTTTGTTTAAACATCTGTTTTTCTATTCTTGGTGAAAAATAAACATTTAGAAAGACCACACTCATTTCACATATTTAAAACCCTATTCATTAAAAAATCTGATTTTGCTGTAATCTTAGTTCAAATATATGTAGATGACATTATATTTGGCTCTTCTAATGATAAATTGAATGAAGATTTTGTAAAAGCTATGTAGGGAGAATTTGAGATGTCAATGATGGGGGAGCTCTCTTTCTTTCTTGGGTTGCAGATCAAGCAAACCAAAGAAGGCATCTTCTTGTGTCAATCAAAGTACTGCAATGATATTCTCAAAAAATTTGAGATGGAGAACTGTAAAGCTGCAACAACACCTATGTCTACAAACTGTTACTTAGGTGCTGATGAAGCTAGAACAACAGTGAACCAAACCAAATACAGGAGGTTGATTGGCCCCTTACTATATCTTACTACAAGTAGACCAAATATTATGCTTGTTGTTTGCCTTTGTGCAAGGTTCCAATCCAGTCCAAAGGAATCCCATCTTAAAGCTGCCAAGAGAATCCTAAAATATCTTAAAGAAACAACATCCGTGGGTTTATAGTATCCTTCACACTCTCCTATTCATTTAGTGGGATACTCTGATTCTGATTTTGCTGGATGTAAATTGGATAGAAAGAGCACAAGTGGAACATGCCATCTACTTGGGTCAAGCCTTATATCATGGCACATAAAAAAGCAAACTTGTGTAGCCTTGTTAACTGTTGGAGTGGAGTATATAACTGTAGGTAGCTGTTGTATACAAATCTTATGGATCAAGCAAAAACTGGAGGACTTTGGGTTGAAAGTCAGCAAGGTCCCTTTGTTGTGTGACAACACAAGTGCAATAAATCTCACAAAAAAACAGGTTCAACATTCAAGAACCAAACACATTGAGATTCAACATCACTTTATTCCTGATCATGTCAGTAATGGAGATTGTGAGATTCAATTCGTTGCCACTGAAAGCTAGCTTGCAGACATCTTCACAAAACCTTTATCCAAAGACAAGTTTTATTCACTAAGAAATGAGTTGGGAATAATTGATTTACAAGCTTTATGTTAAGTCTATGCTATTTTTTTAATCCTTCTATCTTTCTATTTCTAAAGACAGATAGGGGGAGAAATGAGCTGCTTTGGGTTGTAATGTTATAATATTTTCACTTATTTCTGTTTTGCACTTTTGATCGAACATTGCTATAACTGGTTTTTAATTTGATTTAAAACTCTTATACTTATTTTAACCGGTTATTCCTACGAAATAACCGATAGTTTTTCTGTGTTGCACCTATGCATGTTTGACTGGTTTCTCACATTGATTTGGTTGATGTTCCTCACTAGAAGTCACCTAGTGGAAACTAGTTTGTGGTGCCTGATTAACTGGAATAGATTATCCTGTATTTCTATAAGAACATTCCAAAAAGCATCCCAAGGATTTGTCTCCATCAAATAGGGGGAGATTGTAGAACATGGAAGCTTTGATGATCATAATCTGTGTTGAAGGTTGATGATGTGCTGCTTTTGGTTTAGAGCTTAGTCTAGGGTGTTTAGAATTCTTGTAAAGATCATTCCTAGTCCTTTGCACAAGCTGGTTAAACATATTTTAAAAGAGAAAAGTGTTTTTCTAAGCAAAGAGAAAAACAACTTGAAACCACGATATAATCGGTTGTTTGTCACTTAGCTTGGCTGAAAGTTTTCAAAATTGTTTTTGACTTGGTTAAATAACTGTCTAAAAAATTCAACCGGTTAAAACGACATTTCAATCGGTTGATTGTCACATTTCATAATAGCTTTTCAAAAAACCTGTTAATTTGTTTCTCAATTGAATTAAAACTGTTTTGGCTTATGATTGACTGCCTAGAACGGCTAGTTTTAAAAGCTATAAATATGGTTTCTCTTTGAATTTGAAAACAACAAGTATACACAAGAAAGTGAGATTGAAACTGTTTTTGAGACGAGATTCAAAAGTTTTGCAAGATTGCTAAGTAGTTGTGCATTGGTTCAAGGTCTGATCTTAGGAGCTTTGTGATTCCTGTAAATCCAGGTGTAATATGTTCCTTTCTGATCCTTGTAAAAGTTTCTTTTTCTGTAGTTGTGAAGTGTGTAAACCTGTAAGGTTAGAGGGTGTTCTGACTAAGGTGGTGTGTAAGGCAAAGAGGGTGAGTGGTTATTGTGGTATCAAGATCACCTCTTTGTGGTGTTGTGTATTGTAATATGTGATTGGTTACTAGTGGGATACCCAGTGGTTGTTCTGGGGACTGGATGTAGCTCAGGGTTGAGTGGACCAATATAAATTGGTTGTGTAAATTCTCTCTCTCTCTCTCTCTCTCTCTCTCTCTCTCTCTCTCTCACTCACTCACTCACTCATTATAAACGGTTTGATTTTAATTTGTGTTTATGTTGCTATAAACAACCGATTAAAACGTAGTTTCAACCGATTGTTTTTCTGCAAACAGTTTATTTGGCTTTGATTGTTTGGCTTCCTTGATTACTTCTTTTGTGATTGTTGATAAAACTTCATTCTTATCCAATCTTTGCGAAAATCTTTTGTCAAACAATTCACCACCCCTCTTGTTTAGGTCATTAATTCTAACAATTGGCATCGAGAGCTAGGTTCTTAAAGAATATTCAAGTTCTGTTTTTTTTTTCTAAAACTGCTTTAATGGCTAGCAAGTTTTCTTTTGGGGAAGGCGCTTCTTTAAATAGAACACCTCTATTTTGTGGTGAAAACTATCAGCTATGGTGTATAAGAATGAAATTTTTTGTTGACTCATTGGATAGAAAAATCTGAGAACCAGTCAACTGATGTCTTCACCAAAGTTCTTCACAATGATTACTTTCAAAACATTGTATCCAAACTGGAAATAATAAGTATACATTATCCAACTTGACATAAGGGTGTTAAACAATTGTTTTGGTGTTTCAAACTCCTCTATTGTAACATGTTTTATTAATTCAAAGTTCAAGTTTTTATCCAGTGGATTTTAATGTGATTTATATATTTTTTTTATCTATGATGTTTGTTTTTATTTATGAAATATGATGAACCATATTCAATAAGAAATTTTAAACTTTTTTCTTTTAAATTTAATCATATTTATTATTTTAATCAATAAAAGAATTATTAATATTATCACTTAAATCACATTTTAATTTAAGTTTTAGAATGGTACTGTACCGGTAGGGTCCGCACGACCGAGACTCTCACTCGGCACCCGGTCCAGGCTGATCGACATGATCAATAATGAAACTGATTAATGACCCAACATTGGTTAATATACTTTTATTAAGCCCATTGCCAATAAATGCACTACAATAATTATATAAATAAGCACAAATCTCAAAGGATCAGGTACGCAATCATCTAATACTAAATATTGGGTGCCGAGTGCCGAAGTTTGACTTGAGCGTCGAAGTGCCTTTTGCAGGTACCATTCGAGTCCGAAGTTGAAGAGGAGAAGGAGTGGAAGAGCGAGAGGAGCAAGAGTTCGTTCGAAAGGAAGGAGTGAGGAGCAGGTCGACCGACCGAGTGAGGAGTGGTTCAATCGTTCTATTGGTTCCAACCCCATTCGAGAACAATTGGCGCCCACCGTGGTGCCAAGAGAATAAGTGCGAAGAAGGAGGTAGATGGTGTCAACCAAAAGCTTGGTGAACGAACGGATGTCTGATGCTGAGCAGATGGCGCTTTTGACGTCTCAGAAGAGAAATGGTCGAGATTAAGAGAAAGAATGAGGAGATGTAGCGGAAGAGTCAAGAGGAGATTCTTGTTCTCCGGAAGGAGAATGAGGAGATGAGGAAGTTGGTAGTGGGGGTCCATTAGGCGAACATAGCAACCCAGCTGGACCGTTACGACGGGACGACTGACCCCGATGAAAACATGGATGTGTACACCACGCTCATGAGCTTATACACCTTGGACAACGTGGTCCTGTGCCGAGTGTTCCCCACCTCTTTAAAGGAAGGGGCCTTGAGTTGGTTCATAAGGCTCCCTCCAAACTCCATTGACTACTTTGAGACGCGGGTGTCCAAGTTTGGGACATAGTTCGCTACAAACCGACCGCACCACCTGACTTCTATCTCCCTGGTCAACATTCAGAATCTGAGACCGGACGTGACCATGTATCACATGGTTTCTGATAGCTTGTGCAAGAAGCCAACTACAAACCTAGATGAGCTTGGTAGAGGGTCGTGAAGTACATCCAACTAGAAAAGTTAAGGAAGTTCAGGAATCGGGCCAGGGTGGAGGCTGGAGGAGATAAGGGGAAGGATAAGGAAAAAAAGCGCCTGAACCGACCTGCTGCTGGTTGAGGAGATAGGCACATGGAGAACCAAAGACCTCGATTTACGAGATATACCCCATTAAGTGTTGATAGGGGAAGGATACTAGACGAGGCCTTGAGCATGATCTGATCCCACTACCAAGAAGGGCTGCGAGCCCTGAGAATGCCGACCGAACCCGTAAGTTTCGGTATCATAGGAATAGCGGGCACACCATTGAGGAGGGTCAAGCGCTGAAGGATAAGATTGAGGAGCTTATCCAAGCTAAGCATCTCCGTTAATTAGTGCAGGGGAGCTGAGGTTCGAAGCGGTCCCTAAGAAGAGAGGAGACAACCGAATGAAGGGAATATAACCCTTGAAAGACGAGAAAGGATGATCGCCGACCTAAGCGTCGACAGAGGCGAGAGGAGCCTCCAAGAAAGGAAGGAGGTGGAGGAAGGAGTGGCCGAGAGGTCATCAATGTAATTGTGTGGGGCTTCGCTGGGGGGTAGTTCCAACACGGCAAGGAAGAAGCATCTAAGAGCGGTGAACAGGTTAACGCAATCTCATTCCGGCCAAGGATGCTACCCATCAAATTAACGAAGGAGGACTTCAAAGGTGTCAACCATTCACCATGGTCATAACAATTGATATTGAGAATCTCTCTATCATGAAAACACTGGTAGATTAGGGATCAGGGAAGTTCGATGAACATCCTCTACTAGAAAATGTTCAAGAAGATGAGGATCACGGAGGAGGAGCTGTATTCGTACGATGATAAGGTTTTCGGCTTCTCGAGTGAAAGAATAGGTACTCGGGGCTATATTGAGATCTATACCACCTTCAGAGAGGGTAAGGTGAGCAAGATCATCAAAATCCGGTATCTGGTGATAGATACCAATACCTCTTATAACATCCTGCTCGGATGATCGTCCATCAATAGATTAAGGGAGATCGGTTCTACCCCCCATTTGGCCATGAAATTCCTGTCGACATCGGGAGACATTCTCACAGTTCACGTAGATCAAAAGGTCGCAGAAGAATGTTATGCCGCAAGCCTGAAGGTAGAGCCTACGTGACAAAATGCCTATGATGACCAATCCCCTAGACAAATATCCTCTCGAGGACGGAAGGCCCCTCTAAGAGAAGTTTAGACAGCGTAGAGAGCATACGGTTGCTTTAGTTGATCTCGACCCTTGGACGGCTGAGCCGAGGCTTGAAGTTAAAGAGGATCTTCGTTGAGTACCTTGGCTCGACGAAGATCAAACCACCTACGTAGGAACGACGACAGCGAAAGTTGAGGCCGAGATAATACACCAGGCATTAAAGAAGAACGTAGATCTTTTTTCCTGGACAACATCTGATATGCCGGATGTGGGCACTCATATCATTACCCACAAGTTGTCTATTTACAAGGAGGTGTGACCGGTAGCCTAGAAGAAATGCAAGCTGGGGGAGGAAAAGAGGTTGGCAGCAAGGGAAGAGGTTGAGAAGCTCCTATCAGTCGATTTTATACGAGAGGCCTGATACACCACTTTGTTGGCCAATGTAGTCAGTCACCAAGGCTAACGACAAGTGGAGAATGTGTATGGACTACACCAATCTCAACAAGGCGTGCCCAAAGGACTCATATATGCTTCCTAGCATCGACCGATTGGTAGATGGTGCAGCTGACCACAAAATTCTTAGCTTTTTGGATGCATATTCTGGCTACAACCAAATAAGCATGCATCCGAGAGACAAAGAGAAAACCACCTTCATTACGGACATAACAAACTATTACTACGAGGTCATGTCGTTCAGCCAGAAGAATGTTGGAGCGACTTACCAGAGGCTCATGAACAAGGTCTTCAGGGGGATGATCGAACGAAATGTGGAAGTCTATGTTGACGACATAGTTGTAAAGTCGAACTCGTGCGATCAACACATTAAAGACTTGGAGGAAGTTTTTCAGGCTTTGAGGAGGATGAACATGAGGCTCTATCCAGAAAAGTGTGTGTTCAGCGTTGAGGGGGGCAAATTTTTGGGCTTCATGTTAACCCACCAGGGAATTAAGGCCAACCCAGACAAATGTCGGACCATAACCGAGAAAAGAAGCCCTCAGAATGTGAAGAAGGTTCATCGGGCATCTTACCGGCCTCTCGAGTTTCGTCCTTTTTTTTTATCAGCAAAAAATGAATAAAAATTAAAATGGGACACTTCAAGGGTGTCCCAACCCGTATACATAAGATATGTGCTCCTAGCTAAGATAACTAATGGTTCTTGAGTACTGCTATCAGAGTACCCAAAACCTACTGAACAAAGCATGAACATAACCTACAAAACTATTAAGATGAAAATTGCAATTTTCAGCACTGTACTAATTATCTAAACAAGTTACCACAACCATCAGTAGAGCACATCTCTGACTGCCTCTCAACTGGAAGGAAGAAGAGCAAATGACCATAAGTAGTTTCCAGAATTCCAGGGGCAAAACATATAGATATCAACATCCATCATCTCGAGTTTCGTCCTTGACTGTCCGAGCGAACGCGGTCGATGATGTAGTTGCTCTGAAAAGCAGCCAAGTTCACATGGGATGAAAAGTGTGAAGACATCTTCCAACAGCTGAAGACGTTCTTATCATCACCAGTGGTGATTCAAAAGCCGAGACCCGACCAACTGATGATAGTTGATGTGAATCATGTTTCATACTGTAAGAAGTAATGGCCTTAACAAGAGGGGGGTGAATTGTTTAAGGAAAGATTTTCGCAAATACTGGTTAATAATGAAGATTGATATTGATTTATAGATCAAAGAATCAGATCAGCCAAGAAAACAGAACTGTCAAACCGGTTATGAGAAAAACAACCAGTTGAAATACGTTTTAACCGATTGTTTATGGCAGCAGAACTGAAAACACAAGTCAATCAGATTTTAAATGAGTGAGAGAGAGAGATAAGATCACACAAACAATTATACTAGTTCACTCGTTACCAGAGCTACATCCAATCCCCAGAAAACCACTAGGTATTTCACTAAGTAACCAACAACAAATTACAATCACACAACAACCTCAAAGAGGTGATCTTGACCACTCAAGAACACACACCCTCTTTGGCTTCACACACACAGTTATAACAACTCTTTGACCTTACATATTATATATTTACAAGAATTCAAATTGAAATATAATTATAAGAGAATATGGAACAGATTACACCTGATTACAGGAAATCACAGTTGCTCTTAATCCACTCTTAAACCAAAGCACAACTCAAGGCAATCTTGCTTTCTTGAATCCAAACTTTCACAAAATCTTTTTTGAATCACTTGTTGTGCATTGCAAATAAGAAGAGTAGTCACAACTTTATATGATGGAGAAGTGCCTTCATGATTTTTGGATTTTGTTGGTGAATGGCAGAAGCATCATGGATTGAAGACGAAGCAAGGTCCTCCTAAGAGTGGTGGTGACCTTGAAGGTGCATGAGAGGTAGGGATTGAGAGTGGTGAGACCAACTCTACTTGGAAAGGGGAAATTTGTGAAGATAAATAGGCTAACCTAAGAGGTTTTGGGCAAGAAGTGAAATTGGCACAATTTGGCAGCAATTCACTAAGTATATTAATCTTGCAAAACTAAGAGCCAAGGCACTCCTTAAATAGCTTAGGAGGTCGGTTTACACAAGGCACAAATGAGAGGGGAATTCAAATGTGATGCAAAGGTGAATGGCGCCTAAAATTCAGCACATGAGAGGTAAGTTTTAGAATCTATCATGTGCAATTAGATCTAGAACATTACACTCCTCTTTGGGCTAATGTGGGTCGATCCTAAATTTAATTATGAGTAAGAAACTCTAACTAAATTTAGGTTAGCATATTAGGTACCAATTTGCATGTTCAACAAAATTACAAAAGAAATAGTCTATGCTACTTTTAACAAGAATTTAAAATCTATTCTACGCTAGAAACTTGGCATCTTTGAGCATGTAGAGATAGGTCTCTCTGCCATCAGTAGCAGTGTTCCAATCCTCTTCAAGCTTTCTAGCCATGACCCTAGTGATTGGCCCAATATGACATGGAATTTGGCTTTCAGTTGTAGTGATGCTTGACCCTCTTCCATCATTATAGCCCATCAAACTAGCTGTTTTAATCAGTTAAATTTGAGCCAAAACAGTTTGTAAATAACTGAAAATAAATTTAACAGGTTTATGAAAAGCTGTTAAGAAATTCAAAAATCAACCGGGTGAAATGCGATTTAATCGGTTAAATTGGTTTTGACAGTTAAGTCAACCAAAACCAAAACATTTCGAAAGACCCTTCACAAGCTGAGGAAAAACAACCGATTAAAACGAGAAATCAACCGGTTGTTTTTCACTTAGCTTTGAAAAACATTTTCCCTCTTATAAAACCAGATTGATTCAGTTGTGGATTGATTAAAAGTGGATCTAGCAAATTCTAAACCACCTATAACTAAATCCTAAACACAACAACAAAGTCTTCAAGTTGTCTTCATGGATTTGGAGGTATCAAAGCTTCATTTTCAACAATACTTGTGAAAGTGAGGAATGAGAGGTAGCGGAAGACATGAATGAAGTGAGAAGGAAACCAAATAGGTGAATATGTGTTGGCAATGGTGTATGCGTGAAGAGGAAGTTGGTGAGGTCAACCTTCCAAGAGTTTACTAGGCCTTCTAGGCTTGCAAACAAGAGGAGATTTGAGAGAGAATGATTTCTGAATTCAGAAAACTTCATGCACAATTATACCAAATTTGAGTACAAAATTTTTATGCAAGCTATTTATATAAGATAAGAGATAGGTTGCTCCTTAAGCTATTCTAACCCTTATGTAATGTTTATACATTTGTATTTGCATCAAATATAATGGAACACATAAAAAAACTTTTATTACAATTGTATTCTACTTTATTTATACAAATAATGATTCAGTCCTTTATTAGTGTGTATAGTGGCTTTGGATGTGATTCCATCATTACAAGAACACCTAGTATACTTCGTCAGTCAGACGCTCCACGCGGCCGAGACGAGGTACCAGATGATAGAGAATGTTGCATTCGCCTTAGCCTTGATGGCCAGACAGATGAGACCCTACTTTCAAAATCACGCCATCATGGTAAAAAATGACTACCCAATCTTTAAAATTTTATCCAAAACGGATCTTGCGAGGCGCATGATGGGGTGGTCGGTGGATCTATCAGAATTTAACATTCGGTATTAGCCAAGGGGAGCAATAAAGTCTCAGTGCTTAGTTGACTTCTCAGTCGAATTGACTCCCCGACAAGACCTATCGACTGGATGGACTGTTTATGCTGATGGATCGTCCAACAAAACAGTGTGTGGGACATGTGTTATCCTTGAGGGTTTGGGCGACCTCATTCTCGAACAAGTTCTAAAATTCGAATTCAAGGCCAGCAACAACTAAGCCGAGTACGAGGTCTTCGTCGTTGGTCTAAATCTGGCATACGACATGGGAGCTCACGAAGTAACGTGTAAAAGCGACTCCCAGTTGGTGGTCGGCCAGATCAAGGGAGAGTTCGAAGTGAAGGAACCTTTGCTGCAAAGGTACTACCATACGATCGCCAACCTTATCGCTTGGTTCAAAAGGGTGACGATGGAGCACACACAGAAAGAATAACATGAGGGTCGACGCGTTGTCTCGGTTCACCACAACTAAGAAGAGGAGCTAACATAGATTTGTGGTACATATTTGCTTAAAAAGTCCCAGTGGGGGAGAGGCTGAATGCTTGGTCGTAACCGAGACTGACACTTGGATGACCCCAATCATTCAATACCTGGAGCTCAACATATGCAAGCCAGAGGAAGAGAAGATGACGAGGTAGCAATTTGCCAGGTATACCATGATTGGCTAGGACCTCTACAAAAGAGGATACTCCAGGCCATTACTGAGGTGTATCACCAAGAAGCAGGCAGAGTACGTCCTCCAAGAGATCCATGAGGAAGAATGTGGGAGCTACTCGGGCACGAGAACTATGGCCGCAAAATTGCTCTGGGTCGGCTAATTTTGGGCGACCATCCAAAGTGACTATGCAGAATATATGAATAAATGCACTAAGTTTCAGGAGTATGGCCCCTTATCCCATTTCAAGCTCGAGACACTCCACAACATGGTGTCTCAATGGTCGTTCACCATTTAAAGAATGGACATCATCAGACCCTTCAGCCCAGGCAAAGGACATACAAAATTTCTCTTGGTCGGGGTGCATTACTTCACCAAATGGATCAAGGTCGAATCCCTCTCCTCCATTTCGGCCAAAAACATAAAAAACTTCATGTGGATGAGCATAATATGTCGGTTTGGAGTTCCTCACACGATCATAACCGATAATAGCCGACAATTCATTGACCGAGGACTTCAATCTTTTTACGAAGACCTCGTCATCAAGTCAATAACGAGTTCAATCGAGCAACCTCTGACCAATGGGTAGGTCGAAGTAGCAAATAAGGTCATCATTAACAAGATAAAGAAGCGACTCGACACGACGAAAAGGACAGTGGACCGAGGAGCTAGTTGACCAAGCTCTAATAAAAGTAGCTAGTTGACCAAGCTCTAATAAAAGTTAACATATTGCCTGCCAGTATGCCAATAGAAGAAAATAGAAAATAGTAAATTAGATAAATATTCTCTATTTCCGGTCCCAGAGAGTCTAGAATTGGAAAAGTTTCAACAAGAAATAAACAAAAAAACTAACGTAGCAGCTATTAAAGACTACAAACTTCTTGTTCATAAGCTATTATTACATTCCCAGATGCCGCTTGCAAAAAACCTTACCTATTGCAAACAACAATAGTCACGTTTTAATCATCGGACAACAATAATTAACATCCAATTATACAGGACTTCAGCCAATTTACATTCCCCAAACAAAAATAGTTGCATTATTTCCTCACAACATTTTGAGCACCAATTGCTATAGCAATTAACATACACCATTTAATCAATATAAAAAGATAGATAGAGTTCACTAAATGAAAGGTACTTCTTGACACAGTAAAAATTAGAACCTCAGCAGCCATGGAGTTTTCTTGTCATGAAATGTTTTGATTTGGATGGAAAAGAAGGGAAAGTAAGTTAAAAGCTGATCCTAAAATAATAACAGGCTTTGAAGCCCTTTTGCTCAAAGGTCTGCGACTGTGATATATAACAGCAATTGAAGACAACAAAAATGGCACTTGAAAAGACAGCAATTGAAGACACATTAGAGAAGCTGCAAACATTGCATTTGCCCATCAGAGGTAGCTTCAAGATTTCAGTCAAAGCTTCGCTCACATCTTCACTGCAGAATTAAGGAGAAAATCAATGTTGTAGATATGATTAGTTTCATAAGCAATAAATTTTGTGTTTATACTTACAAATTGTAATTACATATATACATACATGGAAAAAAAGAGTACATTGCTATAACAAACACGGTGAAGGAGAGGAGAGAGAAAGATGTTAATTTTATAGATTGAGCATTAACTCTTTGTGATGGGAAAACCCTTGGAGGAGAGAGTGCTCTTGTATTTCTTATTCTTTTCACTATTCAATAAAAAATCTTTCTTTTCTTCTCTTTTCAATTCTTGGTTCTTAACAAATTGGTCCCACCTGCCGGGTCTTCGAAGTGCCCTATTAGAGATGGAGGAAGCACAAATTTGGACCATGGGGAAGCTGCCAGCCTTTGTGGGGGCAGATCCAATTGGTTGGATTGCTAGGGTTTAAAAATTTTGAGGTGAAAGAAATTCCTTCATTCAATAAGCTGCATTATACATTCATGATCATGGAGGGCGCGGCAATGCTTTGGTGGTGCCAAGACAACCCAGATTCAGATTGGGAATCATTTTCCACGCCTTTGATAAAAAGATTCAAAAATAGCTATGGTAGTCACATCTTCAAAAGATTGACTGCCATGAAGCAAGAAGTGCAAACTAAGATGGAATCTAGTAGCAAAAGAAATGGAGACTTTGACAGTGTTCTTGAAAGAGAGGACAAACGATCCTGATTACCTGAAATGCTTTTTGGGTATTGGAGTGATTCAATCAGAGGAAGCTGTTAACATTCTCTTAACATATGCTCTTAACATTCTAGAGGAGACAAAGGCTGGCAAATTGTAAGCCTATTGATAGTCATATGGATCCAAATCAAAAGTTGATGGTGAACCACGGTGAATTATTTTTTCAGATCCAGAGATATTGGAGGCTGATGGTAAAACTCATTTGTCTCACAGTTATAATACCTGATATTTCGTCGAAGATATTGGTCAATTCATACAAAATCCTCACATTAACCATTGGACTGTTATAATTCACATTCTCATATATATGAAAAAGGCTCCAAAACGAGACTTGTTATATGAGGACAAAGGAAATACTCAGATTATAGGGTATTACGACGCAAATTGGATTGATTGTCTCATTGACAAAAGATCCACCACAGGATAATGTCTATACATTGGAGGGAATATTGTCTCCTCAAAGGGAAAGAAACAAAAGTGCTGTTGCCTAATCCAGTGCAGAATCTGATTATAGATCTGACCTTGGTCACTTGTGTGAACAAGTCCATCAAGAGTTGAAATTTGGTGAAGTTGAGCAGATGAAGTTGTATTATGATAATCAAACAACCCTTTATACTGCCTCCAATATTGTGTTTCATTAGAGGAGCAAACATGGAGATTGATTATCATTTTATCAGGGAAACACTATTGTCCAAGGAACTCAGTACTCAACTTCATTGTTCAACTTACAAATTTTATATCCAAGTCCTTGAGAGGGACTATAATTCAGTTTATATTTTCCAAGCTTGGCACATACAATTTATATACAATTTATATGCTCTAGCTTGAAGAGGAGTGCTAAAGTTATGATTGTTACTTTATTGCACAACTTTCATACAGTTGTTTTTGGGTGTATGTACCTAGCCTAAGGGTTGAGTGTTAGATGGTATAACTTTTCCTCGCATTGTACTCTTCCCTTTTCATATATATATTATTAAGAAGCGGATTTTAAGTCTAACTTAACTTCATAAAATCGGCTCATAAGGTAAGGTTTGCATTCAGTGTTCTAATCTCTAGTCGATGTAGGATCTCCAACATATATAAATATAAATAAACATCAGTTGAGTGCAACAACTCACCGATCTTTTATCATATATAAATACAAGTCATACCAAAGGTGAGGATCTCAAGTTCCATTCTTTCAATAGAGTGAATAAATAAACTATTTTAGAATCATTTTTAAAACTGAACTAGTTTTATAATCAGTTTTAAAACTTAACTGGCTTTAAATATGTGTCTCTGCACCACAGCTATATAGACATAGTGATACTAAACATGTATGTTGTTGGACGCATCATAACCGAACAATTTATATTTAATTAAAATAAAGATTTTCACAACTCATTCAAACATCACATCCACAATTCCAAAATCTAGGTATGTTTTTCTAATTATGAAAACTATAGGCCTTTACCATCCCAATTACGTATACAAAAAAACGTTATTATCCAATAGACTTAATTTCCTTATCTTAGAACCATTTAACATCAATTCATTCCTTTTTATTTGATCTTAACTGATGCAAAATTCTTTTCGTGAGAAATGTTTCATAGTCAAAAGACTACTTGGTAACCATTCTAGTAATCTGGAACAATCACAACAGGAGAATCTATTTCACACAAGATGTAAAGTTTTGGACAAGACATGTTCTTTAGTTGTGGATAGTGGATCTGTTGTAGTAAAGTAATGGTCCTCAAGTTAAATCTTCTCTCATTGTATTCCTTAGACTTGGATTAATGAAATTGTTTTCTAAAACTCTCTCCAATTCTCTCCTAATATGGTCTCGGGCATAGTAGAAACTCAAGGAAAACCTCTTCCTTGGCCCTAGCACGGTCCATTCCCCTTCTCCCTCCAAAACCCATTCTCGGTGCACACCTCCATCAATCATCTCCAAAACTCAAGAACAACATTGCATCATTAAATGACAAGAATTCCATATTTGTGTTCCTGCCCTTTGTCATCGAGGCATTGAAGTTTTCCACATAACCAAACTAATGAATAATAGAACCATGATATTGGCACTATCAAACCTACTTGGAGAAAATTCATTTTTCTATATATGAATAAAAAATTATCTTAGATATTCCACAATCAAGAAATGTATTAAACTATTTAAATAAATTCATATAATATTGATACAGCACTTTTTGTAGCGAGGAAAGAGTGGAGGGCAAAACAATCAGTACATATTTTCTAAACTGGTTTTAAGTCAAGAAAAAGTCAGTGGTGTGGAAAGTTAATGTTATCCACATTTGGTCTGAACAAGGAAATATAATTGGATGTTTTCCTGTCTATTATTTCAAATAATATGATTGTTGCACGCATTACTAATGTCCTGACTTAAATATCAGTGATTAAATTCGGTGTGTGATCTAGCCATGTATTCAGAAAAGTAAGGTATGAGATGAGTGGTTTGGTGGAGCTTCAATTTTACCTTCTGCATAAAACACCCATAACTACCAAACATTAACTTATCACACAAAAGTGGATATAGAACTGACAAATATTGCCCACACTGCTAAATCCTCGGGTAATTAACAAATTAAACAAAAGATTAAAAATTACATCGAAATATATGACCATCAAGGTTGCGTGCTCTTTTAAAAGGTATCATACATTTAAGAATAAAAAAACAGAACGAACAGAGTTTCCACACAAATTCCATTCATGAATATCCAAATGCTGCATTAGTTAGAATGGTTCTGGTCCAGGTGAAAGGTTTCAAAAGGACATGGACTTTACTCTACATGGTACAGCTTAGCTTATCTATGTAAAAATTTAATAGCCTGAAAATATCATACAAAATGTAATGGGATCCGAACTTGACATTTCAACAAGAGGAGTAAAAGCATAGTATGAACTAACATGACATTGACACAACAGGTAAAGCCTATACCCGCCTTAAGTTTAGGTTTATTTTGTTTATAAACCAAATAGAGCACATATATATTCAAACACAGTTGCATCTTCAATTCTATAAACCAAACAAAGCATATTCAAACAGAGTTAAGTCTTAGGTAATTACAATTAAAAAGCAAACCCAACGAGGAAAGGAAGCACGGGTTACCTGGTGACAAACAACAATTGCAAGACAAAAACAAAGGATGCGCAAGCTCTCTTCGGCCATTCTCCTAAGAAATTGATAATTGAAGAAATAAGATGAATGGGTGGAGAAGAAAAGAGAATTAATAGATTAAAAGAAAGATTGGAACCCTTTGATTTTTGGGTCTAGGGTTTTTTGTTTATATAAACAAAGCTCCCATGTGCAAAGTTCCATAAAACTTTCCAGTTAACAACTTCAGACCAAGAACACCAAATCCAACAATTTTATTTTCAGTGTAAAATTTCTCAATCAGGTAAAGTAGTATCCCATATACATTTCTATTTTCTCATTATTAATCCCTACTATTTCTTTTCTCCCCAAATTCCATCCAAATATTTGATGAAGTTAAATTTGGATAAGAATCTAACATTGAATAGGAATAAAAAGTTTTGAAAAAAATCATATCTTAATTCTTTATGTGAGCTTATTCATAACTCAATCATATTAAATTTCTTTGAAGTTTTTTCTACAAAAAATTTAACAAATAAGTACTCATATGTGGTTGGAGCTGTACCAAAAAAATGTTTACATGATATCTTACAAAGAAGTAAATAATTTTGTAAATAAGAAGTTTTTGCTATGAACTTAAACAATTGATTTCTTATTTGAATTATAGATTCAAGTAACCTAGATATAACTTCTCATAGAATTTTGAAAACTTATTTTAGCACTTGTTTCTACATTAAACATCTTAAATACTAATGCATTGAATTAACATGAAATTCTACTACCTCTTGTCTCGATGAGAATATTAATATTAACCTATTTTTACATCAACACACAAAAATATATTGATTGTCGTATCTTGTTTAATGAGATCTTCAAGTAAAATCCTAAAAATCTTGTGATTATCTTATAACATAAAAAATTACACTAAACATGACAAGATAATCACAAGATTAACACACTGTTATGAAAAGAATCCAGAAACATGAATACTACACTACAATGAGAAAAGATAACGAACAACATTGAATGAAGAAAGTAGAAAAGTTGAGGAGAGAGAAAAAGAGAGGAGAGAAAGATAAAAAGTAAAGCTTTCATTAATTCTAAATAGAAGTGTTACATGGTGTAAACGTCAAAGGGCCTATATAAAAAAAAAAAAAAAAGAAAAATGGGCTTAGAGACTAACAAAATAAAAAAAATACTGAAAAAGGTAAAAAAAAAAAAAAAGCATTTTTTTAGCCCTTAAAAAAGCAAGAGTATATGTTTTTATTTTCAACCTAGGAAAAAAAGTTTTTAA
>Ga0123342_1004670_pt1 | contig 20651 bp, 9 predicted proteins | sample Turbeawhitnodule_FD_89960 | JGI IMG/M metagenome (GOLD analysis project Ga0123342, IMG submission 89960) | Root nodule microbial communities of legume samples collected from Mexico - Turtle bean Mexico white nodule | ecosystem: Host-associated > Plants > Roots > Nodule | place: Mexico: Nepantla...
TGTTTCACAGAGTTCAAGGATTACACTTGTTACAGAAGATAATCTGAAATCAATACAAGCAGAATCCTATTCCACAAACTTTGATCAATCACAAACTTTCAGCAATCTCAGCTCTTTGAAAAAACTCAGAAAACTCTATTCAAAATTCTTGTTTTACAAATCTGTTTTTCTGAATATATTCAAAGATGTAGTTTGTTATCAAATCTTAACAAACTCTTAAATTGCATTAAAAGATTGGTCAAAGCATTTAATGACTGGAGCGTAGACAAGTCTACGCTAGAATCATATTAATTTGACAGCAAAACGACTACTATCAAAGCGCAAGTGTGCACGATTGACAACTAAACGAGATCACCTATTCCCTTGGTAAGTCCCAGAGCTTAGGTGGCCCTACGATCAAACTATTCAATAAGACCCTGCGCCCAGACGCGCTGAGTAGGGTTAAGATTACCTACCCAAGGGCCCTTGGGGTTAAGGAGTAGACCTGGCGTGTAAGCCAACACCCAAGTCGGATACTCCAAATGATAAAAGTTGTTCAAGTGTAGACTTGACACGTAAGCCAAGTCAGATACTCCAACGAAAAGGCCTCAACAAAGTGGACATGGCACGTGAGATGACGCCCAGGTCAGACACTCTCAATGGCCAACAAGTTATGAAAGAAATATCTATAACCAGATATCAGAAAGGGCGACCTTTGCTCAGTAAGACTCTAAGCTCAAATGCCCTGAAACGTAATTGACCACAAGTAAGGTTGATTAGCTTAAATTAGGGGAAGAAGACCTGGCTTGGTAAGATTATGAGTTTTGGCACCCTAAAGCGTACACCATGAGCTAGTATGTTCCCTGCTCAGTGAGATTCTGAGTCCAAGAGGTATTGAACCACAATTAATAATACCTAAGAGCGTGCAGCTAAGGGTATAGAGAACGACCCACCTCGGTGTTAGTAGAACCACCCGAGCTCGGGCACTCTATGAAGAAGAACCAAGGGTAACCCTGTGGTAGTAACCACCACGGAGGTATCACGAGTAGACTTGGTGTATAATCAAACACTCAAGTCAGATACTCTAAATAACGAAAATTCTCAAAGGAGTAGACTTGATAGGCGGATTAACGCTCAAGTCAGATACTCTAAGCCACAAAGATCCACCCAAGGGCAAACTTGGCGAAGAAGTTGGCTCCAAGTTAGATGCCCTAGTCACCCCAAGCCTTAGGGAAGGATGTGCCGAGAAAGCAAATGAACATTCCAAGTGCGCAAGTCCTGCGCAACCAAGTCATAAAATTCAATCCCTTCCTCGTGCAGCTAGACAATGCTCAAGCAAGTGTGACATTCTTCGTAGATAAAAGGAACAAGTCGTCTATGAAATAGCTCCGCCGAGAGCGTTATGATTTACCATGCTTAATTGGTGTGTTACATTGATAAGGTGGTTGATTATTATCTATTGTTAAGTTATGATATTCGTGCTTACTACAACGTGCATGGTTGAATAAGAGCAAGATAAATAAAAGCACCAATATATATACATAAAAGGTAAGTTATTGTTTAAAGGGTTGCGAAAAGCAGCTGGTTACGAAAGGGCTCAACTTCTATCCTATTCTTCTTCATCTACCAGGCGCCCATCCACCACGATCTTCCCCAAACCTAGTTGGGAGAAGTCCATCACTGGGTAGATCCCCGAGGCCTGGGCAATGGCATCCTCAAAGCCCGCCATGAAGCAGTTTGCAACATCATCAGTAAGGGCCTCCCTTTCCCTTGTCTGATTCTCATCCTTTCGGAGCAGCTCATTGTTCTTCTTAGCCAACTCCTTTTCCAACCTATCCACTTTAGCCTAAAGCTCCGCGTTCTTATTAAATAAATCTAGGGATTCCTTGGAGTCAGGAGAGCCCTAGACTCTTCTTGTGCCTGGTGGAACTTGGAGGCTTCATACTCAAGACAAACCACTCGTCGCGTGAGCTCGACAGCCTTATGAAACTCCTCCTTGGCTGAGCCTTTCCATCCCCTTAGGTAGTGAGCAGCCAAGGCTTGTCCCAGCTGCCTCGTTGCTTGCTCCACCAGTTGATCCTCCTCCAGGTGCTCCAACTTTTCTTTAACCTCAGCAGATAGCAAGGTCTTCTCGAGGTAAGTGGGGGCATCCAAATTAGGATCCCACAGTCCACCCACTGGCGCCCTTGCACTCTCTTGCACTGCTATGTCTCGAGAAGGAGGAGAGTTGGCGGGAGGAAGTTGGGCTTGAGGGGAAGGCGCACGGCCATTTGAGGCAAAATGCTTGGCAGTAGCCTTTCTCCTCCTTTTGAAGACTAGCCCCGAGTAAGTTTCCTCATCATCGGAGGGGGCGACCTCAACTACGTCCTTGAGCTTCAGATCCTTTGAGGGGGAAGCTTGGGCTGCAGCCTTCATTTTTATGGCCCTTGCCACCAAGTATTTTTTGCTCATTTTGAGCATACTGTATGCAAGAGAGCACAAGTGAATCAGCAAAACAAACATACAAGTTAACACCAAGTAAAAGCAAAAGAGTGAAAGATACCAATATATGCCTTAAGCTCCATAGGGGAGAACTATTTGTTTATGAGGGTGGCGGTGTCAAATACCACTTTCAAACTGGAGAGGAAGAGACACACCTCTCGTTCTTTTTGGGGCATTTCATCCAAACACCTAGGGCCTTGGAATCTTGGCTTCTCAGTCCAATACAAGGGGAACCCATCGAGGAGAGTTGGGTCCCTCTTATTACAACGAATTTTAAAGAATTTACCTTTGATGTTTTTGTAGGATTGCTGGAAAAGTGACAGCAAAGCTCTCCCAGTCACCCCCATTGAAAGACACCCACAACTGGCGACCTACGCGTTTGGCTTCGAAGAAGTATAGAAAAACCTCCACTGATGGCATATGGCCAAAGTGAGTGCAGTGGATAGAAAATCCCCGAACAAACGCCCAGCTGTTTGGGTGCAATTGGGTTGGGGCTACGTTGATCTTAGTCAGAAAGGCTCTTTCAAAACTATACAAAGGAAGGCGGAGAAGAAGTTTTTTGAAAACAGTGGAGTAGAAGAAACAGAAAAGGTCATCTGGGTCTGATGCTTCGTCACAACATACTGGTTCATCTATCCTACAAGGCACTACCCTAAGACCCCTATCATTCTCCCTACCTAGAATACAATTTTTGGGTTGCTCACTCTTCATGTAATGCATTATTTCCTCGGATGAGGTGTATATGAAGGTTTCTTCTAATAAGGTATTGGAGGCCGAAGGCTACATGGCTCAGTTATCCATCATTCAGTATATCTAAAACAAGAAAAGCAAACAAGCAAGGCACAACCGCACATTCAAACAATGAAGAACAACGCGCATTCAAGAAAATAGCGAGACTAGCAAAAATAGCAAACGAATGCAGAAACAATCCCAGAACAGTTGATACAATGATATCGAAAGCATTAAAGGGTATCAGTTAATGAACGTAGACTAAGGGGAGGTACCTTGTTTCGGAAGACAAGACGAGGCAAGGAAGTTGCCTAGGATGAAGAAGAAGGATCAGAGAGTTTGGGTAAGAGCGCGCAAGGTTTGTGCAAAGAAATGAAACAGTGAAAAAGTGATGGAATTTCGAACGTTATAAAATCTCATGTTGGGAAGGGTAAGCGGCAATGATTTTTGGTTGTGGATGAAAGGCAGGCCACGTGTACGCTTGGGAAGGAGTATGGTGAGACATCCACTCAAGAAACGCTTCGTGCGTCGCGCCACTTACACCACTACCCACAGGACACGTAAGTCACCAAGGGAGGAGTACATAGCCTCTTCACAAAAGCAAGCTCAGCTCGAGCCTATGGGGCTTGTGTACTGGCCAGAGCGCTCAGAGCTCAGCACTCGATGGTCGGAGCTCAGCCTCAGTTAGGTTATCTCGGCTTCTAAACCAAGTTTATGGGCCTAGGGGTTGGGCTCAGGACATGGTTTGATCCCTTTCTATATACTTAACGTAACCCCCTCGCGCAAGGCCCAAGCGGTCAACAAGGGGTAGTAATGGACCTAAGGGTGCGCTTAGTGCGTATTGGTCTAGCACAAGCAAAGTGTTTCCTCTAAACCTAAGCTCATGTGTGCTAGGGCACAATGAATAGGTTGCATGTGTAGTACATAGGTATCTACGTGAAACAGATTTGACCCCTGATGTCGATACATGAGTTGGTACTCTGGTGGTTATTCTGTTAAGATTTTATGCACTCCAAAAAGGAGAGATTTTGTTTAGTTGCGGCATTAAGAGAATGTGCCTTAAAAACATAATATTTTGATTGGCGTAGGCTTTCAGTTGAGAGGCACTCTCGTGATAAAAAGCTGCTAGAAGAGGTAGGCTATAAAAGGGACTTCAGATCCCAGGTAAAGGACACACTATTTCTAAGACTGAAACTACTTACTTACTTCTTGTTTCTATAAGCCTTGTACTGACTTGATCGTCGAAGTGCAATCAACAGGTAACGCCCCTCTATTTCAAACGGAGCCGCATTCCAGCATCTAAGGGATGCACAGAATCCACGAGAAATAGACGGAGCCACCGCTTGTCTCTGAAGTCAACCGACGATTAGGTCAGCCGGCAAGAACAGTAACTAAAACATTAGTAACTAATTAGATATTTTATTTATAAATTATTTTGTCAATAATAAAAAATTAATTTAGATATCAATAATTTTTTTAATCTCTAAAATAGTATTTATTTTTATAGTAATTAATTATTTTTTATCTTTAAAATTATTTTTATTTAATGATTTTTTAGTAGTGAAAATTAGGAAATTAAGATTCTTGACTATATAGAGTATTGTTGAGAATTAAATCAAATTCTCATTTGATTTGATTTATTTTGTATTATGGTAATGTTATGTTGTTTTTTTTGGGTTAGAAGTAGTTGTTTTGAGTATACTATATAAATATGAGTTGTGAATTGATTTATAATGTAAAGTGGCGTTTTAAACTTGTTAGAAACTATTGAATTAATAGAATATATTTTGGATGAATTTTGAAAGTTTTTTAGGTGCTGGTTCTTTTTCTCGTGTCTAGTATTTCTACTTAAATGACACATTTTTTATCAAGCGAAGATGAAAGTGAAAACAAAGCTAATTTTTGCTTAGACAAAATGTTTTTTTTCAAGTGAAAATCAAGACGAATTAATTTATCTTCTGAAAAAGGATTTTGACTCAAGCAAAAGTTATGTTGCTCAATAAAAATCATAAGAATTTTGGTGTTTAAGCGACATGCACATAATGCAAGTAAGTTTTATTGTATAATTAAGGTGTTTTTGAGTTTGAGAATTTTTATGCATGAATGTGGGCACATGTTGTGTAAGTATTAAAAAAAATAAAAAGTTTATTTAATGAATTAACTCAAATACAATATCAAACATTAATGGTAATCATTCCTTGTGATTAATGATAAGTTATCAATCATTGAATGTTTGTAATAATACAAATGAATTTGATATTTCCTATGTGTCATATATTAAAATGTAACTTAATTATTAAGTTAAATGATTCGTGTATCAATATTTTTTTATACATTGAGTCAAATACGTAAATATAAAAGTTGAAGAAGGTTTCGGATACTAAATTATTTGTCACTACTTGAATGCAGAAATCCAATCATTAAGGATTTGTTTGTTTATAAAGTTGTTTGATGTGGAGAGTAGGAAATAATATAAGTGTTAATAATAAATATATTTTTTTTTAAATAAAAATAAAGTTACGTTAGTATAAGATTATTTTTGAATTTATTTTTATTAAATAAATTTATATAACACAAATATTTTAATAAAATAAAGTAATAATAATTAATAATAAATTATATTCAAAAATTCACATGTAAATTATTTTTTTTCAAGTAACTCGTAATTTTTTAAAAAATTAATTATTGAACTATATTGGATTATACTACTAATAATTTTAATTCATTCAAATTTTCACAAAATACCTAATATTTGATTATTCTATTTTTTGTAAAGACAAGAGTAAATTTGTAATCTTACATTTTACACCTTTAATAAAAAATAAAAATACTCTCACAACCATCACATCACTCACAAATTTCAATAAATTTGTCTCACAAATTCATTCTAATGCTCTATTTGCATTCGACTGAACACTATTCACTAGGATAGAAAAACAAGAAAATTTTTATTTCTCTTCAGTCAAAGGATTGGAGGGCGTTGATTTGCGGGAGTGAGATAAAAACCATCTAAATTACCCTTAATTATTAAAATTTAAAATAGGAATAATATATAAAAGAGAAATAAAATTATAAATAATAATAGTAAATAAAATTATAAAAATAAATATAAATATAAATTACATACTTAATAATATTTAAAATAAATTTATTAAATAATAATATTAACAATAATAAAAATTTATTTTAATTTTGATTTGATTTGATTTTATGAAAATATTTTTTATATGTATTTACAAAATTTTAATTAACTAAAATTTACAAAAAAATATCTTATATTTTATTATTTAAATATTTTTTAAGGAAAGGGTAAATTTAAACTTACATTTTACACATTTAAAAAAAAAAGAAAAATCCCCTTACATTCACCATATCACTCACAAACTTCAATAAATTTTCCTCACAAATTCATTCTAATATACCCTAATCCAAACAACATCACTTTCTTTACACTTTCCTCTCAAATCACTTTAAATCCACTCCTCTAAATCTTCTCCCCAGTCCAAACACATCCTAAAATAGCCCAATGTAAAGTACTAATTTTCTTCACACTTCCTTCTCAAATTCTCACAAATCCACTTTAACATAGTCCAATCTAAACACACCAACTATATTCACACTTTCCTCTTAAATCCTCACACATGCACTCTCTCAAATCATACTCACTATATATATATATTTGAAGTTAATACTAGGTTTCCATAAATAATGACTCTTTATTCAATTGGTCAAAGGTGATTGATGTGGTTAGATATTATTAATTATTATGATTATTTTTGTAATACTTATATTATATATTTAATAAAAACATCAGTTCCACACTCTTTATTTTATGTTGGTGTGGTTTTGTTCTTAAAAACCAAAATTATCTGTAGGTAGTGTTTCAGGAAGAAGTCCTAAATAAATAAGAGGTTTCTAAGAAATGTTATGAACAAGTTATGTTTATAATATATTAGTTTATAGAAATATTACATATATAAGCTAAAAGAAATAGTTAGAGAGAATTGAGAGATTTTTCTCACTGATTATAAGAATAATGGACGAAATACACCTTCAAAGAACAAAAACATTCTTCTTACAAGTAGCTGAACTATTATTATTTTTCTTTATAAAAAAAAACTTGTGTATATTTATTTTCCTCTTTGAAATATTTAGAATTCAACTAGCTTTCAATTCAATCTCCATCTCTCACCATCAAATGAAATCTAAATGACTATATATTCTCTTCTCTTTGAAATAAGGGCACTTCCAATGATGGTACTTGAAATTTTGTTCTTCTTCTCCACACATCACACACTTATAATAGTATATTGATACACACATAGAAAGAGAGGGTCTTGAACTCTGTGTCTATATATAATATATACCCTACAAAATATAACAATGATGGAGATCCTTCTTACTTTCCTCTCTCAGAAGGAATGAAGCTTTGAAAGTAAGCCAAACAAGTACCTTTATATGCATCCAAATGTCATAAAAGGGTTCGGTTAGTATATATTATTTTGTATTATATTTATGTTAGTCTCTTAAAAAACCAAAACAATTTTCCTTTCTTAAATCATGAAAATATTTTTCAAAGACAAAATTATGGTAAAATTATAAATTCTAAAATAAACAATAACTGGAATACAGATCATCTAATGATATTATTTAATGAACTTGAGATAAGAACAGTAACCTCTTACAAAATAAAAATGAGATTTTAAAAACAAAATCTTTAAAGACTCAAAAGATAAGAACATTAACATTGTACAAAATCGAAACGAGGTTTTAAAAATGAAATTTTTAAACAGTGAAATAAAAATACACCTAAACTACATGTAGGACAAGCATGTCTTGAAAATGTTTTACAATATGATAATTCTCTCCTTTTGTCCACTTTTCATGTGACACTTCAAAAGTAATATTCAAAACCAAAAGATTCCCCATAGTTTATTTCCCTTGTTACAGAGATATTGACAATGGTTTGTCTTTAAGAAAAAACACATTACCCAATATGTTAGTATTGAAAAGGGTATTATTGGGATTTAATTTAGAGAGAAATGTGGGATGATTATTAAATAATGAACAGGATCTTCCATTTAGATCCCCAATGTGTGATTCCCCATAGAGTCAAAGGAAGAATGATATGGGAGTTTGTTTCCTTGTGAAGTGTCTTCCCGTGGGTGAACAAATCATGAATGCCCTTTTGAATTTACACTTAGGGAATAATAATCTTTCCTTTCCACAAATATTCATTGGGAAATGCATATTCCTCACTCACAACTTACACAGATCCACCACCACCATCAACCACTATTCCTATCACAACATTCACATTTTCTTAAGGATATAAATTATAACCTACATTTCGTACCTCTTTTTCTATTTTCAAACTTAACTTTCAACTCTTTTTATTGCTTAACGATAACTTTTTTTCATTCAAAATATAAACAAACAATCTACTATATAGAGTTCTTGGTTCCTTGTTCTTTCTCTTGGGTGAGTGAGTGAGTGAGTGAGTGGAGAACTTTTGTGTTTGTTTTGGTTTGATTCTATTCAACTTTTCATTCGATTGCGTACTTGAAAAATTATAGTATTGAGTAGATAAAAAAAAGGTTGATTCCTCCAAGACAAAAAACATCATGGAAACTTTTGTTGGCACTCATTGGCATGCCTTCCGTAAAACAATCAAATAATCTAAATCTCCTTATATTAGAAAGAAAAATTGTTACCAAATTGTGTACCCTTGTAGTACTTCCATATGTGAATATCCATTACCCATACAAAAGTTTTTAAATACTTTTATATCAAGGTAATTGAATTACATTTTCTAGTTCAATTTTCATATTAATAAAATGTTATTTCTCTTAAAATTCTCCAAAGATAAAAGTGATAAATGTGAAGTTGTTGAAAATAATATATTAATTAACTTTTGTACTTTATTTTATTTTATACATGTTATTGTAGTTATACTTTGAATAATAGGAATAGGACTAAGACAATAAAAAAAAAGAAAATAAATAATCCAAGAACACAATAACTTAATATGCTTTCATAAATAATATATATATATATATATATATATATATATTTATTTATTTATGAGTGCACCACGAAGTATTTGATTTTAGCGTATTTAAAAGTTTTATGATACGTTATTTATATAATAACATGAAGTGTAATATCCTTCAGTATTATATAACGTGAGACTAAAACTAAACTCCAGAATACTAAGATATTTTTATTTAAATTAAAATTATCAGAGTTAAAAAAAAACTATTTATATTTAAATATATGTTTTTGATTTATTTTCATTATTTTTACTCATAAGAGTAGAAGAAAATTTTATTGATAATTCTCAACAACTATAATTTTATATATACTAATTAGTAGCACACAGCATCTACCCACCCCTCTCATTTCATGCTAAAAGAGGGCATTTTTTTCATTTGAATCCAACAGGAAAAACTTCATTTTATGGTTCCTCTCAAATGGATATAGTATAAAAGTGGTATAATATACTCTTAAACTAATTGATAACTATAAAAGGATATAAAATAAAATATTTACGTATGTATTCACAATATATTTTATTTTATAGATAAATTATATTCAATTAAATATAACTTTTAAGCTTCTAACTATTTTAAATTCGTACGGTTTTTATTTAATGATCAAATGTTAATTAAAAATTAGAAATTTACAATGTAACAATTAAAAAGTTAGTATGATATTTAAGTACAAATTTTAGTAAAATGAATTATATCCAGTCCAGGTAATGTAAGGAGTAAAAACGAAACAAACATTGTTTTGGATGTGAATTAGAATGCTAACAAAAACTAACGTATTAACACTAATATTAAATTATAAAGTATAAAGTTAATATAAATGTGTATGTAAAAAAAATAATCGAATCATATAGGCGTAATTTTTATTAATATTACTGCTAATAATTTTATATTAAAAACAATTTTATCAATCCAAACATTAAATTATAATTCTATATCGTCATTATTACTCATATTGAATTTTGTTAAAATTAAATGATAATAATAGTAATAAATCAATCATATTATTCATATCTTTTTAAGAATATATATTTGATCAATTTTGGTATATATAAATTAAGTATCAAATAATTTTATACCAATATAAAATTTTATTAATATGACATGTGAGATAAACTTTTCATTGCAAAAATGGAAGTGAAAACATATATAAGGATAAAAATAAACTGATAATAATAAATTATAAGTTTCCAGCTTAATAATATTTTTAAAAGTACCTAAGAGAAGTTATGAAGTAGTAAATTATTAAAGGAAAGCAAAGTTATAAAAGGGCTGTTTCCATTAAAAAAAAAAAAAAAAAAAAAAAAGTAAGGAAAAAAAAAAAAAAAAAAAAAAAAAAAAATAAAATATTTTTTTTAAAAAAAAAAAAAAAAAAAAAAAAAAAATATATTTTATTAAAAAAAAAAAAAAAAAAAAAGAAAAAAAAAAAAAAAAAAAAAAAAATAATAAAAGGGCTGGTTCCATTAAAAAAAAAAAAAAAAAAAGTTGAGTCAGGGAAGTGCCATTTCTAAAGCTAATAATACTAGTTTTCACGTAAACGCAAAATGAAGTTGATTTTTGAGTAAAACTGATGCGAATCCAATCGTGCAAAAAGTAGTAAAATAAATTATAAACGAACTTAAATAACTTATCAAACACGCTCGATTAAAAACTACTGCGACCAAGTGTTTTAATTTACAGAAAAAATTGCTAACACGTTCCAGAAAGTAGTAAAGTGAAGTATGAGCCAGTAAGGCGAATGGTAACTTCAAGATCCATGAGAAAAGATCGAATTATGGTTGGATACTGAATCTGGTCATGCATCATTTTCCAGTTTGCAAATGTCTCCCACAATGTCAGGTTATTAAATGTTATAGAGTCAGTTGTGGTTATACGATAACAGAGAAGACAAAACATTCCATGTTAGCTTTGCCCCCACCACTTTAAGACGATTAAAAGAGTAGCAGATTTTAGCAATATTGCTAAGGGCCACAAGCAAACAGCTAGTGCCATCTAAAAACAAATGAAAGATTCAGTGTCTTGATAGGAAATAAGAGCAATATATTATAGAGGAGAACACGGGTGACAAAGGAAGTGACACAAATTTTTAGGTGGGGGAATCGGGTCTTTATTTCTAAAAGTTTGTTCAAGTTCCATCAGTACAAGTATAGACAAAGATAAAGATAAGTAAAATACAAGAACAAGAGAAAACCTAAGTAAATTCCTGTACCTCATACTGACCTAATTTGACTTATCCCTAATCCTACGCGCTACGGCCCCTTCCCTTGCCCCCTTAAAATGATCTGTTAGACAAAGGACTTTGATTTGTATTGTTGTGTAATCATCACCTCTGTAAAGTTACAGACCATTAGTCTACACAGTTTAAGACCCCTACTTTCTTTACATGTAAATAGAAGGTGATGGAAAAGGGAAATAACGCCACCACCGCTTCAACAAATTCTACCCCTGCTGCTACTTCAAAGATGATGTCTTGATGGAACACTACACTCTCCTTCTAGGGTTTCAACTTCTCCCATTCATAACGCCCGGGGAGTGGCTTCTCATTCACAGGGTCGAAGTTGTACCTGCAATCAACTCCCATTATTAATCAGCTCCTGGGCATGTAACAGACATTGCCATTAACCAATAATAAACAAATAAGAAAAACAATAAAACCGCTAAAGCATACTTCTCAATGAACTTCCTTTGCTGAGCCTCTTCAACTTCAGCAAAGAATTCATCCATTTCGCGTGAAGTTGGGATTTGCCTTCTAGCTGCATGCTCGGTTCTTCGATTAGTTTCAGTTGAGCAAGTAGGCCTGGTAGTTGAACCAGGAGTCCTGACAGTATCAGGGTCCCTTATCAAACTGCAAGGTGTGGATTCCCTAGTGCTTCTACAGCAAATAATAAACGTAAAATTAAACATTGCAAATTCCAATAAATAGCAATTTAACCCAAACTAGTATAGTATATTAGAATCACTAAAAAAATAAAAGCGTTTTAATGGCAAAGAATAAGGTAAAACAAAAACAATATTTCAGGTAAGACTTAGTCAGCCTTAAAACGGTAAAATGATATTGCTCATAAATTCAAGGTTGACCAGCACAACATTTAAAGCCAAAGAACACAGTTTCAAATTCATTGTACATATAACGATTCAGTTATGATAATATTCAACATAAATAAAATATGCGGGGAGTTTGGAGGAAAAGGGACATTGCGTAATGACTAATCTTTCTTTCCACAGTTTATGGATTGTCCCGTCATTCTTTCAGTTGATAAAAAAGAAAACTGAATTAGAATGGAGTTTTTTTTTCCTCCATCCACACATTGCTGTTATTATTAATATAATAATAAGAATAATAATATACAAAATTAATGGCCCATGACAAGAGAAATCAGTGAAATATTTCAATAGCTAGTTGGTAAAATGTGTAAAAAACATCACATTGATAAAAAAAAAGGAGTGAACTTTCTGACATATTATCAAATATGAACATTTCCTGCCAATAAAACAACATGCGGGGTATAAAAAATGAAGTATTAACGTGGAATATATTTTGTAGACTATTTTCTAACATCTTCAAATTGGAAGCATTTTCAGTGGATACCAAGAGAACATGTAAACTGAAAATGGTCACACGACCTTTCGATATGGGAACGTACATTAAAAGTTTTCTAGGAAGAGAAAACAAAACATATTTCTCCCTTGGAACCCTGAATTGGGGGAAATATCAAAAGATAACAAAGAAAACACTTCCACAACAAAAAATATAGCCAAAAAATTTCACAAAATTTGCACGCATAACTGAAAAAACTGTGAAGCAAATCCTCATACCACAAAAAAGGAACACAACACAACCGTTAAACGAGAAAACAAAATCCCCACATTCAATCATCTTTAGGGCAGATATTCCGGAAAGGAATCGAATTACATTGCGGCGAACAAGGCCATGGAGCTTTATAAATTGCTCAAAAAACGCTCGCCTTTCAAAACACGGTCGACTCAACCGAACAACCCACCATAAAACTAGAGGTAAATGAAAAAAAAAAAAAAAACAGTTTCATATTAACGTTTTAGTACTTTGCCCCCCTCACACGCCTTCAAACCAAGACAAATCGCAAAAATAAACAATACCCCCAAAAATAGGGCATTCACAATTTTTTCCTGAAACAAATTGCAAAATGATAACAAAAACAAAACCATGAAAACCGCAAACAGCTTTAATATTCCAGAAATCGAAACCAATTCGAGTTAAATTTGAAAAAGGGAACGAAGACCCACCTCTCTCTACCTTCAAAATCCAAAACATTTTCCCCAAACGACGCCTCCTGGACCTCAGCATTCTCATGCAAAGCACTCTCCTCCTTGTGGCTGCGCGCTGTGAGCGCAGCGTCGTGCTCCAAAGCGATTCCGAGCCTGGCAGATTCAGGGATTGGAGATTTAGGGTTCGGGTGTTTGTTCCGCCTGGGAGAGTGGAGCAAAATCGGAGGCTTCTGGAGGCGACGACTCCGGAGCTGGAGGTAGGAATCGGAGGAGGGAGCTAGTTCAGGCTGAGGGTGTGATTTCTGAAGCGCTAGGGTTTTGGCGCGGGTTCGAACCCCCATGTAGGAGGTGGTGGCGTTGGTGGTGGTGGATTCCACGAGCGCGAGTTCTCCCTTGGGCTTCGCCTTCTTCATGTACTTCCCCATCGGATACTCGACCGCCGCCAAAGCACACCGTGGAACGACGGCGACAGCAGCGGAAAACAACGGCGGAAGCTGAAGGAGAGGGAGAGAGTGGTTTGGTTTGTTTTCCGGTTGTTTTTGTTTTGTTTCGAGTGAGAGAGAAAGGAAATAATGGTGAAAGCCGTGGGAAAAGGAATATGGGAATATTTTTGGTATTTATATTATTATTTTTTGTATTTGTATTTATTATACTTTACTTAATGCTTAATTAACGTTGTGTAGAGTATAAAGTACGCTGAGAAGGATGGGAATACATGATTCCTTTTTTTTTTTTATTTTCCGACAAACGTTTATGTCCTATAATAAAATATAAAAAAAAAATAAATAAAAAAAAATTATATTTATTTATTTTGTTTTGAATTTTCCAAATTAACAATTTAAGTTTTGGTGTTGATGGTAAGCATAGGCATTATTGGAATTTCGCTTGCACAAGTTGGACTCGCCTTACTCTTTTCTTCTTTTTCAATTATTATTTAATTATTTGAGATAATAGTTTTCACCCAAAAGAGATGTAACTACATTCGATGCTGACTAAAACAATTTCTAAATTTGTTTTAAATATTATTTTATTATTTTAATTATAAAAACATTTTTATTAATACCCTTCAACTCTAATTCGCTTCCACTTAAAATTATTAAACAATGAAATCTAAAAATATTGTTTTAAGCACACAAAAATGACATCAATGGCGATAATAATTCTAGTAATATTACCGTCTTTTTTGTTTTTTTTTTTCTCTTTTACATATATATATTTTCAACGTTTTCGTTGTAGAAATCTGATAAAAAAACTGCTATAACTAATCACTTTTTTAGGGTGCCATGACATAAATCTTTTAAACATTTTCCTTTTATATATATAATTTTTCTTAAATGTAAGACAACAAAAGGAGAGCTTCATCAAATTCACTCAATTTTATAATGACATTTAATACTTTTCATTAAATTTACTAATATTAAAAGGAAAATTTAATTACAAATTATAATAAATAAATTTTATTTAGTCTAATAGTGATGATCATGTAAAAAATTAAATAATTTTACACTATTATTTCAAAAAATACAGTTGGATGATAATCAAATATATAATTTTTTGAGCATGATAGAAGAAATAATATTATTTTACTTATATGTATTATCTATACTAATACAGTATAATAATAGAATGTTTTACTTTTTTTTAATAAATATTAAAAAATTAAAGAATTATCGCATCTACAAAATTATCATACATTTAATTTTTATCCAGACATTTAACCAAAAAACTTAATAAGTATAAAATTATATTTATTTTCTTAATCTAGACATTTCATATGGGTATTACAAATTTCAATTTTTTATCTAATATATTTAAAACTATATTAAATTAATTCAATTAACTGTTATCAGATTGTAAAATTCATGATGTTGCTTAGTTTAAATAATAACATGATATGTATATTGAATCTATGTATATCAATTAAATATTTTTGAATTTCTATGATTGTCAAGTAGTTTACATTGGTAATCCTGATATGTATAAATATTTTCATATGCTGATAATTGTACATGGCAAAATAATTAAATTAAAATAGATAGTTAATACTTTTTAAGGGAATTTTATCTTTTATTGCTCAAAAGGCTCATATAAGTTCTTTTTAGATATAGTGGTAGCAATTATCATAAAATATTGTATTACTAATTTGTTTGTATCCAAACAAAACTTAACTCAAAGTTGGGAAATAATTAAGTTTTTATAAACATGTATATCTAATTCAGAAAAAAAAAATGGTGAATCTAAACTTGAATATCGTGTATCAACATCATAATCAAGTTTAATAATCAGTGTGTTACAATTCATATTTTTTCTGATTAAAAAAACTTTTGAAAATTCACTATTAGAAAAATTATGCTTAAATCCAGATGTTTACGATGAATTTATGTGTATAATGATTGGATTATTAGCAATTATCATTTAATGTCCTTTTATCATAATTCAAAATAACATTTAATGAATTTTAATCATATTTATTCATAATTTAAATTAACATTTAATGAACTTTTCATTATTTAAATTTGTATTTGATGAAATCTTATTAAAATGCAAATACATATTAATTTTAGTTTCTATTGTTGCTTCTATATTAAATATATTTTTAATTACTATAAATGTGACTCTAAGTTTTCAATCCTGAGAAAATATGAAGTTCGGATATACTCCTTAAATGATATGTTCATGTCAAACACTAACACTCGTATTAATAAAGTGTTTAATTCAAAAAATATTTGTTAATTCTAATACGATTTTAACACAATTTAAAAAAAAATACAATAATTTTTTAAAAACTCAAACTTATTGTATAATTTTTTATTATGATTATAAAAATAAAAATAAATCTTTTTAAACTAGCTATAAGATACATATTTCTGCTAAAAAAAACTGAAACATACTTATGCACATAATTATGTAATATATAGATATGTGTTCATGTCCTACATGTTAGAAATTATATGTATCTCCATTTCCCTAATCATATTTTACTAGTGTTTGTGTCACTATCTATGCTACCTAGGGTAATAGGGTGTATTTTTAAATAGTTATTTATTTATCTTTTTAGTCTTTATTATAATTAGCTAAAGAATAAAGAGAAAAATAGTAATAATAATAAAAAAATCAATAATTCTCTTTCAATGCTATATTTTTATTTAAAATGATTATTATGGTTTATTTTTATGACATTAATTTGAATTCCTGTTATATAATTTATCTTTTAATTCATCAGAAGTTTTTTTAAAGACAAAAATAATACATAAATAAATAAAATATAATTTTAAGTATATTAACAAATGTGTAATAAAAAATCCCTACTCATTTATTTTTCTATAGTCAATACAAAACCAATATAAAATAATATTTTCATAATATATAAATAATTTTTTCTACTAATTATTTTACTGTGAAATAAAAATTATATTTAATTATTTATTAAAATAATATTTGTAACAAAAAATATTATTATTATTATTTAATAAAAAAATTATAAAATTACTATTCAAAATGTATTAAAAATAAAAAATAAATATATTACTTAAGTTATGTATAGCCTCAACTATTGAGAGATACTAATATGTAAATAATATATAATTGCATAGCTCTATGTACCAGTCTCTCTCAATAGGTCAGAGTATACATGATTTTAAAAAAATAACACTAATTATCATAATTAATATTTTTAGCACTGCTCATTAACAATAAAAAAAAGTACACAAAAAATGTCAACAATTTAAAAATATAAAATTATTTTTTTATACTACAATAAAAAAAAATATTTAAATTAACTTTTAATGTAATAAAGATTAAAATAATTAAGAAAAAAAGTAACACAGAATTAGAATTTAGGAAAAAATGCATTTATCTATTTTGAGGTTATATTAAATGACAGCTAAAGAAAAGGTTAAACGTGAATAGATGACAATCGCATCTCATAATTTAAAAAGAAACAAATTTCTTATATTTTTACTAAAATGATACGCAAACTCTTTTATATGTCTAGATAAACATTTACATTTAACACTTATTTTCCTTATATTTTTAATTGAATGGATTTTATTATCTTATTTTATTTATAAAAAAGTATTATTTTACTTTTTATTTATAATTTTCTTTTTATATTTTAAATTTTAATTTTTCAATTTTTATTTAAGTATTCTTGATACTATATTTTTAAATAAAATAAAAAAGAGAACCTCACTTTCTTAAAAATATATAAAAAAATATTAATATCATTTGTTAGAAATATAAATAAGATAATTTAAAAAAATGTAAATGTTATTTTATTACAAATGTAAGAAAATAAATGTCGATTATTTAGCGTAAACTTTAGAGTAGTTAGGTGCAATTTTCCTCTATATTTAATGATATTTTTTTTCTCAAAACTAAACGTATTAAAAAAAACTATTAATATAAAATGTTTATCTAAAATTACGAAATAAATTGTGTTAGATCAGTACTTTTCAATCTATTGTAAATGGTTTCTTTTTAATTTAAATCTTCAAAAAAATTGTATGAAATCATTTAAATTTTAGTTGTAATGTTTGAAAAAATTTATAGGTAAAGTGGATAACATGTAAGCCTTTAACTTATCTTAACATTATTTTTATTAATTATTTTTATTGTGAAAATTTTACATTGGTTTAATAATTCTTTATTTCTTATTAATGTCTAGATCTGAGGTTGGTGAATCAAAAGAGGTTAACCATAGTGATTCTATATAGGAAGAGATCATTAGAACTCGATATTGGATCGAGACAATTGGTGGAAAAAGCAAAAGACGACTTTTTGAAGTTGGATAACTTGTTGAAAATTATAAAGATAGAAATGATAGCTTGAAGCAAAAACCTTCCATTTTTTCTTGTAGTTCTGAAGACATTTCCCAACTTAGGCAACAAATTTCAGCAAGTGAAAAGACAAATGAGTGATTGACCTGTCAGTTCCGATACTTTCAATCACTATTTGGATGCAATTTCATCCTCTTGATGTTTAGAATCTTCTACACAACACTAGTCCAATCAATACCAATAGAATCCACAAATCCCACAACAAGAGCATCCTAGCAATAAGACCTTCAACAACAACAAAATAATTAGAAAGAGGAAAATTTAGACCAATCACAATCCTCTCCTAATTATGCACATTATTAATTTCCATATGTAAAACTATGATTATATGTATAATTTTCTTACTTCAATTTTTAATTTAGATATTGATGCACATTTATTTGTTATTCTAACTTCATAAATAATGTGTATTTCATTTATACATTTCATGATGAAATTGTTTATTTGATATCAAATTATTGAGAATTTCTAGAATTGTCGTATACAAGTTAAATTGTTTGATTTGTGTATGTATATGGAAAAGTCAACAAACAATTTGACAATAATTATGAAAACGACTACATTATCAATGAATTATGAACAAAAAAATTCAACACAACTCACGAGCATGAAGTTACCAAAGACAATATATCCATTGGTAAGTAAAGACAACACAACTATGGAGTTACCAAAGACAATATATCCATTGGTAAGTAAAGACAACACAACTTACCAATATGTAGTTGTTGACGCATATATCACCATCAAAAATTACTTATGGCTTAACAAAATTCATCAATAATATTTCCTGATCAACATTTTATTAACAAATGTTTTTATCATCACTTTTCTATTAGAAAAATGGGATTATCAACAATTTTTTCATCTGAACGATGAATTCTTTTTCCGATAATACCATATTTTCTTGTAATGCTCTAAAGATTATATGGTGACTTAATGTTAAAAATAAAATAAAAATTCAAACTTAGAAAAAGTTTAAGAAAAAATTGAAAGATCAAATTTAAATGAAATAAAGAATGAACATATAAATTTTATTTATAAAATTTCAAATCTTTATTTATTTTAAAGTTATCTTAAATATTTGTAAATGCCTTTTGAAATTTCAACTTTTAAGTTTATTATAAAAAAAATTAAAACAATTGGTTTTAAATTAGTAACTTAAAATTTATCAATTCTAATTATTCTAGGTTTTAAAAGTATAATAAATGCTTTCGTTATATTTAGAATATGATTCAAATTTATTAACTTTTTTATTCAAAATTTTTATATTTTTTAAGAAATTGCTTTTTTTAAATACCAGAAATATTTTTTAAACTAAGATTTTTGTTAAGATTAAATAATGTACAGTCCAATGTATTAATTTTAATAATTTGTTCATATATTTTAATCTCAATATTCAGGTAAAAAAAAAACTATTTTCATAATTATGTACATATATTTTTTACTTTACATTTTTAATTATAAAAAAAAATATTACTTCATAACATTGTTAAATAAGTATAAAGTGTATAAAGAATGATTAGCGTAAAACTTCAAACTTTATTAGACATAGATTTTAAATAGATAAAAAGATTACATAAATAAGTTATAAATTTTTGTGTTATTTTATTAGGAATTTTATCTCTTTGAAATTTCATGGCATTTAGGGTTGTGGCGGGGATAAAAATCATATAACAAATGATTCCATACGTATGGCAAGCTACTAAAGTGATCTAATGAATCTATTTTAGTTCTTATTATAAAGGAGTGTGATCAAGCTTTATGAGATTATAGACAAACTCATTAATTAAATAGATATACAAAATAATTATTAAAGTTTTATTATTACTAATGAAATCATAAACAAGAATAAACCAAGAATAAAGAAACACTCATTTTAAAAGCAAATGTTGAAAAAAACATGAGATTACATAATGAGTAAGATGAGATTCTTGAAATTATGGATGAAGTGTTTTTTCAATGATTGACATATATCTTCAACTAGTCTTGAAATTATGAATTGGATGTTGAAGACAAAATCATTAAAAATCACACTTTTCAATTAACAAATATCGAAAAGATTGATCCTCCACTAGTCTTGTAATTGTTAATGGTTGAGAAAAGTGTGATTTTTTTTCTTTTTTAGAGAGCACAAGTCAACATTGTACATAAATTTGATCATAATTGAAATTGAGAAATTTGTGTGAAGAGTGTATTTCTTCTTCTTTTTAGAGAGTTTTTTTTTTTTTTTTTTTTTAATAGAGACTAAGAAAAAATTTTTTTTAATTTTTTTTATTTTAAAAGGAGTGAAATACCTATTTGATCCAAACTTCAATTATTGAATTTCCAA